>Ga0351886_10397_pt1 | contig 13889 bp, 10 predicted proteins | sample TotcelFGM3001L14_FD_206761 | JGI IMG/M metagenome (GOLD analysis project Ga0351886, IMG submission 206761) | Enriched cells from coal bed in the Powder River Basin, Montana, United States - Total cells FGM rep3 HSBNCT.FGM.300.1.L14 ... | reverse complement strand
CCGAACTGGATGCCACCATATGAACTATGGAAAAAGTCAGATCCTTAAAATATTTAATCTGTTCCTGTACCCATGAAGATACTCCTCCTCTTACATAGGGATAACTGCCTTCCACAAAAAGACATATGTCTGAATGTTCAAGTTTACTTTCCTTTGAAAATTTTGCCAGAGTCCATCTCAATACAGGTTTTGTAACATCCTCTGTATCAGATAACATAAGTGTCTGCTCTGAGAGTAAATCTGCCATACCGGAATCTCTCATAACCCTGAGCATTTCATTTCTCACATTTCTATCTTTTTCTTTATTTAAAAAATTTTTCATTACAAAAACAGATTTCCTGCATTTAAGCTGACCTATAGCCCATACACAGGTAACACGAACAGAAGGCTCCAGGTCATCAAGTAATTTAAGCAGTTCAGAACAGGCTTTTTTCACCTTTCTGCTTCCACAGTAAAAAGCGGCGGCATATCTGACTTTTGCTTCACAGTCTTTCAGATGTGCCTTTTCTTGAATATATCTGGTCATACAGATCTCTTGTATTACCGCTTTATAATATTCTGAGAGCCACATATCCTCCTGCTTCTCTCTTTTATACAGTACTTACAGGATATGCAGGACTCGGTGCAGTTATATCAGGTGTATATTATAACAGGCCTGTCATGGTAACAGAACATGGTATTTACCACAGGGAGAGAATGATAGAAATCAATCAGGCCAACTGGATATATGAGATGAAACAGGATGGATATATGGCAAGAGAGACATTTACAGGTTTAAAAAAAGTCTGGATAAATCTCTATCTTATTCTCAGTTCTCTTGTATATAATTACTCTGACACGATAAGTACCCTCTTTTCTGATAATGCCAGACTGGAAATAGAAGCAGGAGCAGACCCTGATAAGATTGTCATTATACCCAATGGTATTGATATTGCTGGATTTTCCTCTGTCAAACCAAAGGATCTGAATAAAGATATTCTTACTGTAACACTTGTGGGAAGGGTTGTGCCTATAAAAGATATAAAAACTTATATACTTGCTGCAAGGCTGGTCTGTGATGAAATGGGAAAAAAAGTAAAATTTCTGGTTATGGGGCCTTTTGATGAGGATAAAGAATATACAGATGAATGTCTTACTCTTATAAATCTTCTGGGACTTGACGGAGTTATAGAATTCACAGGTAATGTAGACTTAAAGAAAGCCTTTAATGATGTAGACCTTGTAGTTCTTACAAGTATAAGTGAAGGTCAGCCTCTTTCCCTGATGGAATCTATGAGTGCCGGTATTCCCTGTGTGGCTACAAATGTAGGAGCCTGTAAGGAACTTTTATATGGTAAAGACAGTGAAGATGAGATGCTTGGAAAATGCGGAATTATAACTAATGTCCATGCTCCCACTGAAACAGCTCAGGCAATAATGACCATATTGAGGGATGGCTCTTTATATAAAAGAATGGCTCTTACAGGTAAAACAAGAATGGAGAGATATTATCAGAAACATGATATTTTAGAGAGATATGGTGTTGAGTTTAAGAAATTGTTGAAGAGTGAAGAGTGAAGAGTGAAGAGTGAAGAGTGAAGAGTGAAGAGTGAAGAGTGAAGAGTGAGTAGGGGCGTTTAATTAAACGCCCTGCATCGGATGTTTATCCAGTCACGCATCACGCATCACGTATCACGCATTACGCATCACGCATCACGCATCACTCATTACGACAATAAGTATAACCACCAGTTACGCGTTACCAGTTACGATATATAGAAAGGTTTACACTACCCATGGCAGGCATAGGTTTTCTATTAAAAAAATTACTTAACGAAGACAGATATGTCAGTGATTTTAAAGCGAATCTTATTTCACTTATCATATCTTCAGGGCCATGGCTTTTTGCAGTTATCTCAATAGCAGGACTAAGTATATTTGCCGGTGCCTATTCTGTTCAGCCCCATATGGTATTATTCAGGGTTATAATAGTCTATGTATACACCTTCTCTCTGATTATTACAGGTATATTTCAGTTGATTCTGACACGTTTTATTTCAGATAGATTGTATCAGAGAGAATATTCTGCACTATTTCCTAATTTTGCAGGTGCCATGAGTTTATGCGGCCTCATATGTTTTCTCTCTTCCTCTATCTTCATATCTTTTTCAACTGTAAATTTCATTCTGAAGATTTTATTTGTAGTTTTATTCTGTACCGTATCATTTCAGTGGATAATAATGGTTTTTCTTTCGTCTCTAAGGGATTATGTGAAGGTAGTTCTCATATATTTTGCAGGGTTTGCCTTAAGTTTTCTTACTGCTATGATAATGGGCAAATACTGGCAGACTGAAGGTTATCTTGCAGGTTTTACCCTTGGTCAGATTGCAATTGTAATCTTTCTTGTAGGACGTATAAAAAGCGAATTTACCTGGGGAGAAGACAGGATTTTTGAATTTACGAGATATTTTAATAAATACCCCCAGCTTGCACTGGCTGCTTTTTTATATAATCTCGGTTACTGGCTTGATAAATTAATTATATGGTATTCTCCTAAAAGTATCACTTTAGAAGCAGTTTTTCGTGCCCATTATCCCTATGATACTTCCTCATTTCTGGCAGCACTCACAATAATTCCTGCCATGTCAGTATTTTTTCTGCAGGTAGAAACGGATTTTTACGAAGGACTGAGAAAATATATAAATACCATACTCTATCAGGGAATCTATGAAGAAATAGAAAATAAAAGAGATCTTTTGATTTCAGCCCTCAAGGAAAAGTTACTGCAGATAACTGAAATACAATTTTTAATTACCCTTATAATATTTATTATAGCTCCTTATATAATAAGATTTCTCGGATATAATGCAGAAGATATAGTACCTGTATTCAGAATAATTATAGTAGCTGCCTTTTTTCAGATATTATTTCTTATACTCGTAGTTTTACACTGGTATCTTGAATTGCTCACAGATTCCCTTGTATGTATTTCCATATTTACTGTCTTAAACGGTATACTGAGCCATTTATTTATATGGTATAGTAATTTTACGTTAGGTACTGGCTACCTGATAGCAATCATAATAAGTACTGTTATAATATTTCTTAATCTTATGTATAAGATGAAACACCTGAATTATCTGACATTTCTCTGCAAACCTGTTTCCCAGGGACAGCCGGTTATGCCGAAGTTTAAATCAGTGAGCAGTGACGAGTGATCAGTGACCAGTGAGCAGTGACCAGTTATCAGTGGCCGGACTCAATTCACTGAGCAAAATTTTCATCCCATCTTCCAGAGTAAAAGAAGGCTCATAGCCGAGTATTTCTCTTGCTTTTTTTATATCTGCCGCAGAATGTTTTATATCTCCTTCTCTTTCCTCTTTATAAATTGCTTTTATATTTTTACCGGTAATTTTATTTATTATATCCAGTAATGTTAAAAGATTCTCTGAAATTCCTGTGGCAATATTAAACACTTCGCTGCTTTTAAGTCTGTCGCTGTGCATGGCAAGGAGATTTGCTTTTACCACATCTTTTACAAATACAAAATCCCTTGTCTGTTTTCCATCACCGAAGATGGTAGGAGATTTTCCTGAAAGAATATTATCTGCAAATTTTGAAATGACGCCTGAATAGGTAGAAGAAGGATCCTGACGGGGGCCGAATACATTGAAATATCTCAGTGATATGACAGGGAGATTATATAATTTGGAATAAATTTTTCCGTAATATTCTTTCCCAATCTTTGATATTCCATATGGTGTTTCCGGGCAGGGAACCATAGTTTCAACCTTTGGAAGAACCGGGTCGTTTCCATATACTGCGGCAGAACTGGCCAGAACTAATCTTTTTACTTTGTTTTTAGCAGTACTTTCCAGAATATTAAGAGTTCCTGTAAGGTTTATACTGTGATTATCAAAAGGACGGTTAATTGAATCAAAAACCGATACAAGGGCAGCTTCATGAAAAACATAATCCACATCCTTCATTGTGTAAAGCATTTTATCGAAATCCCTTATATCTGCTTCTATGAATTCCACTCTGTCTTTTATATGTTCAATATTTTTCAAATATCCGGATGATAAATTATCTACTATGATAACTTTATTTTCCGGATTTTTTATCAGTTCTTCAGCTATGTGGGAGCCTATAAAACCACAGCCCCCTGTTATTAGATATTTAGTCATGTTCATCCTTTATTAATCGTGATGCGTAATGCGTGATGCGTGACTGGTAATTGGAGAAACATCCGATGTAAGGGCGTTTAATTAAACGCACCTACTCACCCTTCACTCTTCACTCTTCACCCTTCACTCTTCACTCTTCACCCTTCACTCTTCACTTTTTACTTTTCACTTTTCACCCTTCACTTTTCACCCTTCACTTTTCACTTTTCACCCTTCACTTTTCACCCTTCACTTTTCACCCGTCACCCGTCACCCGTCACGATAATCTGATATTAAAAGTAGTTCCTTCCTTTGTAGAAGTAAAATCCACTTTACCTTTTAAATATCTTTCTGTCAGAAGTTTTACACTGTATGTCCCAAGACCTCTGCCGGAAGATGCTTTTGTACTGAAGGAACGGTTAAATATCTGAAGTTTTATTTCTTCAGGCATTTCCTGTTCATTATGAACAGAAAACACTATACCTTCGTGATCATTTTTATAAGAAATTGTTACTTTCTGGCCAGGGTCAGATGCTTCAAGTGCATTTTTTACGAGATTTCCAAGGACTCTGCTTAAAAGTACCTGATCTGTTTTTATATGAGGTTTTCCTTTAATGGCCGGTTCAGGAATGATTCTCTTTTCTGCTACAGGATGATTTCTATAAAGTGTGCACAGGGCTGCAAGAAATTCAGGTGCAAATATTTCTGTAATATTTGTAATTAAATCTCCTCTTTCTGCCTGAAGCAGTGAACGCTGGCTTTCTATTTCTCCTATGAGCTGTCTTGAAAGAGTCAGGCCTTCTCTGTAAAACTCCTTTGCTTCTTCTTCTGTCAGGTCAGGCATTAATTCCATAATACCCTGAAGGCCTCCGGCAAGGTTTAAAATATCATGGAAGAAAATTCTCTCAAGTATATAACGGTATTTTTCATCTGATACATCTCTCACAGAGAATATAGTGAAATTTTCCCCCATAATATGAAATGGAGTTGTCCATACACGCAGAGTAAGCCCTGTTATACCAAGCTCATCTTTAATATTTATTCTGCATTCCTGAACATCTTTTTCATTTTTTGTCTGACTGTTGATAATGGCATGAACTGAGCCGCAGTATCTGCAGAATTTTGATGTTCCACATCCTCCCTCCTCTTCATCGGCATGAATACAGTTTACTGCTTCACCGGGTCTTTCGCCGAGCAATTCTTTTTCATTATCTGATTTCAGAAATGTTAATATTTTATCATTTACAAGAACTATCTGTCTGTATTTATTCAGAACCATTATCATATCAGAAGAGCTGTCAAGGAGTATTTTTATAAGAGAATTTTCTCTTATAATATTACTCTGTCTCATTACTTCTTCAAGTTCAGCCCTCTCTGGAGGAGCAAATTTTGTGTCCATAAAATCACCTCTTATTAGAGTTGAGAGTTGAGGGATAATTTCAACTTTCAAGCTTAAACCCTAAACTTTAAACTTTAAACTTTAAAAATATCTATCTATCTCCAGAGCCATTCTGTAGCATAAATTACCGGATCTTTCAAGAGCATGTCTTGATATCAGATCCATTGTATCATATTCTGAATGAATGGCAAAAATTATCTTTGAAAATAGTTTCCCGCTTGATACTGTTATTACAGGAAATCCATAGACTGATACAGGGAATTGATCCAGTCCGGCACCTAAAGGAATATATCCTTTTGTAACAGGATAATCATTTTCTTTTGCTATTTTTAGTGACAGAGGAGTGAGAAGTCCTCCCGTATGAAAGGGAGGTATTCCATAGGCAGAGGTTATTATTATATTACCTTCTGCTCCGGGGCCGTCGAAATTTATAAAATATGTCTTTTCTTTATCATATTTATATCCTTCTTCTTCCATAAATTTTACTGCACCGCAGAGGCCGTCTTCTTCCGCGCCTGTTGCAATGAAAGTAAGGTTTGTATTGTTCATCTCTTCAGGGAGTATTTTTGCAAGTTCCAGGAGAACTCCTATGCCTGATGCATTATCCAGTGATCCTGGGGAGCGGTTTCCTGATCTGTTAAGCTGCAGTAAAATGAGGGCTATATTTGTAATGACACACAGGTAAAATAGAAGACTTTTATCCCATAAAGGAACAGGCCAGTCAAGAATTTTATATATGGCAAAGATAGTCGTTATTCCTATAAGAAAAAAACTCCCTCCCAGGGCAGCAGCAAAAAGGGTTGCTCTCCAGAAAGCGGGAAGAGTCTGAGATTTTGAATCATAATGGGCAAGAAATATGAGATTTTTTGAAGCTCCTTCTTTTATTTTTCTCCCTATAATATTCCATGAAGTTTTTTCTTTCCAGGGAACATTATAGAGTTTATGATAATTTTTTCTCCACTTTGTAGATGCAATTATAAGACTCACGACTGCAAAGGAAATCAGAACAGAATATAAAGGATTTCTGTCATAACAGATATACATAAATATCTGCATTGTTATGAGAAGCAGCAAAAATATCCTTGCCATAACGGAAAGAGGAAAGGTAGAAAATTTAAATTCCTGAATTTCCACATCCAGTTCCTTATGTTTAAAGCTGTCAGTAATATAATCCCTTGCTTTTTTCTCTCCTTCACTTCCGGGAGATCGTGGAAAAGAAAGATCTTCCGTATATTTATAAGCATTTTCAGAGTTAAATTTCATTTGTTACACCTCTTTAAAATCAGTGATCAGTGACCAGTGACCAGTGACCAGTGACCATGATCTGATCACTGATCACTGATAACTGCTCACTGTACAACCACTCCGCCCCATTGAAGTTTTTCATTCAGAAGCTGATAATAATCTGTTCCTATCTTTATAAAATTGGTTGTTTCCTTTGCTCTCTTTATCTGAACTATGTCATTCTCACTCATTTCCCATACCTTCTGTCCGTCAAGGGATATTCTTATATCTCTTGTTGGTTCTGCATTACTGAGCCATATACTGTCTTCAGGAGGAAGCAGGAGAGGTTTGTGGTAAAGAGAATGGGAGCATATTGGTGTTACAAGGATTGTTTCGACCTTGGGGTTTACAATAGGCCCTCCTGCAGACAGGGAATATGCCGTAGAACCTGTAGGGGTTCCAATAATAACACCGTCTCCGAAATAGGTGAGTTTAAATTTTTCACTTACCTTGACACAGATTTTTACCGAACGGGAATGGTGTGCCCTGTAAAATACTGCATCGTTCAGAATTATATCCCGAAAAACCTTTTCTCCGTCAACTGTAATAACCAGTTCAAGCATCATACGCTTTTCTATTTCAAAATTTCCATCAAGTACCTTCTGTATATCTTCATACATACGGGATAATTTGACTTCTGTAAGAAATCCAAGGGTTCCGAGATTTACTCCCAGAAGAGGAATGGATTTTGTAGAAACCCAGTGGGCCCATTTCAGAAATGTTCCGTCACCTCCCAGTGTTACTGCCCAGTCAATCTTATTCAGAAGTTCTTCTTTTTCAAATCCTATTTCTTCTGTTCCGAGTTTTTTTGCCAGATTTTTTGTTGTAAATACATAGAGATTTTTTTCTTTAAACCATTTGATTAAATTTTTTCCCGTTTCAATTGCTTCCTGTTTGTGTTCATCCAGAAACAAACCGACAGATTTCATTATATTAATCTCCTCTTTATAACAGGAGATGTATTGCTGACTACAATCATACTCTTTTTAGACCTTTCAATGTTTTAAGATCTTCTTCAAACTCAGGTATATCATAATGAACAGGAATTTGCCTGCTGGACAGGAGATGTTGAAACTGAATTCTATTCATTTCAGCCAGCCTGTTTGCCTGTCCCAGGGTAAGCTTTTCTTTTTGAAAGAGCATAATGGCAATTTCCTGCTTTAATTCTAAAGAAGACATCTTCGTCGCATTTACTATTTCTTCAGGTATTATTAAATTCATTTTTTATTGCCTCCTTGTTGTAGGATTTCTAATGTTAATATTAGCATAAAATATTTTTATAATAAAGAGTATGAAATGAAAAAATTATATAGTTGCAAAAATGTGTAATGAGTGTTATCCTATCTTAATTATGAAAAGAGAACATAAACTTGTACTGCTCTCTTTCCTGTGGCTATTCACTTTAATGACCGGTTATTATATTGTGAAACCTCTGAGAGAAGCCCTTACAAATGAACTGCCCCATGAATGGGTGCCCTATCTCGGTATAGGAGTTATGGTATTTATAATATTTTTTAATTTTATTTACGACAGACTGGCATGTATTCAAAATCCAGAAAGATTAATCAAGATTGTAACAGTGTTTTTTTCTTTATGTCTTTTATTGTTTGCTCTTATATTAAGGGTTTCATGGCCTCAAATAAATATACCTTTTCTTGGAATACAGCCGGCACGGTATTTATGGATAATCACTTATTATTTCTTTGTAGGTATTTATAATGTTTTTACCGTAACCATGTTCTGGTCTTTTATAAATGATATATTTAACAGTAATGAAGCAAGGACTTATTTCGGTAAGATAACTGCAGGAGGCACCATCGGAGGACTTGCGGGAAGTTACCTTACTGCAAGTCTTTCTACCAGGATAGAGGTGGAAAATCTTCTTTTTTTATCTTCTTTTCTTCTTATGATTACCATTGCTTTTATGCACTTACTCCTTCCTCTCAGAGACAGAGACATGGATAAACAGGAAAAAACTTCGGAACATGAAACAGGTGAAAGCGGTTTTTCCCTGATTGTTCAGTCCAGATATCTTCAATGGATGGTTCTTGCAGCATTTCTTATGTCTTCAGGGGCAACAGTTCTTTATAACCAGATGAATGCCATAGTAAAGTACAGTATTATCGATAAAGGTTTAAGGACAGAATTCTGGGCAGAAATGAATCTCTGGATTAACGGCCTGGGATTGTTTTTTCAGATCTTCTGTGTTCATCGTGCCGTGAAATATTTAGGCATGGTGACGACTATTTTAATAGCACCTGTTGTTAATTTAACTGGTTCTTCCTTTTTGATTGGTTCCAGGAGTCTTATGTGTGGAAGTATTTACCATGCAGGTAATTACAGTACAGAATATTCCTTTAACAGAGCCTCAAGGGAAATACTTTATATCCCTACTGACAAAGATTTTAAATATCAGGGAAAAGCAATAGTGGAAACCTTTGTCTGCCGCCTCGGTGACGGCCTTACAAGTCTGCTCCTCATATTAACAGGTTTACCCCTTCACTCTATGTCTTTTCTCAATCTTTTTATAAGTATTCTCAGATTTATACCTGCCATTGCCCTTGCAGGACATTATAAAACTATGATTAAAAAGGAAAAGGATATTGCATAGATAAATTCTATTTTAAAATTTTCACCCAAAAATTAAACTTTTACTTATATAATCCCCGTTCTATTTTCTATATTTTTCACTATGGGAGGTATGAAATATCTTGGGCTGTCTGTGGAAAGATTGAGGAGTTTTTCCATTTTTTCATCGAAAGAGAGGGGATCTAACTTATCTTCTTCTTTCATATATTTTAACGTAACAAGGGCACTGAATATTTTCTTTGCTACAGGTATACCTGCCGCCACAAGACCTGCCACTGTAGTAATTCCCGATGCTGTTCCGAAGATTATTCCCATGGTCACTGCAATTACTGCAAGCCCTTTTACTGCATCGAGTGTTTCATCTGTAATCTTTTCTCCCCTGTTAATCAGATTTTTATCTTTTACTGCATCATAGATTTCATAGCCATTTTTAAAGGCCTGAAATATTCCTCCCAGTGCGGCAATGCCTGTTATAATACCTTCTCCTGCTTTATCTATTACATTTCCCGGAAGGGCCAGTACAGATGTAATAACAGCACCCTGTGTCATTTTATAAATAGGTTCTGCTGCAGGAAGTTTCTTTTCCAGTTCTTCATTTGATAGTTTTTCATATGTTTCTCTTACGCCATATACTGTTTGAGTAAGTCCCAATCCCACACCTATGGCTAATCCCGGAGCTCCTGCAAGGGTGCCGTTTATAAAATATTTGAATGCTTTAATTGCAACACCTATGCTTCCTATTTCAACACCTTTTTTTGTGATTTCACAGATTTTATACCAGCATTTATCAAGGAATTTTATGTCTTCATTACTTACTCCCCGGGACTTAAGAAAAGTATAAAGCTTCTTGTCTTTTGCAAGATCCTGTATAAAGGTAAGCCATTCCGTTTCTTTTGCAAGTTTCAGCTCAGGATAGACATCATCAAGGATATTTCTGGATATGGAAAGTTTCTTTACAGGGGCATAAATACCTATACCTTTTGCTTTATTTACTTCCTGACCTACATAGAAATTGGATATTACCATTTTTCCCAGAGATTCATCCAGTTTTTTGGCTTTTTCTGACAGGGAAGGACATGTTTTTTCCGTAGCTCTCATTACATATTGAGCGAAATCTCTCAGATCTACAAAATCTTTCTTACCTTTTCCATGGAATTGCTGGCTTAATTTTACCAGTTTCCTCATAAGTTCCTTATCAGGGTAATCTCTGAGTTCTGCCGAGAATTCATCCAGAATTTTAGTTACTTCTTCCGTTTTACTCAGATCCAGAAGAGATACAGTAGGAGTGGCAATAGAGGATATTTTCTGGTTGCCGCTTTCATAGACAAAAGCTTTACCTGCTTCCTCTGCTGTAATATTCCCTTTTTCTTCAATCCTCTGTTTTACCGTGTCAATGCTTTTCTTGAAAGGTATTTTTGTACCCTTGAGTCTTCCTTCCGAAGCCACAAGATACTCTACAGAATCCGATATTTCCGAGGCTACCTCCATAGATGCGGAATTTCCCCCTTCAAGAACCATGAGTTCTATCTGTTTACCTGTTTCTTTCTCTACTTTTCTCAGGGATTCTCCGAATTCAGGGATTGTAAGTTTTTCATCTTTATATTTCATTATGCCGTCTACATTTTCACCTGAAGAAGAGACTATGACGCCATAATGTTTTGCAGGGTAGTTTTTCATACCCCATGAAAGGAAATCTTTGAGGCTTTCGGGAACTGTTTCATCCCTGGCAGACATTTCTTCTACTACAGGTGATTTAACGGTTTTCGTATGAAATGGTACAAATAAATGGGCTATCTGAGCTGTTTTTGTGTGTTTATTCTGTGTGACATAATATCTTTTCGTTCCTTCCCAGTCTCCTGTCAGCCTGTCGATAAAATGTCTGTCTCTTGTTACCTCTGCAACTATATTTATATGCTCATCAGAGCCGGTTCTCTCCAGATCTTTCAATTTGTAAAAGGCAAGCTTATCATTCTTTCCTCTTGCATTCAGATATACAAGAAAGGTCCATTCCTTTTCCTCCGGGGCAGAAACATTAAGAGAAAAAACATCTTTCTCTTCCTTTATTTCCGGAGTTTTTTTACATTCGGAAGGTTTTGTATATATATAAGGTTTATTTGTAATTTCCATCATAATTCACTCTTCACCGGGCGAACACGAGGTCGCCCCTACGTTTCACGTTTCACGCTTCACGTTTCACGTTTCACGCTTCACGTTTCACGTTTCACGCTTCACGTTTCACGCTTCACGTTTCACGCTTATATTGCTCCTGCACCTTCAATAATACCCTTTATGGTAGGAGATATGTAATGTTTCTGTCTGGAGCTTGAAAGAGCCGGTATTTCAGACAGTTTTTCTCTGAAGCTTTTCAGATCCACATCTTCTGCTTTAAGGTCTTTAATATTACTGAGTATGTTATATATTGCTCTTGCCGCAGGTATTGCAGCTGCCACAATACCGGCCGGCGTGGTAAAAGCTGCCCCTGCTCCCAGTATTATTCCCATGGTTACTGCCACTACAGAAATTCCTCTCATGCTGTCAAATGTGTTGTCTATAACCTTTTCTTTTTTATTAATTAATTTGTCATCACACAGGGCAGAAAAAACTTTATATGCTCCTGTCACGGCATGATAGGCTCCTCCTAATGCTCCTATACCCTGCACTATTTCCTTGCCCATAGCACCGAGAAGCTTTGCAGGTAAAGACAGGGTAGATGTAATTGCAAGACCTTCCATTGTATAGAAGAGGGGATCTAAAATCTGTGTTCTGTCTTTTATTTCTTCATTTGTAGCGTATAAATAGGTGTTTTTTATGCCATAGGAGATTTCACTTCCGCCAAGGCCAAGGGCCACTACTGTGCCTACAGGTCCTCCTAATTGTCCGTTTACCACATTATTCAGACAGGTCAGAGCAAGACCTATACTGCCCATACTTACTCCTATATTGAATACCTGTCTTGTAAGGGTGAAAAATTTGTCCAGAACCTTCAGTTCTTTTTCTCCAACTCCTATAGAAGAAAGAAAATTTTTAAAATGATTGTCAGTTGCGATTTTGTTTATAAAATCATTCCAGCCTGTTTCTTTGTTCAATTCCAGTTCAGGATATATATCTTTTGAAATTTTCCCTGTTCTTTCATCTCTGGTTCCAGGAGCATATATGGCAATTCCACCTGAATTTTCAAATCTTTCACCTTCATAGAAATTTCCCAGAACCATTTCACCCAGTTCTTTGTCGAGTTTTTCCGCCAGTTCTGCAAGATGAGGATCTGACTTTTTTCTCTCTCTGGCAACTACCTTTGCAAAATCCCGCAGGTCAAGGAATTCTTTTTTACCTTTACTGTTATAGAACTGCTGGCTTTTTTTAACAAGTTCTCTGAGTAATTCTTTATCAGGACAATTTTTTAAAGCTTCTGTAAAAGGAGCGAGTATTTTATTGATATTACCTGTTTTATTCAAATCCATGGCAGATACTGCAGGTGTATCTACAGAAGCGTATTTACGTCTTCCGCTTTCATAGATAAATGATAAAGCTGCTTCCTGTGGTGTTATTTCACCTTCTTCTTTTACTCCCTGTTTTATTGTGTTAATGCCTCTTGCAACAGGTATTTTTGTACCTTTCAGTTCTCCTTCGGAACCAATTAGATAATCTACATGGCCGGAAAGTTCTGTTGCCACTTCCAGATTGGCAGAATTGCTTTCATCGAGCAACATGAGGTCTATTTTTTTTCCTGTGGAATGTTCTATGTTTTTTGCTATTTCACCCAGCTCCGGGAGAGTTACCTTATTTGTTTCATCACCCATTATTGCCTCTATACCTGAACCGTTAGAAGAAATAATAACCCCGTAGTGTTTTGCAGGATATTTCTCTATACCCCACTTAAGAAATTTTTCAAGGGTTTCTGTATTACCCGGTTCCTGAAAATCCATTGTTTCCACTTCAGGAGATGTTATACCATGGGTGTGGCCGGGTAAATAAAGATGTGCCAGCTGGCTTATTTTTTTATCTTCTCCCTTTGTAACATAAAATCTCTTCGTGCCCTGCCAGTCTTTTGTTATCCTATCCATGAAGTGTTTACTTCTGGTCACTTCTGCTACTATATTTACATTCTCGTCAGAGCCGGTTTTTTCAAGATCTTTTAATTTGTAGAAAGCTATTTTATCGTGTTTTTTTGTGGCATCTAAAAAGACAAGAAAAGTCCATTCCTTCTCGGGAGAAGAAGGTGAGAATGAATCTCCCTGTTCTTTTTCCTGAGGTTTTATATTGTTTTTATAAGTAATCTGTTCTGTTTGTTTATAAGCGCACTTATTAATATTCATCAATATTAAGATAACATTTTACTGGAAGCAAGTAAATAGAAGAAAGTTAAAATTTTGTTAACTTTTTATATAAATTATACAGTAGAGTGAATAGTGAAAGGTGAAAAGTGAATAGAATAGAACATTACTTACTATTCACCCCTTATAGATTGTTATAAC
>Ga0351886_10383_pt1 | contig 14702 bp, 18 predicted proteins | sample TotcelFGM3001L14_FD_206761 | JGI IMG/M metagenome (GOLD analysis project Ga0351886, IMG submission 206761) | Enriched cells from coal bed in the Powder River Basin, Montana, United States - Total cells FGM rep3 HSBNCT.FGM.300.1.L14 ... | reverse complement strand
AGCTTTCTGCTATAATAACCTATGGATCTGATTGCGGCATTGCTGGACCCGTCGGCCTATCCGGAGCCCACCCGGGGAGTGGCCCTCATCCAGACCCACATCTCCTGGGTGTTTATCACCGATGACTTTGCCTACAAGGTCAAAAAACCGGTGGACCTGGGGTTTCTGAATTTCACCACCCTGCGCCGCCGCCACCACTATCTTCAGGAAGAACTCAGCCTCAACCGCCGCCTCTGTCCCGAAATCTATCTGGCGGTCGTCCCCGTTACCGCCTCCCATGGCCGGGTGCGGGTGGGCGGACCGGGGCCGGTGGTGGACTATGCCCTGAAGATGCAGCGCCTGCCCCAGGACCGCATGATGGATGAGGTGGCGGACCGGGGCGAGCTGCGGCGGGAGCACCTGGACGGCATCATTGCCCGGCTGGTGCCGTTTTACGCCCAGGCCGCCACCGGCCCCCGGATCAACAAGTATGGGGAGCCGGTGATCATCGCCTACAACCATGAGGAGAACTTTTCCCGCACCGAAGCCCTGGCGGGGGATCTGTTTCCCCGGGAATTATTTGAGGAGGTCCGGGACTTTGCCCGGTCTTTTCTCTCCCGGCGCCGGGCCCTGTTTTTAAGGCGCATCCGGGAGGGCCGCATCCGGGACTGCCACGGCGATCTGCACATGAAGAATATCTGTCTGGCCGACCACATCTATATCTTTGATTGCATTGAATTTAACCACCGCTTCCGGTATGGCGATGTGGCCGCGGATATCGATTTTCTGGCTATGGACCTGGACTTCCACGGTTTTAGAGACCTGGGGCGCTACTTTGTGGACCGCTTCGCCGCGGCCTCCCGGGACCCGGAACTGCTCCAGGTGCTGGATTTCTACAAATGTTACCGGGCTTACGTCCGGGGCAAGATCCACGCCTTTACCGCCCAGGACCCGGCGCAGCCCGCGGCCGCCCGGGACCAGGCCCGGGAGACGGCCCGGGCGTATTTTAGCCTGGCCGGGGAGTACGCCGAAGCGGGGGAACAATGGGCCGCCTGATCGTGGTGGTCTTCGGCCTCATGGGCAGCGGCAAGAGCAGCCGTTCCCGGGCCCTGGCCGCCAGCCTTGACTGGCCGGTGATCCACAGCGACGCGGTGCGCAAAAACCTCGCGGGACTCAAGCCCACCAACCGGGTGCCCGTGGAGTTCGGTCAGGGCATCTACGGCGAAGATTTTTCCACCCGCACTTACGACGAGATGCTGCGCCAGGCCGAGGCGCATCTGACCGCGGGCCGCAACGTCATCCTGGACGGCTCTTATAAGCGGGCCCAGGAACGGGTCCGGGTGCGACAGATAGGCAGGAAGTACGAGGCTCAGGTCTTGTTCGTCTACTGCGAATGCCCTCCGGCCGTGGCCCGGGAGCGCCTGGGAATCCGGCTCACCGACCCCGAGGCCATCTCCGACGGCCGGGTGGAGCTCTTTGCCGACCAGGCCCGGGATTTCGATCCCTTCATGCCGGAGGACCGGCCGCTGCTCCGGCTGGATACTAACCGGGACCCGGCGGTGGTGCTGGAAGAATTGAAAAGTTTTGTCCAGATGTATGTATAGGGCGGCCTGTGGCCGCCGAGAATCGGCGGCCACGGCACGCCCTATAAACGTAACCACCAAGGTCGGTTGGGGCCAACCCCAATCATGAAATTCCTTGTAGGGGCGGTTCGCGAACCGCCCCTACGGGGGACTTTCACGGTAAACGTCCATGAACCCAAAATGTTTCACCCCCGAGAATGAAAAATCCCCCCTGCCCCCCTTTTCCAAAGGGGGGTGGAAAAGTCCCCCTTTAACAAAGGGGGATTTAGGGGGATTTGGGTTTTCGCGGTAAAGCCTGCGACCACCTTATATTCAATTAGGAGATTCATATGACCCCCGAAGAAGTAATTGCCAAAGTAAAGGCCCGGGCCAAGGCTAATTTTAGGACCGGGATGAACTGCGCCGAAAGTGTCTTCGAGGCGGTTATGGCCCACGTGGATACCGGCCTGCCGCCCGAAACCCTGTGCCTCATGACCGGGTTCGGGGGCGGCGGCGGTCACTTCGGCGATACCTGCGGCGCCCTGGTAGGGGCCATGGCGGCCCTGGGCGCGGTCTACGGCCGCAGGGCAGTGCCCACCGATGCCAAGGCGGCCAGGGAGGAACTCCATGGCGCCCCCGGCCTCTATCGCCTGTTCAACCGCTTGCCCAACGAATTCCAGCAGCGTTTCGGCAGCACCCAGTGCCGCCGGTTGACCTCCCCGTGGGGTAAAACCTGGCTCTGCAAGGAACACCTGCAATTTTGCCGCACCCTGGTCACCGAGGCCGCCGGGTTAGCCGCGGAGATGGCGGCTCCCAAGGACCTGGCCCGGTGGGGCTCATTGCCTTTCGGCCTTCAGCATCCTTAATTTGGATTTGACAAAGGGGTTTCTCTACGATAAAAATAAACCGAATGGTCGGTTTATTTATCCAAGAGGCTGGTGCATGACTACCAAGGGCGACCTGACCCGGCAACATATCCTGGAAAAATCCATGCAGCTGTTCTCGGTCCAGGGGTACTTCAATACCTCCATAGCCGGGATTGTCAAGGCCACCGGCCTCACCAAGGGTGGCCTCTACGGCCATTTCCGCAACAAGGAGGAAATCTGGTTTGCGGTCTATGATGAATGCGTCCGGGTTTGGCAGAGCGTGGTTTTCCAGGGCGTGCGTCAGATCTCTGACCCGCTGGCGCGGCTTGAAAGGCTCCTGGAAAATAGTCTGAAGAATTACCTGGGCGCGGGGGTTTTTGAAGGCGGCTGTTTTCTGTTCAATGCGCTGGTGGAACTCACCGGACAGGCCCCGGCCATGAGCAACCACGTTCTCAAGGGCTTCAAGGCGTTCTCCGCCCTGTTGCGTCTATGGCTGGAAGAAGCGGAGCAGCAAGGGCTGTTAAGGGATGGCCTCAATCTCGACGGCATCGCCACTTTCCTGGTGATCTCGCTGAATGGGGCTGCTCCCCTGTATGCCGCCAGCCGGGACCCGGCCATTTGGCAGCAAACCCTGGCACAATTACAGCTTTATATTAAGTGCTTGAGTAAACAGCATTAAACCTCATTCCAACAATCAGGAGAGTGCGTTATGAGCTATGACAATGTCCTGGTGGAGAAACGGGATCAAATCGGCTTCATTACTCTGAATCGCCCCCAGGCGATGAACACCTTCAACGTGCCCTTTGCCCGGGAGCTCAACGATGCCCTGTGGGAAATGGAGCGGGACCCTGAGGTGCGGGTGGTGGTGATCGACGCCAATGGCAAAAACTTTTCCACGGGGATTTCCCTGGACGAATTTAAGGGCAAGACCAACAAGGAGTACCGCGAGTTTATTCACTTGATGGATGAACATAATCACACCATTGCCAAAATGAAGAAGCCGGTGATCGCCTCGGTCAAAGGCTATGCCCTGGCCAATGGCGCCGGCCTGTCATTTGCCTGTGACCTGACCGTGGCCGCGGAGGATGCCAAATTCGGGACCACGGCCATCAATGTCGGCCTCATCTGCCTGGGTCCGGCGGCGCCCCTGGCCCGCAACGTCGGCCGCAAAAAGGCCCTGGAGATGGTGCTGACGGGAGACATTATCCCGGCGGCCGAGGCGCAGAGGCTGGGACTGGTCAACAAGGTGGTGCCGCCGGATCAACTGGAGGCAGCTACCCTGGAATTGGCCACCCGGCTGGCGGCCAAAAGCCCGCTGGCCTTGCAGATCGGCAAGGCCGGCCTCTATGGGGTGGAAGATGTCCCTTACCACCAGGCCCTGGACGTGCTGGGCGACATGTTTGCAGCCCTGTGCAGCACTGAAGATGCGGAGGAAGGGGTCAAGGCGTTTTTGGAGAAGAAAAAGCCGGTGTGGCGGGAACGCTAACTGATAAAAGCGGTCAGCCGTCAGCTATCAGCGGTCAGCTTTATGAAACGCTTACGGATCGCGAAGGATCAGGTGAATAATGATGAGCCTCGAAGAGGTAATGAAAGATCATGGATTCAATTTCTCGGCCAGTTGCGCCGGGAAAGGGTCTTATACGAAATGGATCAAACACCGGGGCAAGCGGGCCTATGTCGCCGTCCATGACGCCAGCGGGGAAGGCTTTCCGGCCAGCTTGGATGAGCCTGTGCGGGTGGCCATCCATGACCTCAGGTCCGGGGACGAACTTGAGGCGCCCCAGGAAATCAGCTCGCTCAGCACTTATTTGGCCTCGCTGGTTGAGTGAGGCGCGGCCTGGTTAAGGCCCCGGTGCGTGGAACTGATGCCGCTAAGACCGGTTGCCCTCAAAAATATCCAGACGAACCGTAGGGGCGCACCTGTATGCGCCCTCAGGGGGGACACGCAGGTCCCCCCTTAATAATTGTTCCCTCAAAAAAATGCGGCTGCCGCAGGGAAAGTTTTCGGCCAAAATATCGGAGCTTGGGTTAAAATAGCCGTATCTGCCTCATACCTGGTAGCCGCAGGCTTTAGCCTGCGCCGCCGATGGCAAAAAATTTTCGGAATAGGAATCAGCATGACATTTGAAGATTCGCTTGCACCGGACAAACCCAAAGCGCCTCAAATTAAGCGCATCCTGAGTGGCATGCGCCCCACCGGCAAAATGCACCTGGGAAACTATTACGGGGCCTTGTACAACTGGATGCGCCTCCAGGAAGACTATCAGTGCCACTACTTCGTGGCCGACTGGCACGCCCTGACCACGGAATACGAAACCCCCGGGGCCATCAGCGGCTTCATTCCGGAAATGGTGACCGATTGGCTGAGCGTCGGCCTGGACCCGGAAAAATCCACCATCTTCGTGCAGTCGGCCATTCCGGAGCACTGCGAACTCTACTTGATTTTCGGCATGTTTACCCCGGTGCCCTGGCTGGAGCGCAACCCCACCTACAAGGACCAGATAGAGCAGTTGGCCCACAAGGACCTGGCCACCCATGGCTTTTTGGGCTACCCGGTGCTTCAGGCGGCGGATATCCTAATGTACAAGGCGGATGGAGTGCCGGTGGGGGTGGACCAGGTGCCGCACGTGGAGATGACCCGGGAGATCGCCCGGCGCTTCAACCATCTGTACCGGCCCATTTTCCCGGAGCCGGAGGCGCTGTTGACCGAGATTCCCAAACTTACGGGCACCGATGGCCGCAAGATGAGCAAGAGTTACGGCAACTGCATCTACCTGAGCGACCCGCCGGAGGTGATGGCCAAACAGGTGCGCCAGATGACCACCGATACCCTGCGCCCCTTCCGGAAAGACCCCGGCGAACCGGATCGCTGCCTGGCCTTTCCCTTCCACCGCCTCAACCTGCCGCAGGCGCGCCTGGACGAAATCAGCGCCGAATGCCGCAAGGCCGCGCTGGGATGCGTGGATTGCAAAAAGATGCTGGCGGAGGCGTTGCTGGAAAATATGGCCCCCATTCAGGAGCGGCGCCGGTACTACGAAGCCCACCCCGGCGAGGTCCTGGACATCATGCACCAGGGCAATAACCGGGCCCGGGAACAGGCCCGCCGGACCCTGGCCGAAGTCCGGGAGGCGCTGGGATTTAACCGGAATTTCCAGTTATGGGCTTCGTAGGGGCGACCCGGAGAGGAATAGTGGTCAGTGGTCAGTGGCCAGTGGCCAGTGATCAAAGGGGCTTTGTTCTAATTTAATGCCGGGGCAAGGAGGAAATCTTTCTCGTTCCCAAGCTCCTGCTTGGGAATGCAACTGGACGCCAAGCTCCAGCTTGGCAACGGGAATGTAACCGATAGATTGCCGGTTTTTGAGCTACGCAGAACTTCTTTTCTCGTTCCCAAGCTCTGCTTGGGAACGTACTTGGAATCAAAGCTCTGCTTTGTTTTGTCCTTCCCGGGTGATGGATATAAAAGAGTAAGGGGAGGAGGGAAAATGTAGGTGCGCACTGCGCACCATGAAACTAGGGCGGGCACTGCCCACCATAAAGGCGACGAGCACGGAAGCCCGGCCCAGCACTGACCAAGCAGAGCTTGGCGGGCAAGTGCGTTCCCAAGCAGGAGCTTGGGAACGAGGATTCAACTCTATGATTTTCTTCTAGAAAGATAAGGGGAAAAAAGAAATGGTGTATAGGAATCTAACCAGCAAGTCTTTTCCTTTTCCCCTTTTCTCCTTTTCGCCTTTTTCCCAATAATCATGACCACTGAGCGCTTACAAAAATTTCTCTCCCGGGCCGGGGTGGCCTCCCGGCGCACCGCCGAGGAGATTATCCGGGCGGGCCGGGTGGCCGTCAATGGCCAGGTGGTCACGGCCATGGGGGTCAAGGTCGACCCGGACCGGGACGTGGTCAAGATAGATGGGTCCATCGTCAAGGTAGCCGTGGCGCGCAAAACCGTCATGCTCCACAAGCCCTACGGCTATGTCTGCACCACCCGCGACCCCGAGGGGCGGCGGGTGGTCACGGAGTTGTTGGGCAACATGACTGGCCGGCTCTATCCCGTGGGGCGCCTGGATTACGACGCCACCGGCCTGCTGCTGCTTACCAACGACGGTGAACTGGCCTATCGCCTGACTCATCCCAGCTACTCGGTGCCCCGCACCTATCGGGTGACGGTGGCCGGGGAGGTGAGCAAAGAGACGGTGCGGCAATTGTCCGCCGGGGTGGACCTGGATGGCCGGTTCGTTTACCCGGAAGTGCAGGTCAACAAGCGGGAAGCGGACAAGACCGTGTTGGAAATCACCGTGCACGAGGGGCGTTACCACCTGATCAAGCGGCTGATGGAGCAGGTGGGGCACCCGGTGGAGAAATTAAAGCGCATCGCCTTCGGCCCCCTCAAGTTGGAGGGACTGCACCGGGGAGCCTTCCGGGAGGTCACCGGGCGGGAGATGGCGGCCTTGAAGGCCGGGGTGGACCTGAAGTGAGCCCGGAGGAGAGACCGCTGCCGCCGGAGTTGACCCCGGAGCCTTGGCGGCCGGCCGATTTCGTGCCGGCCTGGGCGGCCCCCAAGCCGCCGCGCCGCCTGCTGCACCTGGGGTTGCTCCTGGCCACGGTGGTCACCACCGTCATCGCCGGGGCCCTGCAGCAGGGGGTCAATCCCCTGGAAACCCCGGAACTGCTCTATACGGGCATTCCGTTTTCGTTCACCCTGCTCCTGATCCTGGGCGCCCACGAGATGGGCCATTACCTGGTATCCCGGCGGCACCGCCTGGACGTGACCCTGCCCTTTTTTATCCCGGCGCCGCCCATTCCCTTCATTATCGGCACCTTTGGGGCCTTCATCCGCATCCGTTCGCCCATCCGGGACAAGCGGGCCCTGCTGGACGTGGGCTGCTCCGGACCGCTAATCGGCGTCCTGGTTGCCATCCCGGTCATCCTCATCGGCTTGAAATTGTCCACGGTCACGGTCATCGGCGGGGGGGAGGAGACCATAACCCTGGGGGAACCCCTGCTGTTTAAGCTCCTGAGCCGGCTGGCATTGGGGCCGATGACACCGGAGCAAAATGTCATCCTGCATCCGGTGGCCTTTGCCGGCTGGATCGGTCTTTTGGTTACGGCCCTCAACCTGATCCCGGTGGGGCAACTGGACGGGGGGCACGTGACCTATGCCCTGTTTCCCGAATACCAGCGCTACATTTCCCTGGGGGGGATAGGCCTGCTGGTGATCTGCGGGGTCATATTCTGGCAAGGCTGGCTGCTGTGGGCGGTGCTTCTGGTTTTTCTGGGCTGGCGCCACCCGCCGCCGTATGAATTTTGGGTGCCCCTGGACCGGCGCCGCCGGGTGCTGGGGATCATCACCATCGTAGTGTTCGGGCTGACTTTTTCGCCGGCGCCCTTTGTCCTGGGTTAGACATCATCGCCCATGCAGGTGAGGCGACGCCGTCTCCTAACCCTGCCTTGAAAGGTTCAAGGTTCAAGGTTCAAGGTTCAAAGTTTAGGATCAGGCACCTCAGGAACTTTTCATAATTTCCGAGTGGACCAAAGGCCCATGAATGACTTAAGGTAAAAACGCATGCCGGACATACAAGATTGCGCTACCTATAAGTTCTGCCCCCAGTGCGGTGGGCGGTTGGAGAAACGGCTGCTCAAGCCCCGGGAGCCCCACCGCCTGGTGTGCACCGTGTGCGGCTTCGTCTTTTATCTCGACCCCAAGCTGTCGGTGATCGCCGTGATTCCCATGGATCAAGGAGTGGTCATGGTGCGCCGGGCCATCAACCCGGGCTACGGCCTCTGGGTGGTGCCCGGAGGATTTGTGGACATGGGGGAAGTGGTGGAGGAGGCGGTGGTCCGGGAGACCCAGGAGGAGACCTACCTGACCGTGCGCCCCATCCGCCTGCTCAATATCTACTCCTACCCGGACCACCGCACCATTATCGCGGCCTACGTGACGGAATACGTCTCCGGAGAACTGGGGGCGGGGGATGAGACCCTGGAGGCCCGGGTCTTTGGCCTCAAGGAGATTCCCTGGCCGAAGATCGCCTTTTCTTCCACCAAAGAGGCGCTGCGGGATTATATCAGCCGGTATGGACAGTGAGCGGTCAGCAGTGAGTAGTGAGCAGTGAGCGGTGACCATACATCAGCGCCGGCAACCTATTCGTAGGGTGCGTCTTACGCACCATTTTCCCCAGAATTGCCGGGGACGGCTGGTCAGGTTGCCAAAGAAAAAAACTCCGGGAGAAAATCATGGACCAGACACGCCGGCAACTTCTCGAACTCCTCAGGGAGAAATCCTTCCGTTACAGCCCGGATAAGCCCTTCAAGCTGGTGAGCGGCCGGGAGAGTCCCTACTATATCGACTGCCGCCCCACCACCCACAATGCCCAGGGGCTGGCCCTCATCGGGGAGATTTTCTTTGATCTGATCCGGGACCTGAAGGTGGATGCCATCGGCGGCCTCACCATGGGGGCGGACCCCATCGCCCACGCCACCGCGCTCACGAGCTTCCTGAAGGGCGGCCCCATCAACGCCTTTTCGGTGCGTCAGCGGCCCAAGGACCACGGCACCGGCGGCGTGCTGGTGGGGGATGTGACCCCCGGGGACCGGGTGGTGGTGGTGGAGGACGTGGTCACCACCGGAGGCTCGGCCCTCCGGGCCGTGGCCGCGGCCCGGGACTTCGGGCTCACGGTGGTCAAAGTGCTCATCCTGGTGGACCGGCAGGAAGGCGGCAAAGAGGCGGTAGAGAATGAGATTCCCGAGGTGGAGGCAGTGTTTACCATTTCAGATTTGCGGTAGGAGGATCACTGCGGCATGAATTTAGTGGCTACACGACCTCACGACCGCAAAAAATCAGTCCTTCAAATTATTATCGTTTTCGTTATGGGCCTCAGGTTTCGAGCGTTGTGACAAGTGATTCGCCGCATAAAAAAAACCAGAAGAAATAATGATGGCAGCGCAGGCTATCATAACTGCGAGTGGTTTTCCCTGCCATAAGCCGAGAAACCAACGCCTGAAGTCATCCATAATTACACTGAACTTGCCGCCATAAACTTCCAGATTATGTCTATAGAGCTTGGAATTTTCGAAATCCAAGACGCCGTAGGGATCATTTCCGGCTCCTTGATAAATCAGAACGGAACTCCCCAAACCAACCAGCAGGATGATGGCGCTGATGAGATTAAGCCAGGTCCGCTGATGGAGAATTTTCCAGTTCATGTTGTTCCTGGGTCTTCGGTATATCTCTCCAAAGGTCAATTTCCCGGCGCACTTTTATGCTCCATCCCGGTTCCTGGTGCTTAATCATATCAGAAAGTTATCAGGGAAACTGATATCGCGGCGTACAGGCCTGACGGGGTTGATCCACGCCCCGGCAACGTTATTTTCTCCGTGAACCAAAGCCGAAAATGTGCATAATATCGCAATCATATTAACCAATAATCCAGAATTGACAAATCTGCCCGGTTGCCGGCCCGGCCTCAGAATTCCACCGCCTCAGCGTTGATCTGGAGCTGGGCGCCCCCTCCCCGGGCCGGCGGCAATGTCACCACGCCGGAAACGGTGAGGGGTTTGTCCAACGCCGCGGAGCTGAGACTCTGGACCAGCTTCGGGTCCGGCAGGTTGCCGAACAGCACCTCAACCATGCCTTGAGGCCCTTTGAGCATGAGAGATTTATGGTGGACCATGACCGGCCCCGGCATGCCCTTGACCTTCACCCGGGCGCCCAGATAGCGGTCTTTGCTGGCCAGGAGTTCGGCCACAGTCAGGGCCTCGGGAGCCGGGGGTTGGCTCGGTGCGGCCAGGGGCGCTAGGGGCGCCGCGGCGGGCGCCGGCTGCTTCAGCAGGTCCAAAATGGCCTGCTGCCCGGTCTGCACCTGGTTGAGCTTTTCCTGCATGGCGGTCAGTTGCGCCTTGAGCGCCTGAATCTCCTGGCGCAGTTTTTCTTCCCCCTGGTTCGAAGGGGCGCAGGCGGATAGAGATGCCAGTGCCGTGAGCACGACGATGAAGCGGCAGACACCGATAGGGAACAAGGGGTGCGGGAAGCCGATAACCCTCTGCATAAAAGTAACCTCTGGAAAAATTGGACTTCGGCTGGACCCAAGTCCGGGCCGGCTGACACAGGGCCGGAGAACCCCCGAGCGGCTTCCACCCAATTTAAGGGATAAACTCGGCGGGGGCAAGGCTAAATGAGACTTTAACCGGAGCTTCATGCCCCTGTAATGCAAATAATCATCATTCGAAAAACTTTCGGCCTCAAACGAGCGTGGGTCGAAAAAAAATTCGTTCCCAAGCCGGAGCTTGGGAACGAGGGAAATCTCTATTTCTTTTCCGGAGCCGGCGTTACAGGGGCAGGTTGAGCTGCACCGGGCTTGGCCTCAGGGGCCTTGGCCGCAGGTTCTTTTTGGGGGGCAGCCGTTGAGGCCGCTGGCTTCTGGGCCTTGGCGGGTTCCTCCGCCTTGCCGCAGGACCCTACCAGGAACAATGCCAGACAGGTTATTCCCAAAAGCACCACTAACCGTTTCATAAAAATCCCTCCTTTAGGTTTTGATCAGAGGCCAGGGCGCCAGGCCGGAGAACATGTGACCTATAGCCTCTTTGGGTGATTGCCACTAACCTGCGTGCACGGTCAAACCAAGATTTATTCTCCCCACACAAGGTCATCGCGAATCCAGCCGATCTTTTCATTTTCCAGATAATAACCGACCTTGACCCAATCGCCTTTTTCGCCGAAGATTTTATAAATGTTACCCTGGGATGCCTTCATGACTATGGGCGTGTTCAGATTGGGCCCTTTTCTGATATTGGCATTATCCACCAGAATCACGGCGGTTTGGGTCTTGGAAACCAAGGGCTTATAAACCCAACCGGCCTGGTTTTTCCAATCGGAGAAATAGACCCAGTTATTTTTTTCTTTTTCTACTTGAATGGGATAACCTAACGAAGCCTCGAAAATAACCTCAGAGTTCAAATCAGGCTTAGAACGAACGTTCACTTGGTCCTTTGCGATGCTTTGCATGGTGGCGGCACAAACGGAACCAAGAAGTAGCATGAGTAACGCCACAACTAAGCAGATTATTCTACACATAACTTTATCCCCCTCTATGTGTAATTAAAATTATTATCCTCCCTCAAGAAGTTTGACGGAATGATTTTATCCTCATGGATAAATTAAGGGTTAAGGTCGACTTGATGCTGGTGTAAGAGCCACGAGATAACGGCAGGGGAAGGAATAGCGGATAAGCAATCCTGCGGCAACTTGAGTCCTGTTCTTCCCCCTCACAGATTGACTTTTGTTTCACTCTATAAAAAAAAGCCGGGAATTGTCAACCCCTATCACAAGAAAAATGCCCGGAGTAATTTACCTGGGGACTGAAGCCGGTTACAATGGACCGACGCAAAGGTTCGAAAGGAGAAACGGATATGGCCCGCATTTTGATCACCGGTGGGGCGGGGTTCATCGGCTCCCATCTGGTGGAGCACCTGCTGCGGCAGGATCACGAGATCCTCTGTTTAGATAATTATTTCACCGGTTCCAAAGCCAATCTCCTCCACCTGCGGGACCATCCCCGGCTGGAAATGATCCGCCACGACGTGGTGAATCCCATTAATCTAGAGGTCGATCAGGTCTATCACCTGGCCTGTCCGGCCTCGCCGGTGCACTATCAGTACAACCCGGTGAAGACCATCAAGACCAACGTCTTGGGGACGCTCAATATGTTGGGTCTGGCCAAGCGGGTCAAGGCCCGCATCCTCCTGGCCTCCACCTCGGAAGTCTATGGCGATCCCCAGGTTCACCCCCAGCCGGAAGGGTATTGGGGGAACGTCAACCCCATCGGGATTCGCAGTTGCTATGATGAGGGCAAACGGGTGGCGGAAACCCTGATGATGGACTATCACCGCCAGAACGGCGTGGATACCCGCATCGCCCGCATCTTCAACACCTTCGGGCCCCGGATGGCCCTGAACGACGGCCGGGTGATCAGCAACTTCATCGTCCAGGCCCTCACCGGCCAGGACATCACCATTTATGGGCAAGGCCAGCAGACCCGGTCGTTCTCCTACGTATCCGACCTGGTGGAAGGGCTGACCCGGCTGATGAACGTCGACGGGGTGTCCGATCCCGTCAACCTGGGCAACCCCGGGGAGTACACCATCAGTGAGTTGGCCGAACAGGTCCTGGGCTTGATCAACACGCCCTCGGCCATCATCCACCGGGAACTGCCGCTGGACGATCCGGGGCGGCGGCGCCCGGACATCACCCGGGCCCGGGAGTTGCTGGACTGGCAGCCCACCGTGCCCCTGTTAGCCGGTCTGAAGGAGACCATTCCCTACTTTGCGGCAAGACTCAAACAGGAAAATATCCCCGTGGTCGCGAGCCTTAATTTCTAGCCTGATCCTCCTGGCCGGGTGCTCTCTGCTGTTGGGCGCCTGCGGCGATGCACGCTCCGCCCCGCCCCAGGCGGCCCTGGTGGTACAGGTCGTGGACGGGGACACCCTGGTGCTGGCGGGCGGCACCAGGGTCAGGCTCCTGGGCATCGATGCCCCGGAAATGGAGCGGGACGGCCGCCCGGCGGATTTCCTGGCCCACCAGGCCAAGGCGGCTTTGGCCGAGATGGCCCTCGAGCGCACCGTCTCTCTTTCCTACGACCGGCTGCGCTATGATCACTACGGCCGCCTCCTGGCCTACCTCCGGCTTCCGGACCATACCCTGTTGAACGCCGAACTGGTGCGCTTAGGCATGGCCCGGGTCTATTTAATTGCCCCCAATCTGCTCTACCAAAAAGACCTGTTGACCGCGCAGCAGGAGGCCATCGAGGCCGAGCGGGGCGTCTGGAAGCAACTGCTCAAACAGGATGAACCTGAGTACCTGGGCAACCGGAATACCCTGCGCCTGCACCGGCCCAAGTGCCCCCTGGCCGCCAAGATGGCGAAGGCCAACCAGGTGCGCTTCACCTCACTGAAAAATGCCTACCTCCAGGGTTATAGCCCCTGCCGCAGCTGCAAGCCCTGAAGGGCGGGTTCCAGGTTTCAGGTTTCAGGTTTCAGGACGGTGGCACCGGCGGTTTCGCTTTTTTTTGCTAAATTCACCTGCCATCCCCAGAACCTAAACCCTGACACCTGAAACCTGGAACCTGACACCTTCGCTTTTAAGCCATCCCCGGACCCTAAAACCTGACACCTAAAACCTGGAACCTGAAACCTTCATGGCGGAGGAGCCAGCTTTTGCGGTCCAGGCCCGAACTGTAGCCCCCCAGGCCGCCGTCGGCGGCGATCACCCGGTGGCAGGGGACGATCAAGGGGATGGGGTTGACGGCGTTGGCCTGGCCCACGGCCCGGGAGGCCTTGGGGTTGCCCACCCGCCGGGCCAGTTCGCCGTAGGAGATGGCCTGTCCCCAGGGAATCCGGCGCAGTTCCTGCCACACCCGGAGCTGAAACGGCGTGCCCCGGGGGTCCAGGGTGAGGGCGGCGAAATCAGTGGGGACGCCCTCAAAATAGGCTGTTAGTTCCCGTTTAACTGCTTCGATGAGTGCCCTAAGGTGCGGCGCAGGTGCGTCATGCTCCGGCCCAGATGATACTTCTTCCCCGTCAAATTCCAGGGCCGTGAGGCCCCTTTCCGTAAAGCAGAGCCGCAGCGGCCCCAGGGGTGTCTCCGGTAGGCAGAAAACATATTCCTGGGATTGGTTTTTCATCCTTGATGGTCTCATTTTATCCTCCAGGTTGCTCTTTCGAAAGGTTCTTGGTGGCACCAGCATCCTGCCGGTGTGCTGCACAGGCTGGAAGCCTGTGCCACCAAGAGCGGCGGGCGGGGACGCCCGCCCCACTGTGGGCCACTCGCCCAGGAGCAACTGCTGCGAAAAGTCTGTCGAAGGGTGCGTCTCACGCACCACCACTTCCGGATGGTGCGTGAGACGCACCCTACGAATTTTAGCGTGATTCGGTATTAGCCCCTCCCCCAAGTCTACAACTTCCCAAAATACCTCTTCATTCGCCAGCGCCGCCACCATCTTATCAGGGAATGGGGCGGCGGCTGAGTTTTGGTTTGCTGCCAGGCCGGGTTGAACGGCAGATCCAGCACGTGCAGGGTGGGGTGCCCCGCCTTGGCCAGACGGGCCCGGCAGGAGGCGCAGTAGGTAACCAGGTCCCGGGTGGTTTCGGACAGCCGGAAGCCGGTCATTTTCTTAGCCAGGTCCGGGGCCACCGCGGGGACCATGCCGCCGGAGCCGCAGCAGATGCTGCGCTCCCGGTTGTGGGCCATCTCCTCCACTTCGTGCCCCAGGCCGACGATCAAACGGCGCACCGCGTCGTGAATCTGGGG
>Ga0351886_10365_pt2 | contig 14711 bp, 11 predicted proteins | sample TotcelFGM3001L14_FD_206761 | JGI IMG/M metagenome (GOLD analysis project Ga0351886, IMG submission 206761) | Enriched cells from coal bed in the Powder River Basin, Montana, United States - Total cells FGM rep3 HSBNCT.FGM.300.1.L14 ... | reverse complement strand
AAAGACGTATCCGTATTGCTACAGCCTATATAAATATTGTTCAGCAGTTAGATTCGGAAAAATATGAAGAAAGGCTTGATGCCCTGGAAAATTTAATACAGGAATCCCTCTATGCTCAAAATGTGGCAATGCCTCTCAATACTGCAAGACTTCAGGCTGCTTTAATGAAAGAGGTTGTTAAAAACAAGGGAAATCCCCGTAAACAGATGGAATTTATGACTGATTTTACCAGGGCTTCCCACGGGCACCCTGCTGTAATAAGAGAATTACTGAAAAAAAACTTGCTCATAGAAGTTCCTGAGACAGGAAAAAAGCTCTGTGAAATGGATCTTGGCTGGGACGGACATGTTCATGACAATCTTTCAGAAGGTAGAAAAACTCCTTCACAGGTACTTTTAGATGCTTTTATTAAAGGTATTTCAGAGGTTACCCTTGCCTATTACAATTTTATTGATACGAGAATAGTCCAGGAAGCCGTCAGGGCAGGGGAGATCCTTGGAGTAAGAGTCTGCATGGGAATAGAGTTTTCTGTAGGTAAATCAGGAAATAGAGAGCATTTTATGTTTTTACTTCCTTATTTCAATACAGTAAAAGAATATATTGATTTTCTGACTCTATATAAAGAAAAACTTCAGTTTTTCAGGGAAGGTTTGAAGGAAAATACCTCACACCGTCAGCTTACTATCAGACGTATGTTAGATAATTTTAACCAGAACTGTCTTCCTGAATTGAACTTCGGCACTTTTAACCTGGATGTTCTTACAGTTAAACCATTGCTATGGGAAGATTTAAGAGGAATTGTTCTTGAAGGACAGGCCTCAAGAAAACATCTCGGTGAATTACTTTACAGAAGATTAAAACCTGTTCTTCACAGAAGAGTTCTTGCATTAAAGGCTCAATACCAGACATTTCAGGAAGAGGTAAAGCAGAAGCGAAAATCCCGTACAGATCTTAATGCCCTGGAATATCTCTATAAAATGACGAGAAGCAAATATGAAGAACTTACACCTGAGAAGCTGAGATTGAAATATTTTGAGAATAAAGCTGCTTTTGATTATGATTCAGCTTTTATTTCCAAAGAAGAAATTCTCATGTCTCTAAGAGCTTTATCAGGTGAAACAGTATATATTCATCCTCTGGAAGTAGGCATAAAGAATGCAATTACTACTATTATAAGAAACGGTAAATATATTACACAGGTTGAAACCTTTAATATGCAGGACAGTATATATCGTAATCCCATGGAATATCATATGCTGAATAATTTTATCTATCTCATTAACAGAGGCTCATACGAAGATATGAAAAGCTTCTGTGAGAGATGCCATATTACCGGTATTCCTGAAGATGAATTTTTTAAATCCTGGGAATATTATCATACAAATCCTTTGCAAACCAGATGCGGAAGTGATTCAACAGGTCGTGACCCGAAGATTCCCGGTATGGGTTTTATTCGCCTTACTTCTATTCCTGAAAGTTCTTCTCAAAGGTTTTTTTATAAAACCCATACGGAGATACCTTTCAATATAGATATATCCCTCGGTAATAATATATCAGCTCATGATGAAAATATAATTATATCTCTAGGGAAAGCCTCTGAATTTAAAAAGAATCTTGTAGGGGATGAAGAAAATCTCACTCATGTAGATGTGAGAAATTTCTGGGATTATCTCAATCCAACACTGAAAAATCTGATGAAAGTAGCTATAGGTGCCATACCTGCTTCTATGACAATAGGTTTTTATACTCTTATATGGTTCGGCATTACCTTTATCAGAAATGTAATAGCAGATCTTACATCCAATTCCGGCTTTGACCCCAGGGAGTGGAGACTTGAAGATATTAATTTTGAAAATATAGCAAATTCTCTTTTCTGGACAGGCTTTTCTGTACCTTTACTTAAGACTGCTGAATATGTTTTTGATAGTAGACTCACTTTTTTTCTTAAAGATGATAATGTTATAAGATGGAGCAAGTTTTTTATTCTTGCCTTTGCCAATGGAAGTTATCTTTATGTTCATAACAGTATAAGGGGATTTTCCGAAGGAATTAAAAGGATGAATTTCTTCAGAAGTATTCTTTCTTTCCCATTTGCTTCCATATTTTCCTATCTTCTGGATTATATGGGTATACCATTTATCCCGAAGGTAGTTCAGACAAAATTCTGGTCTGATGTGGTGGCAGGAATTATTGAAGGAACAGGAAAATACAGACTTATACAGAAACTGAGAAAAAGAGATTTTACAGAATTACTTCCCCTTCTGGATAGTTCTGATGAAAAGAAAAGAACTGTGGCAATAATGGATATTTTATATATATGGGCCAGAATTCAGAGAGGTAAATCGACTCTTTACAATATTTTAATTCATGATAAAGATATACTGGAAAAGATGTACTCTGTTTACCACAATGATGTTACTATGGAAGAACTTGTGGAAATGGTAATTAACAATTATCATCATGAAGAAGAAGCTCTTGCTCTTACACATATTATCGGAGCTTATTATTCTCATTTCTGCACATGGCTGAGTAAAATTTACAAAATTTCCGGAAATGGCCGTGTTTCTGCATAAAACAGTGAGTAGTGAGTCCGCAGGGGCTTGATTTATCAAGCCCTCTTACACGATTTCTGCATAACATTTAGTGAATAGTTAGTAGAATTATTTCACTGTTCACTATTCACCACATTAAGGAGTTTATCGGTGGAAAAAGAAAATAATAACGAAAATAAGAACGAAAATATTATTGTAAAAATGACGTCTGTCAGTAAAATATATCCAAATGGAGTTAAAGCTCTCAATGGTATAAATATTGATATATTAAAAGGGGAATTTGTCTTTATAGTCGGTCCTACAGGGACAGGGAAATCAACCTTTCTGAAACTTATAAACAGGGAAGAACTGGTAACAGAAGGAGAAGTAATCGTAGACGGCAGGGATGTAGAAAAACTTTCTGCAGATGAAGTTCCCTACCTTCGCAGAAGACTTGGAGTTATATTTCAGGATTTTAAGCTCTTACCACAGAGAACCTGTTCTGAAAATGTTGCCTATGCCCTTCAGGTAATAGGAGCAGGCCAGAGAGAGATTTCCTATAAGGTTCCCCGCTCTCTCCAGGCAGTTGGTCTCGATGGTAAAGCTAATAGATATCCAGATGAACTTTCCGGAGGGGAAAAGCAAAGAGTCGCCATAGCAAGGGCTTTTGTAAACCATCCGGTCATTATTCTTGCAGATGAACCTACAGGTAATCTTGATCCTGACACATCATGGGAAATAACCCAGCTTCTTATTGATCTTAATTCCCGGGGGACTACTGTTGTCATGGCAACACATGATAAGAATATTGTAAACAGGACGAGAAAACGTGTAATAGTCCTTCATACTGACGGAACAATATTCAGTGATCAGGAAAAAGGGGGCTATATTCATGGACTATAACACTGTTCGATTTTTTTTATCTGAGGTTTATACATCCATAAAAAGAAATTTTCTCATGTCCCTTGCAGCATGCAGTACCATGATGCTTTCCATTTTAATACTGGGATTTTTTTTACTGATAATAAGTAATCTGAGTTTTATGACAGACGTTTTAATTACCCAGGTAGAGGTTACGGTTTTCCTTAAAAACGGAATTACCGAAGGTGATACTTATAAACTTAAAAATAGCCTTGCCTCTCTGCCTTATGTTAAGGAAACACATTTTGTTACAAGGGAAGAAGCACTTAAGAGACTTGAAGAAAGACTTGGCAATATGTCAGAGGTAAAGAAAAATACCCTGTTAAATTCTATTGAGGTTTCTGTCACAGTCCCGGAAAATATTCCGAAAGTAGCAGAAGAAGCGAAAAAAATGCCGGGAGTTGATCATGTAAAATACGGTAAAAATGAAACGGATATGCTCATCAGATTTTCCAGGAAAGTCAATGTAATAGGCATGGCAAGTACTGTTATAATGGTATTAATAACTATGATGATAGTCAGTAATGCCATTCGTTTAACTGTTTATGCAAGGAGAAGGGAAATAGAAATAATGCTTCTTGTAGGTGCTACCAGGTGGTTTATAAGGTGGCCTTTTATTCTGGAAGGGGTCATCTATGGTTTTTCAGGCTCTATTGTGGCAGTTATTATTCTTACTTTAATTTATAGTTATGTTTCAGCTTCTATATTGAGCAGTCTTCCTTTTATACCTATGATACCGGGTCTGTCCCTGTGGACGGCTGTTTTTCTTGTATTTGTCGGCCCTGTTATAGGATTTCTTGCCAGTTTATTTTCTTTAAGCAAATTTTTAAAGGTCTGAAATTTTTATAAGTGAGTAGTGAAGAGTGAAAAGTGAAGAGTGAAAAGTGAAGAGTGAGTGGTGGGCCTATACGTCACGCGTCACGCATTACGCGTCACGATTTTATAAGAGTATAAATTTTTTTTATTTTTTAAAGAAGGAATCTTTTTTTTTTTATAGAATTACTGATATCCGAATTACCGCGAAAAAAAACATCATAAAAAATCCGCAAAGAGGCTTTTGAATTAATGAATAAAAGAATGTTTCCAGGAGGTTTGCTGTGATAACAAAAAAAATAATTGTTTTTTTCTTATTTTTATTTTTATCCCTCTCTTTTTCTCCTGCCTTTTCAGATAATCTTTCAGATAAAAAAGAAGAACTTAAAGAGATAAAATCTCAAATTAAAGAAGAAAAAGAAAAAATAGAGGAAGCCAACGCAAAAGAAAAGGCTCTGTCAGAAAAACTTCGTAAACATAAGGATCTGCTTTATTATGCCATGAAAGAAGTTGATAAATCTTCCTTACAGCTCAAAGGTACAGAAAAGAAATTAAAAAGTTTAAAAACAGAATTAAAGCTTTCTGAAAAAGTTTATACAAAACATCAGTGTGAACTTGATAAAAGATTGCAGCAAATATATGAAGATATGGATCCTGCCTATATAACTGTCCTTACAAAATCCAAAAGTTTTTCTGATTTTTTGAATACTTTTTATTATCTTCAGATGATTGTTCAGGATGATGTTTCTGTCCTGAAACAGATAAGAAAAGAAAGAGAGGAAATTAATAAAAAGAAAGTATCTGTAGAAAACCGTTATAATCAGGTTTTGAAGTTAAAAAAACAGTTAAATGATAAAGAAAATAAACTTGCCGGTCTGGTATCGGATCAGGAATATTTAATTGTCCTTCTGAATGATGAAAGAAAGCACCACAGTGATAAGGTTGTTCAACTTGAAGACGAGGCTCAGTCAATGAAACAGAAGATAGAGACTATTATAAATAAAAATAGCTACTCCTATTCTTACGGCAATACACCTTCCTATAAGGGCAATGGTTCTCTTTCTACATGGCCTGCTGCCGGTCCTGTTACTTCAAATTTTGGGTGGAGACTTCATCCTATTTACGGGGAATGGAGATTTCATGCCGGTGTTGATATAGGAGCCGATTATGATACTCCAATATATGCATCAGGTGATGGAGTGGTTATAAGTGCCGACTGGCTTGGAGGATACGGAAATACAGTTATGATTGATCATGGAGGCGGCGTAGTCACTCTTTATGGACACTGTGCAAGTCTTGCAGTTTCCTATGGCCAGCATATAAGCAGGGGACAGCTTATATCTTATGTGGGAAGTACCGGTAACAGTACAGGGCCACATCTTCATTTTGAAGTCAGGCAGGACGGTGTGTCATTAGATCCCTGCGGGTTTGTTAACTAGAAGGTATAGGAATTTTCATTTTTTAAGGGTTAAGGGTTATGGGTTTCGGGTGTTGGGTGTTGGGTTAAAAAGATTAACAACCCAGAACCCAAAACCTAAAACCCAACACCCATAATTTATACCAGGATTTATGGGATTTTTTTGGATTACCGATTGGTAATTACTGATTATTAAAAATTTATAATTTACTTATACAGAAGCTTTTATAATTTGTAGGGGCTTGATTATCAAGCCCCTACACGATTTTATAGATAAAACTTTTATCTTGATATTTCTTCTTTTTCGAGATATAATAGTTTAAGTAAATTAAGTAATTCTTTGCATTTCACGCATCACGCGTTACGTAACTGATAGGAGGCTAAAAGACTGTATGTTCATAAAAAACAGGTTAATAATGGGATTTTTCATGTTTTTTTTATTTACTGTATTTGGAGTTACTTTTCTCTTGCATTATAGAGTAAAGGCTGCCGATGAAGTAGATACAGCAAAGACAAAGGTTGTAGATTATGAAGTTATTGAAAGAGTGTATAGCCTGGTAGATAAGGAATTTGTAGAAAATTTTAATAAAAAAGAATTTTTTAATGGAGCTTTTAAAGGTATAAAGGATGTACTTAAAGATAAGAGAATAGAACTTAAAGAAGTACCTGAATTTACTTTTGATGAAACTGGAGATGATGTTCAGATACTTAAAGATTTTGAGAAAAAGCTCAAAGATGTTGTGTCTGAATATAAAAGTGATGATCTTTCGGAAGGAGAACTTCTTGATGCAGCTCTTGCAGGAATGCTTGATAAGCTTGATGATCCCTATACTATTTATCTGGATCCGAAAGAATATGACAGGTTAAATGAGTCTATGAGCGGTGGTAACTTCACCGGTATTGGTATTTATATAGAACTGGATAGAGATCTTGATAATCAGCTCACTGTTGTAGAACCAATCGAAGGTACACCTGCCTATGAAGCAGGACTTAAACCTGGTGACTGGATAATAAAAATAGATGGTAAACCTACAAGAGGGGTAAATCTTGATGATGCAGTAAATCATATAAGAGGTCCTGAAAATTCGACTGTTGTGCTTACAATACAGAGAAAAGACGTAAATGAACCAATTGATTTTACCATTAAACGTGCCTATATTCATGTCAGTACTGTTACTTCCAAACTTGTAAGTGATAATGTGGGATATATTAAACTCAGACTATTTGGTTCTGAAACCAATAGAGAGATAGATCAGGCTATGACTGACCTTGAGAAAAAAGGTGCAAAATCCTTTATCCTGGATTTACGTAATAACGGTGGAGGTTATGTGACAGCAGCCGTACAGGTTTCCAGTAAATTTCTCGATGAAGGTGTAGATATTGTTTCAATAAAAGACAGAACTGGCGGAAAGAATAGATATAAATCTACAGGCTCTGCTCATCCTGTCTATCCTCTTGTTTTACTTGTAAATGATTTCAGCGCAAGTGCTTCTGAAATTACTGCCGGTGCTGTTAGAGATGCAAAACGCGGTATTCTTCTCGGCACAAAAACCTTCGGTAAAGGAAGTGTTCAGACCATTTTCCCTCTTGATAAGGGTGGTGCTATAAAGGTTACAACAGCCCATTACTTTACTCCAAGAGGACGAAATATTAATGGAAAAGGTCTGAAACCTGACATAATAGTAGATATGGATGAAGACATGATAGGAACTGATAAGGATATACAGATGGATGAGGCAGTTAAATATCTGGAAGAAGAGATAAAAAAGAACAGGTCATAATTTTTTTAGAAGGGTTATGGGTTATGGGTTATGGGTTATGGGTTATGGGTTATGGGTTATGGGTTAGGAAGCTTAAAAACCCAGAACCTGAAACCCATAACCCAAAACCTAATTTTAATTTAATGGAGGAAGTTTTATATGATTGAGTACGAAGGAAATAAACTGGAGGACTTTGTCGGAGAATATCTGGAACTTTACAGAAAGAAAGACACTGATAAAGAAGCTCTGGAAAAAGCTCTGGCTGATTGCTTGAAACAGGTAAAATCTTTAAATCCCGGTGATATACCTGACAATATAGTAGATAATATTCTTAAAACCCTTATGGGTAAGAAGTTTGTCGGTGACAGTGCTATAGGATTAACTATGTTATCAGGACTTCTTAGTATGAGATTACCGGAACATTTTGCAGTAATTGATTATAGAGTTCTGGAAGCTATTTACAAATTAAGAACTGAAGACTTCTTCCCACAGGATGTAAAATCTTACATCTTAAAGAAATGGCAGAATATGAGATATGCAAATGGCCAGATTAAGAAGATTAGCAACAGGGATTATATTAATTATCTCAAGGTTATAAAGGGCTTTAAGAATAGAATAATAGAAGGAGCTTCCGGGAGAACATTTCCGTTAAGTGATATAGATAGAGCATTATATGCCTATCATAAATATGGCAAATAGGTGAGTAGGGGGCGAACACAGGGTTCGCCCTTTGTGAACCTTTTTTAAATTATGGCTACAGGTAAGACTCATGAACATATAAATATCTTTTTCTTGATTTTATTAATACCACTGTATTTTTCATGGATAAAAGACTGGATTTCAACAGCTATATTCGGATTGTTTTATTTACTTGGTACTTTTTATTTTTCACCGGATCTGGACATGGCCAATACATTACCTTATAGAAGATGGGGAATTTTGAAATTTATATGGTACATATACAGTAAACTAATACCCCATCGTTCCTGGATTTCCCACAGTTTTTTCATAGGAACTCTCTTCAGACTTCTCTGGTTTACAGCATGTTTATTTCTATCAGGATTTTTAATAGTCTGGGTATTACATTTTACCTCTATAGGAAATTTTAGCCAGTCCTATATATCTACCTGGCTTGAAATAAAGAAATTCTGTCTTACAAATAAGAATTATCTTATCCCTGCCTTTCTGGGGCTTTTCTTATCTTCTCTGTTACATCAAATTGTAGATGTGATTTCTACTTTTTTTAAGAGAAGGTTTTAAACAGTGAACAGTGACCAGTGAACAGTGACCAGTAATTATTATACTGATAACTGGTCACTGATCACTGAACACTGATAAAGAGGTTTACCATATGTATAATAAATTACTGAAACTAAAAGAAACCGGCAGTGCAAGACTTGAATATAAATGTGATCAATGTGGTTATATTCTTTATAAACCTTTAATCGGAGATGATCTTATATTTTATATTGAAAAGTGGAATGACTGTCTGATCTTTATCTGTCCTTCCTGTACAGAGAAGTCTATGAATCTATCAGACCTGTGGAGTGAAGAGGAATGGATTTCTTTACATAAATATTCGGAAGGTTAATTGACTAAAAATTAACAATTATGTTACAAATTTCTCTTGAACTATGGAATATTAGATGATATATTTTATTATAGCTCATATTATAATAACTATAAATAATTCTCCCGTCACGCGTTACGCGTTACGCGTCACGAAAAGAATAATTATGGTACATTATAAAATTAATATATAACCATTATTTTATGAAAGAGGGGAAAATAAATGAATATAAAGCCACTTTCTGATTTTAAGATGAATTTTATCAGTCAGAAACCATCTTTTAAGACAGGACAATCAGAAAATAAAAATTTTTCTTTTGACGATCATGTTTCTTTAGGCGGAGGACATTTACCTGTAGGTTCATTCCTTACAAGTATGCCGGCCCTTAAGGATTCTGCGGGAAGAACAGCCACATTGGATGACAGTCAGAAAGTAGAAAAAAGCCCTGAAAATAAACCTAAATCTGTAAGTGGAAATATTGCAACCCTTTCTATGTTTGAAGGAGAAGGATTGGTGGCAAGGTCTGCTAATTATAGTGCCGGCGTAAATGATCAATATTTACTTGACGATGGTTTTGACAGCAGCAGAGATATTACCAGTGTTACTGCTCATGAAGGTAAACCTTCCGAACCATACAGTTTTACTGTGAAATTCAATGATTTACAGCCAGGTGCAGAAGTAGGTAATCTTGATTTATATCTGCTTCTGAGTTTAGGACAGGGTGGGAAGATAAATTTGCCTGATGGTATACCGGGATTGACAGAACAGCCATGGAATATTTCTTTAGGAGCTTATGATACTAATAATTTTAATGTTTATGATGAACATGGTACTCTTGATAAATCAGTCCTTAAAAATTTGAAGTTTGACAGTTTAAATGATAGTGTTTCCTTTGGCCTTGATAAGTCTGTAATGAGGGAAAAAGGCTGGAAAGACGGAGACCATGTAGCCCTTCAAACCTTTACTGCAAAGGATTTTGTTAAAAAGGTAGTAGATTCTTTAGATGAACCTGGCAAGAAACCATGGATTAATAACGGTAATTTAAGTAATGTTATTAGCAGCGATCTTAATTATATGCCATCTCCCTCACCATCACAGTCTCCTTCTGCTCCTATTATGGGATCTGCAGGATTTGAGCCAGATAAAGACCTTGATGATAGAAGTGCTGCATGGGCCACTTTCAATGATTCTATTTACTTTGCTCTTACAGATAGATTTTACGATGGTGATGTTTCTAATAATTTTGATGTAAACAAGAAAGATCTTACTAAATACCACGGAGGAGATCTTCAGGGTATTATTGATAAACTTGATTATATAAAGGATCTCGGCATGAAAACTGTATGGGTTACACCTACTATGGCAAATCAGGATCTTTTTATGGACAGCGCAGGTTATCATGGCTACTGGCCAGTGGACTTCTTTAAAGTGGATAAACATCTGGGGGATATGGATAAATTCAAAGAACTTGTGGCAAAAGCCCATGAAAAGGGAATGAAAATAGTTCTTGATATACCTCTTAATCATGTTGCCTGGGAACATCCCCTGAGAAATGATCCTACCAAACAGAACTGGCTCCATCATAATGGTGATGTGCAGAACTGGAATGATCCATGGCAGGTTGAAAATTGCTCTATGTACGGTCTTCCTGATCTTGCCCAGGAAAATCCGGAAGTGTCGAAATATCTCATTGATATGGCCAAATTCTGGATAGACCAGACAGGTATTGATGGTTTTCGCCTTGATGCTATAAAACATGTTCCTCTTTCTTTCTGGTCACAGTTCTCAAAGGAGATTCATAGCCATGCAGGGAAAGATTTCCTCCTTATAGGAGAATGTTTTGACGGAAATGCAGATAAATTAAATTCCTACCAGCAAAATGATATGAATTCCCTCTTTGATCTGCCCCTTTTCTTTACTGAAATAAATGTTTTCGGTCATGACGGAAATATGAGGGATCTTGCCAACCAGGTGGCCCATCTTAACAGAACCTATAAAAATCCGGAAATGATGTCAGCTATTTTAGATAATCATGATACAAAGAGATTTCTTACAGAAGCAGGAGGAGATAAAAATAAATTAAAGCTTGCTCTTTCATTTATTATGACTGTAAACCGTATTCCTACAATTTACTATGGAACGGAAGTAGGAATGGACGGAGATGTTGAACAATTAGGTGTAAGAGGGCCGGAAAACCGTAAGGATATGGAATGGAATAAAGATCTTGATATGTTAAATTATTTCAAACAGGTTTCTTCCATACGTAATAATAATATAGCTCTCACGAAAGGTGCTCTGATGGAAATGTGGCAGGATGATAAGATTTATTCCTATTCCAGAATGCACCCTGATCAGGAAGCAATAGTAGTATTGAATAATGCCTATGATACACAGCAGAGAGATATACCTCTCAGGTCTGAAAGTAAAATAAAAGACGGAACAGTGCTTAAAGATCTTATGTCAGGTGAAAAAGTGACAGTAAAGAGCGGTAAGATAAAAATACATCCAGGCGGTAAGAAAGCACAGGTCTTTGTAGTTGATAAATAGTTTTTAGCTATGAGCTATCAGTATTCAGATAAGGAATAGAATTTAATTAATAGTTTCTTTTCCCGCGTTACGGGTTACGCGTTACGCGTCACGATTTAATATAGAGACAGTTATTTAATTGTCATTCTTAATAAACAGGGACAGTTTCAAGTCTCTGTTTATTTTTTATATTTTTTATTGCTTTAATTTAATATTTTGATATAATAAAAATATTATTAAGGAATAGCCATAAAATAATTGTTGCATAATAGGCAGGAATTGAATTTAATTAATGGTTTCCTTCCTCGCGTCACGCGTCACGCGTTACGATTTAATATAGAGACAGTTATTTAATTGTCATTCCTAATTAAAATAGCTGATAGCTAAACTAAGAGGTAACTCACATGTGTCATAATCTTGAAACATACCTTGATGATTTGAATTCCCATGACTGGAGAAAAAGACAATATGCTGTGGAAAGACTTGAAGTTTTTAATTCTCCTCTGGCTCTTGTGCCTCTTATAAGGGCTTTAGGTGATAAAGAACCTTCGGTAAGATGGAGATCTGCAGAAGCACTCGGAAAAATCAAAGACAGGAGATCTGTCCCCTATCTTGTTCCTCTGCTTAAGGATAAAGAAGGAGAAATAAGACTTTCTGCTGTTAAAGCCCTGGGAAAAATCAGGGATATAAGAGCTGTTTTCCCTCTGATTGATTTACTTTATGATGATTATATAATATTTCAGGATATTACTGTAACACAGGGAGATTACAGGGATAATTCCGTAAAGGGAAGTGTTATTTATGCCCTTCAAAAGATTGGAGACACAGGAGCTCTTCCGTCACTTAAAAAAATGTTATATAATGAAAATCATGCCATGATAAAAGTCCTCTTAGATGAAGCTGTGTCATATATAGAAAAATCTGTAGAAATGGAAATATTCTCTCTAAGCCAGGATGAAATAAGTGCTTCAAAAGAAGATTTACCGCCAGAGAAAATAGAAAAAGACGGACAAATCGTTGATGAAATAGAAGAAGAGAATATAGAGGAAATATTTGCCAGGGTAGATATGCCTGTAGATGTAAATAAAGAAGAACCTATCGAAAAAAAAGAAACTTCTGACCCGGTTCATGAGGAAGAGATTAAGGATAACATAGAATATGAAGAGTCTGGCAGCAATTACCAGACAACCCGTCTTTCTGGAGATCTTTTGGAGGAAGAGCTGAAAAAACAGGAAATGGAAAAGGAAATTAAAGAGCAAATTGAAAAATTTGAAAGCACCTGTATGTTTACCAGAATGGATGGAGTTCAAACCCTGGAAAAGATTGGTAAGCCTGCTTTAGAATTACTGATGAAGGCCTTAGAGGATCAAAACTGGAGAATCAGAGAAGGGGCGGCAGAAGCTCTTTCGTCTATCGGTGATATAAGTGTTCTGGCTGCATTTAAAAAAGCTCTCCCTATTGAACCGGAAGATTCTATCAGAAACTGTCTTGAACAGGCAATTGTGAAAATAGAAATAGAGTTAGAAGTGAAAACATCCATTGAAAAATTAAGTGATCATAATATGTTTACCCAGTTAGATGCCATACAGACACTTGAAAAAATAGGTAAGCCTGCCATACCATATCTCATAGATACCCTTACAGATTCTAACTGGAAAGTCAGGGAAGGCTCTCTGGAAGTCCTGGCTAACATAGGAGACGATTCTGTCATAGGTGCTTTAAAAGAAGCTCTGGATATAGAAACAGATGATTATCTCAGGAAAAATATTCAAAAAATTATTGATAAGTTTTCTCCTCATGGGAAATGAGAAATAAGGACTATTAATTAAATTTCATTCCTTATTCCTGAAGCTTTTTCCAGGCTCTTAAGGAAAGACGGATCAGGTTTATAACCTTTTTCAGTTAATTTATTAATATCACCCCATGCTTTTTTATATTCTTTCTTCATAAAATAGGAAAAAGCTCTGTTATTATAAAGCACGGCATATGAAGAATTTATTTTTAAAGCACTGGTAAAGTCTTCTATGGCTTTATTATACTCACCTTTCTTATTATAAATAGTTCCTCTGTAATTGTAAACATCTATTGCTAAAGGATTACTTGCCAGTATATATGTAAAATCTTCTATGGCTTTATCGTAATTCCCGATTTTATCAAAAGCAATCCCTCTTTCGATATAAATATCGCGATCTTCATATATATTTATGGCATGTGTAAAATCATTTATGGCTTTATTATATTCCCCTTTTATTTTATAGAGTTTCCCCCTGTTATAATAAGCTTCTCCGTAATAAGGATTGATACTTAAAGCACTGTTGAAATCACTTATAGCCATGTCATATTCTTCACTGTCAATATAGTAAAGTCCCCTGCCATTATATGCTTTATATAAATCAGGATATTTCTTCAGAGAATCATTCCATAAAGTCAGACTATTTTTCCATACACCACATCTTCCATAGCTTAATAGAGAACATGTTCCTATTATTATAATTAAACATGTTGATAGAATAATTTTATAGATTTTTTTATTACCTTCCCATAACCTGACTGTCACTATGGCAAATCCGAGAAAAATACCATAAGAAGGTATATAGAGATATCTGTCAGCTACAGGAACATCAGGATGTATTATAAAGAACAGGTTTGATACGGGAATATAGAAGATTACAAACCAGGCGAGAGAAAAAAATAGCTTCCTCTCTTTAATACATGAGTAGACAAGAGAAAATACCAGAAAAATAAATAGACAAAGAGATAGAATAAAGGAAGTCTCTATTTTTGCCGGATATATGGCACTTAATTTCTCCGGCCAGCATATGATTTCTGCATATTTACCCAGAACTTTAATAGATGTAATTATATTAGTATAACCTGTTATCATTTCTTCTCTGTTTCCCTGGGCATGTAAAGAAAAGAGGGTTATTTCAAAAATCATTACTGTTAAAAAATATGGCATAAAACAGATTGATTTATATAAAAGAGTTTTTCCTTTGAAAAAATCAGGGAAGCTATAGAGCAATAATATGATTAGAGGAAAAAGACAGCTTACAGGATGAGATATAATAGCAAGAATAAGTGAAAAAATAGAGATGACCATATATAAGATATGTTCAGATGAAATGATAAAGAAATATAAAGATGTAAAGATGAATAGACCTGCCAGTAAAAGA
>Ga0351886_10378_pt1 | contig 15160 bp, 12 predicted proteins | sample TotcelFGM3001L14_FD_206761 | JGI IMG/M metagenome (GOLD analysis project Ga0351886, IMG submission 206761) | Enriched cells from coal bed in the Powder River Basin, Montana, United States - Total cells FGM rep3 HSBNCT.FGM.300.1.L14 ... | reverse complement strand
GAAGATAAAACTTTAATAGAGCTAATAAGTATTCCCACTCCTATAACATAGCACTAAGTGACAGGATGTTGGACTCTCTCTGATTAAACTGCAGGAGGATTTGCCATTTCCCAGGCAACAGTCCTTCTCAGGCCCTCTTCAAAAGATACAATCTCTCTGTAACCCAGTTCTCTCCTTATTCTTTCTGTATCCACGATAATATCCTGTTCGTAATTATTTTCGTCATCTATTTCCTCTTCCTGAGCAATGACCACTTCTCCCTTCCATTCTGCAGCTTCTCCTATTTTTTTCACCCATTCAATCATTGAAAGGGTTTTTTCGTCTCCCACATTATAAAACCTTCCTTTTGCTCTTTCATCAGTCACTGCGAGGGTTACTGCATATGCCATATTCTCCGCATAGCCTTTTGACAGGTGCCATTCGGCTCTGGTCTTTCCCAGCAGAATATGGTCATGTTTATCATCCATTTTTTTCAAAAACTCGTAGAGCCTGTGTTGTCTATCCCCCGGGCCGTAGATCATTGGAAGACGGAGAATTGTGCCTGGTAAATCCGGCTCACTCATGACAGTTTTTTCTACCGGGATCTTATCATAATTTTCCAGTCCTTTGATCCTGCCACGATAAGGACAGATGCTCCGGCGCAGGGAAGACTCTTCTGTAACGGGTATCTTCTCCACAGGGCATTCATCAAATTTGTTAAGTATTCCGAAAGCAAGATAAACATCCTGACTGCTGATAGTTACAATCCTCCCTGCTATGCCTCTGAAAGTCTTCATTACTCCCAGTGCATCTTCTTCCGTCAGAGCAATCATGTCCAGAACTACATCAGGGGAAATGTTTTTAAAATTTTCTTTATAACCGGCCAGGTCTTTTCTATCTCCGAGAATTTCCTTTACACCGGCAGGCAATTCCATGTTGTTTCTTCCACGATGAAAGAGTGTAATTTCATGACCTTTCTCATAAAGAGATTTTACTACAAAAGGACCTATAAATCTGGTTCCTCCTATTATTAAAATATTCATACATTACTGTCCTTTTCCATAATATTTTTCATCCATTCGTATATTTTTTCTATAATTACAGGATTAAATTGAAGGTCATTCTTTTTCTCAGTTATATTTTTATAACTTCCGAGCATAGAGGAAGCATTCAGAAAATAATGGTCAATATTTTCTATTTCCATAAATGTTCCTTTCCCATTATGGTAATTGTTTACAATATCAGCTATTAATTTATGGTCTCCCTGGGCAGAAACAAAATCAGACTTACCCCATATGGCTAAAACATCTGTATTAACATTTTTCCATTTTTCCGACAGATTAAGGTCATATAATTGCTGGAGAAACATATAATGACGTCCGTACATATGATTTTCATCATCAAAGTAATCCTTGCAGTCCGGATATTTTTCTATTATTTCTCCAGGCGTAAGTTTTTCTATATAAAAGTGATAGAGAAAAGCTTCCTTTTTTCTCATCTCCTGTTCCAGATTTACAAAATCCTCGCCCCTGAGTAAATGCTGTCTGAAATCGTTCTCAAGTTCATATTCCACCATTGGTCTGCCTATCGTTCCAAATACTATAATCCCCTTTACAATAATATTATTTGCAATGACAGGAGCCATGACACCTCCCATACTGTGGCCGAAAATAAATACTTTATCTTTATCTACAAAGTCATAAGATTTCAACACTTCCAGTGCTTTCTGAAATCCAAGCACTTCTCTGTTAAAATCAATATCTTTTGCAGGAGTGCCTGTGCTGTCTCCAATACCGCTTTTCTCAACCCTCATTGTTACAAAACCCTTTTCTGTTAAAGAATAAAGGATTGATTTATAGGCATTCTGGTAGGGGAGACTGTTATCAAAAGGGTAATCGACAGATACGCAGGAAAGACCCTGTATAAGAAGGACGGCAGGGTGTTTTGTGCCGTTTTTCGGTTTTGTTACGATTGTTCTCAGGGTTGTTGTTTCATCGACAGGGACAGATAAATAGAGGATATCAAAATCAGGATGATTTTCCTCAGGGAAAGGTTTTAATGTGATTTTTTTTGTTATTTTTTCACTATTTCTCCACAGTGACAGGGTCAATTCTTCACCTGCACGATATGTGCCTGCCAGGCTTAAGAACTGCGGCACATTAACAACTTCTGCTCCGTTAATCTCAAGGATAATATCCTCTTTTTTAATTCCTCCTTCAATAGCCGAAGTGTCCGGAAACACTTCTTTAACAGAGACTCCTTTTTTTTCAGGAAGGCCGCTTTTTGCCCGGATTTCATCCGTTATTTCCGTAACCATTACTCCGATACGGCCCTTTCTCAGAAGGTCATATTTTTTATTATCTGAAACTGCAACCGCCTTGTTTTCAAATAATTTTAAATAGTCTGCAAGAGGTTTATTTATAGAAGAAATATCCTCTCCGAAGGCCGGTAAATAAAGTAATAGTAACAGTAAAATAATTGTTCTGATGCTTCTCAATTGTTTTGTCCTCCAATCATATCAATAGATTTTTTTATCTTAGTTATCCTATAATACCGGGGCTTTTTTTGCCTTCCTTACATACCTCCTGAACTAAATATTTTATTTTTTCAGCAATTTTTTTTCTATTATCCACACATATTTCTTATACATCAAATCATTTTTATCTTTAATTATAGTAAATAATATAAACTTTTTATCTTCTGGTATTATAGTTGTTTCCAGTATATTATTTTTATTAATCACTAAAGGTTTTATATTTGCATAAGAATTTATATGCATTTCTGCTGGCTCTCCCATATAAAAAACTAAATCTTCTATTTTATAAGGAGATATGATTTTTATTTTCAGTTTATCTGTCTCAGAAAATAATATTTTTTCATAGAAAGCCGGAAAGTCAGTTATATAAATTGTCCCATCAGGGTAAATAAAGTTACAAATGTATTTATCTTCCAGATTTTCTGAGAAATAGATATAAGAAGCCCTGTAGTTTTGCTTATTTAAACGTAACGTAATCATTTCTTTTGCAAGCTCTTCCATTTCAACCAGTAAGTATTTACGCGATTCCTGTGACAGTTCATCATTACTGAGTATTTCTTTCTCAAGATCCCTCAGCTTCAGCAGCATAGTCTGAGCATTATTATCAGAATAGCAAATGACTGACATTAGAAAATAAGCATATATAAAAAATATTACTACAAAAATCTTTTTAACCATTGCTATGCTCTTTTCTTAAAGGGTATAAAATGCAGCAGTGTGGCTCTATTATTTCTGCTCAAGTGCCTCCATAATCTTTTTAGCCAGGTCTTCCTCCGAGAAGGGCTTCTGTATGAAGTGCAATCCTTTGTCCAGCATGCCATTGTGTGTGATGGCATCTGATGTGTAACCGGACATGAACAGGCACTTGAGGCCCGGGTATAGAGAAAGCAATCGTCTGGACAGATCATAGCCGTTCATTTCAGGCATTACCACATCGGTAATCAGTAATTGAATCTTCCCGGCTTTTTCTTCTGCAATACTGACTGCCTCACATGGTGTATCTGCAGTCAGAACTGTGTAACCCAGTTTCTCAAGCATAGTTTTAGCCAGTTTCAATAACATAGGTTCATCCTCTACGAGGAGCACAGTTTCATGACTGCCAGTTGCCGATTTTGCCTGTTTTTTTGCCGAAGCCGGATCTGTTTTGCCCTCATATCGCGGCAGATAGATTTTGAATGTCGTCCCTGCACCAGTCTCGCTGTATATGTTAATAAATCCATTGTTTTGTTTGACTATGCCATAGACAGTGGCCAGACCGAGGCCGCTTCCCATGCCCGGTTCTTTGGTGGTAAAGAATGGCTCGAAGATATTCGACAGAGTTTCCTTAGACATACCGCAACCATTGTCGCTCACTGCCAGCATCACATACTCGCCTGGCATAAAGCCTGCATGGGAAGCACAATAGTCTTCATCAAAGAGGGCGTTCCCTGTCTCTATGGTGATCTTACCAACGCCTGATATTGAGTCACGGGCGTTGACCAGTAAGTTTGCCATTATCTGGTCAATCTGAGCAGGGTCTATCTTTACAGGCCACAGGTCAGAGTCAGGCTTCCATAACATTTCTATATCCTCTCTTATAAGAAGGAGCAACATCCTGAGCATTCCCTTTACTGTGTCGTTTAAATCGAGCACACATGGCGCGGTTGTCTGTTTTCTGGCAAAGGCCAGCAATTGCCTTGTGAGGCTGGCCGAGCGCTCGGCTGCATTCAGGATGGCTTCAAGATCGGATCTTATAGGATCTGTGGGGGCCACCTGGAACATTGCCAGTTTTACATAGCCGAAAATTACTGTCAGCATGTTGTTGAAGTCGTGGGCCACACCGCCGGCCAATCTGCCAATGGCTTCCATCTTCCTGGCCTGGACCAGCTGATCCTGAAGTTTTTGTTTCTCCTTTTCCGCCTGCTTCTGTTCTGTGATGTCTATGCCTACTCCAACGAAAAAATCAAAGTCCTCTTCTTCATTGATAACGGTCCTGCCATGCCATTCAACAAGATATATCCTGCCGGATCTGCTTATGATCCTGTTTATGTTCACAGTCCCTTTTCCTTCCTGGATAATCTGCTGGAAAATCCCTGCGAGCATTCCCCTGTCTTCTTCAGGCACAAAAGTGTTCAGATAGTCTTTCCCGTAAATCTCGTCTCTCCTGTATTCCAGTTTATCCAGTAAGGCTTTGTTCATCATCAGAGTCTTCCCGTCAAAACCAATGGCCACGATTAATGCCGGTGAAGTGTCGAGAAGTAACTGGCTGAATTTTTGTTCCTTTTGAAACCTGGCTTCACTCCTGGTCAGAGCTTCCTCTGATCTCTTGCGTTCGGTTATATCAATAAAGGTAGAGAGCATTGCAATTGGTTCATTCGCAGAACTGGTAACAAGGCTGACAGAAAATTGAATATTAAAGAGAGAACCATCCTTTCGTCTGGCAATAGATTCGTCAAGACTGAAGCCATTCTCTTTAATATCATTTATTATGTGGATAACTTCGTCTTTATTTGTTGATAGATCAACAACATTTAATGTAAGTGCTTCTTCAAGTGTATATCCCCACATATGTAAAAAAGCATCGTTAACATATGTTACATTACCATATAAATCTGTTATTACAATTGCATTGAATGATGAAGCAAGGGCACGATCTTTTATATAGAGATTCTCCTCCACCTGCCTGAAATCTGTAATATCCCGTCCTTCCGGAATAAGAAGAGTCACCTTCCCGTCCGGGTTAAAGACCGGTTTTATAGAGAAGTCGACGATTGCTGTCTTATTGTCGTCACCCTGCAATTCCACTTCGTAACGTACAAACTCCCCGCTGGCTGCCAGGGCAACTGCCTCTTTCAACTGCCTCACTCTCTCTTCTTTTCCCCGCCACCAGCGGGCTTCCCAGAATGGCCTGTTAATGACGTCCTCCACCTTGAGCCCTGCGAAGTTTATTGCAGCCTGATTGGCTTCGATGAGAGTTCCATCGGGGGTCATCAGGCCGGTAAACTGGAAGGTGGAATTGAAGATGGCTCTGAAGCGTTCCTCACTCTCCCTGAGTGCTATTTCCGATTGTTTCAGATCAAGGGTGACTGTGAAATATCGGCCGGTTTCTTCTGTTTTTTTTCTGAGCTCCTTCTGCGCCGGCTTCTCCACTGTTTGATCACGAAATACCATTACCACACCTGTAATATGGCCCTTTTCGTCGCAGACTGGCGCAGCTGTACCGGTAATGGGGCGTCTCGTGCCATCGCGGGCATTCAGTATGTGATTATCCAGTCTCACAGTCAGACCATCTTGCAGTATACGGGCAACAGGAACCTCAAATGGCTGAAGAGTTTCTTCATTGACAATGTGAAAGACTTCATGGAGCGGCTGGCCGAATGCCTCATCGTTAGACCAGCCGGTGAGAGCCTGAGCTGCATGGTTGAGCAGTTCTACCAGTCCCTTTCTGTCTATGGCTATAATCCCTTCGCCCATGCTTTTCAGGATGATTTCGTACCGATCCCTGTTCATGTTAAATTCATAAGTCCTTAATGTTTTAAATGTTTTTTGTTTTTCCGGTTTTTATATTATAACATATTTACTCATATGAGCTACAAATGGAGATGAAAAAATTCAGTTTTAATTCATTTATTTGATGTCACGTTTTATATGGTTGATATGTCTGTCAATCCTGGTGAATTATCTGCTGTGGCGCTCCGGAGAAGAGAAGTTTTCCGAAGGGCAAAAAGATTACGTCGAATAAAAAAACGGTAGAACAATATTTAAATACTCCACCGTTTTTTTTATTACAATCTTAGAGGGTTTTCATAAAATCTGTGAGACTGGTTTTTTCCTCTTCAGTCAAATTTGTCTCAAGGATTAAATTGAAGAATTCTACTGTATCTTCAAGTGTAAGGAGTCTGCCGTCATGAAGATAGGGAGGACTGTCTTTAATGCCTCTGAGAGGGAAAGTCTTTATCGGGCCGTCTGACGAGGCAAATCTGCCATTGATCATAACAGGTTTATAAAAACGCTCTGTCTTCAGATTATGCATAAGATTATCAGTGTAATAGGGTGCCATATGACATACTGCACACTGTCCTTTACCAAAAAAGATATCCTGTCCCTTTAATTCCGATTCACTTGCTTTCTTCGGATCAAGTTTACCTAAAACATTGAGTTTTGGTGCAGGTGGAAAATCCATGATTTCTATAAATTCTGCCATGGCATGAACCTGATGACCTCTGTCCAGTATATTCATTCCTTTTTTGGCAGCTATTACAGGATCTCCGTCAAAATAGGCAGCTCTCTGTTCAAACTCTGTAAAATCTTCCACACTTTTCAGAGCCCTCTGAGAACCGAAAAGCTGTTGAATATTCAAACCCCTGAGAGTGGGAGTATCAAGTCTGTGGCGAAATTCCTGGGGACGAATATCTCCTACCAGATGAGTTGTGCCATTTGTATGACCGTTTACATGACAGTCAAAACATGTTACTCCAAAACTTGGTTTTTCTGATCTTCTGTCTTCAGTTGCATTGAACTGCTGCTGTGGAAATTGGCTTACGAGGAGTCTGAGACCTTCAAGCTGTTTCGGATTGAGTGTTCCATTAAATAATTTGAAGTAATTGTCTATTGTTATAATCTGTCCCTGTGATACATCACCTAAATCAGGTCTTGTAGTCAGATAAACAGGGGGGGGATATTCAGGCATAAAATGATCGGGAATATCAAAGTCCAGATCGAATCTTGTAAGGTCACGGCCATCCTGTTTTTTTATCTGATCTATATGATATTTTGGAAATAACATGCCCCCTTCTTTATGGTTTGGATGTGGTAAGGGATATAAACCTGCAGGAAATATTCCCTTTTCCTTTATTTCTTCCGGAGTCATTTTGGAAAGCATATCCCATGTAATACCTTCAGGAAGTTTCACTCTGACGCCTTTCTGAAGAGCTTTCCCTCTTGACATTGTAACGGTTTTATCAGGAATATCACTTAAATCGTAACGTTGATTAAGTAATTCCATGTGTTTTTTCATTACTTCAGGTTTTTCTGCCTTCATTCTCTCCATAATGGTATTAAAATCTTCCTTTATTACTACAGGAGAATAACTTGAATTAACTTCTTCTGCATAGCTCACTGCCAGGAGGATAAATACCAGAATGACTGATGCCAGTAAAACCAATTTTACATTTGTTTTTTTCATTTTTCTACTCCTCTCTTTCTTTACTTATCTTTTTATTTTTTTCCCTCCTTTCTATCTGTCAATAATTTTAGAAACTGACTGACCCTGTTTTTCTTCTGAAAGACACCTGTTGCAGGTACCTCTTATTTCTGTGAATTTACCATCAATATGTCCCCATTCTTTAACGTCTTTCGGAATATCTATAGTATAAAATTCAGGCCAGTAAAAATCCCACAGTTTTTTACATTTAATACAGAGCATATGATGGTGAAGGTCTGTATTCGGATCAAAACGGGCTTTTTCACAGAGAATATGAACCCTTGATATGAGACCCCAGGAATAAAAACTATTAAGAGTTCTGTAGACTGTATCTATAGAAATAGTTGGCATATTCACTTTGACTCTGTTATATATATCTTCCACAGAAGGATGATCCTTTGATTTAAGAATTTCACGAAAAATTTCCAGTTTCTGATAGGTAAGTTTTACGCCATGTTCATTACAATTTTTTTTGAGCAGTTCCAGCCTGTTGTCCATTGATTTATACTACCAGTTTTCACTCTTTTAAGCAATAATTTTTCTTACATAAGAATAATTCTTATATAATATTTATATCAGAATCGAAAAAGAATGTCAATATTTTCAAATCTTCATTATTACGATAAATAATATTAAAAAGGTTTATAAAACAATTGTTTTTTGCTATAATTAAAATTACGATCCACAGGGAAAATTCCTGTTAAAAACTGAGGAGAATTTATGAAAACCTATAAAGATATGACTAAAGAGGAATTAATCAAAGCTCTTAAAGAACTTTCCTCAGAACAGAATATAAAACAATCTGCTTATGAAGATACACTTCATGAATTAGAGACACAGAATATTGAACTGCAGGAAAGCCGGAAAGAACTGGAAGAATCAAGTAATCGCTATGCACTTCTCTATGATTTTGCTCCAGTTGGATACTGTACCCTTGATAAAAAAGGAATTATAAGGGAGATAAATCTTACCGGTGCAAAAATGCTTGGAGTAGAAAGAAACCGTTTAGCCGGTATGCCATTCAACCTGTTTGTCTCAGAAGGGGATATGGAAAAATTCTTCAGTCATTTGAAGAAGTGTAAAGAACAGAAAGAACAGATTGAGAAGGTTTCTACGGAACTGTGTCTTAAGGAAAAGAATGAGCAGACTGCCTGGATAGAACTTCTTAGTTCTCCTATGGAGGGCTCAGAAGAGCTAATGTTCCAGACAGTAATTACCGACATTACCTGGCGCAAGCAGGCTGATGAGGCATTGAGTTTTTCGGAAACTCGCTATCGTCGTCTCTTTGAATCGGCGAAAGATGGGATTCTTATACTCAGTTTAGAAACAGGAAAGATTATAGATGTGAATCAATTTTTGATTGATTTGCTGGGCTACTCAAAAGAACAATTCATTGAAAAAGCAATCTGGGAAATAGGATTCTTTAAAGATATAATCGCTAATAAAGATAAGTTTTTAGAATTACAGCAGATGGGATTTGTCCGTTATGAAAATTTGCCTCTCGAAACGGCTGATGGGCGAAAGATCAATGTTGAGTTCGTCAGTAATGTGTATTTAATAGGTCATTATGAGGTAATCCAATGCAATATTCGTGATATCACCGAGCGCAAACAGGCGGAAGAAGAGTAAAAGAAACTTCAAGATCAGTTCTTCCAGGCCCAGAAGATGGAATCTGTAGGCAGGCTGGCAGGAGGGGTGGCCCATGATTTCAACAACCTCCTGGGAATTATCATGGGATATGCTGAAATTATTATGATGGATATGGAACCTGATAATCCTGTATATTCCCATCTTCAGCAAATTTTAAATACGACACAGAAAGCGGCAGAACTTACCAGACAGCTCCTGGCCTTTGCCAGAAAACAAACTGCTATTCCAAAGATCCTGGATATGAATGAAACAGTGGCAAATATGCTTAAAATGCTCCAGAGAATCATAAGTGAAAACATTGACCTTATCTGGAGACCGGGTTATGACATATGGAAGGTCAGAATTGATCCTGTTCAAATAGATCAGATTCTGGCAAACATGACAGTAAATTCCCGTGATGCTATTCCCGATACCGGTTCCATCGTACTGGAAACAGGTAATGTAGTCTTCGATTGTGCATATACTGCAGGACATACAGAATTCCTTCCCGGAGAATATGTCCTGCTGTCAGTAAGCGACACAGGAGTGGGAATGAGTAAAGAAGTAATGGAACATATATTTGAGCCTTTCTTTACCACCAAAGAAACAGGTAAAGGAACAGGTCTTGGACTGGCTACTGTATACGGTATTGTTCGTCAGAACAGTGGCTTTCTCAATGTATACAGCGAAGAGGGAAAAGGAACAACCTTCAAGATCTATCTGCCTCGTTTTAAATCAGACATTGTTCAAAGTACAGTAGAAAAAGTGTCAGGGAAACCACAGAGAGGAACAGAGACTTTACTGATTGTTGAAAATGAAGAAGATTATCTTATGTCCTGCAAAATGCTTCTTGAAAAGCTGGGTTATACTGTGCTTACGGCAACAACTCCGGATGATGCCATACATATAGCGGAGGAACATCCTGGAAATATTGACCTTCTGATTACAGATGTAATAATGCCGAAAATGAACGGAAAAGAATTGCTGGGGAATATACGTAACATCAGGCCAGGGCTGAAATATCTTTATATGTCCGGCTATACTGCCGATGTAATCGCCCATCATGGCGTTCTGGAAGAAGGAGTGAATTTTTTACAGAAACCCTTTTCTATAAAGACTATTGCAGAAAAAGTCCGGGAAGTGCTGGACTCGAAATAAAGACAATATTTTGAATTGACTTACAATCCCTGCTCTATTAGCGGCCAGAAGCAGATTTCATAACTAAAAAAGTAATGTGCTCCATGAGTCGATGTTGTAAAAAGTTTACATTTTTTTAACATTTTCTCAGTTGTTTTTAGCTGATAAAGAGATATAATTAAACTTAATTAATATAGGAGGTATTGGAATTATGAGAATTGATGGTAATTTACCTATAACAACAATAAAACAGGAATTGCCGAATTGTGCGAAATCAGACGAAACGGTGAAAGAACCTGCAGATAGTGTGATTCTTTCTTCCAATGTTGAATACAGTAAGATTGGTCAACTGCTGGCAAAGACAACTTTTGATTCCGGTATTAATGTTAATACTGCACCAGAACAAAGAAAAATACAGAGAGAGGGACTGGCTTCTATAGTTTCAAATACCAGCACGACAGAGGATGAGAAGACCCTTTCTACACTGGGAATAACCATGGGAGATCATCGTATGTATGATGTAAGTGCTGCAAGGGCCAGAAATATTGTTTTAAGTACTATAAGTGGTGGTATAAGTGGCCCTATCGGTTCTGTTGTCGCGAATTTGACCATGAACGCAGGAGGTAAGATGGAGGATGCATCGGAACAGAGACAGGTTCAGAAAGATGGCCTTCAGGTTATAGCGGCAAATGCGAAAACATCACAGGAAGAAAAAAACCTTGCCAGTCTTGGAGTGGAATTTGGGGATTCCAGGATGTATGATATAAGCGCTGCAAAGGCCAGAAACATTGTTTTAAAGACTATAAGCGGAGGTATATCAGGTCCCATAGGTTACGTTATCGCGACAGTAACCAGCGAGGCAGGAGGTAAGATGCAGGATGCACCGGAACAGAGAGCTCTTCAGAGACAGGGATTGAAAGCTATAATCGCAAATCCCGGTGTTTCAAAAGAAACAAAAGCTATTGCAGAGCTGGGAGTGACATTTGGTGACTCTAGAATGTATGATATAAGTGCCGCAAGGGCCAGAAATGTAGTTTTATCTGCTATTAAAAATGGTATAGAAGGCTCTATCGGTTCTGTTATAGCTAAAGTAACTTATGATGCAGGAGTTAAAATGGAGGATGCACAGGAACAGAGAGCTCTTCAGAGACAGGGCTTTGAAGCTATAATTGCAAATCCTGACACAACGGAAGAACAGAAGCTTCTGGCAAAACAGGGAATAGAAGTGGGAAATAATAATATGTATGATTCCAGTGCCGCAAAGGCCAGGAATGTAATTTTACAGGCAATTATTGACGGTAAGTAATAAATAATTATTAATATAAAAAAGGCTGCTTTGGGGGCAGTCTTTTTTATTTACAGTAGGCTGCAGATGTTATTACCTCCAGTCTCCCGTCAACACAAAAGGAGCCCGGAAAAATGGGTGTGGATATTTTTTCATTATATCTATCTGGGCGAGTCTTAAAGCCTCTGATTTGTTATTACCTTTCAGATAATAATAAAACCTCTCCATTAATTCTGATGTAGAAACATCGGAAACATCCCATAAACTTGCACATATTGTCGGTGTTCCCGCATAAATAAAAGCTCTGGACAATCCAACCAGTTCATCCCCTTCTTCGCAAATACCTGTTTTACAGGCGCTCAGTGTGACAAGATATGCCCTGAGATCCAGGTTAAATATCTCATAAACAGGTAAGGTTTTGTCTGAAAAGAGTAGAGATGAAAACATCGGTGATGCTGAATCCAGTGTGGCATGTGTTGCAAAATGGAGTATGTCAAATTCTCTTCCTTTTTTATATAAAACATCATCCATATCAAATCTGTATTTATATATAAGAGCCCTGGCAAGGCTGATTTTGTCTCCTGTAAATTCTGCCGCTTCCACTGCAATATGTGTAAGTTTTTCACTCTTTTCTGCAGATAATTCTTTTGCATTTATAGATCTGTGAGCTTTCCATATCAGTTCTGTTATAAAGTGAGAGTCAATTTTATCTCTGTTATCTTCGAGTATTTTTTTTCTTTCTTCCGGAGAAGGAGCATGTTCAAGCATTGTAATTAAATCTTCCTGGCTTATCTGGCCGGCAGATACAGGAGAGATGTGATGAATATTTCTGTAATAATCAGAAGATATAAGTAAAATTATTATTAAAAAGAAAGTTAAAATAATCAAGCCAGGATGAATAATCTTCTTTTTTGGGGAGATATTTACAGGGTGTTTCATAAGGAATATATGCTTCTTTTAGGTGGTTTTCTATATTTTTGAACTTTTGTAAAGAAATCTCTGTCAAAAATACACCATACCTGATTATATGGATTTTCACTATTTTCATTTATTAATTGGATTGCTCTTTCTACTAAACTTACAGTATTGCAACCTGTACCTTCTATTACAATCTCTACAACTTCAGAGTTAACAGGAAAACTTCTAAAATAATTTGGTTCAGTCTTTTCACCTTCACAGACTATGAGTATTCTGTCTCTTTCTGAACGGCTGTCGATTTTTCTTTTATAAGTAGTTTTCTGACGTTTATGTGAATTTTTCATTACTATGCATTTATGTCCTCAAAAAAGAAGTCAAAATTTCCAGTATAAGGCACTGCTCCGTATTTACCAAGCATATAATCCCTGGCATAGGAGGCGTCATTCCTCACTTTACCTTTTGTTTTTGGTAGCTTATATTCTGCCAGAGAATACAGATCTGTAACCCCGTACGAATCTTTTTCTGTAAACCATATTTGATCTCTTCTGAAAAATTCCTTTCTGAGTAGAGATATATCATGAGTGGCAAATATTAATTGAGCATTCTTTGAATTTTTATGAGAATTAAATAATTTTATTATATTTTGTGTCAGTTCAGGGTGTAATCGTGCATCTAATTCATCAATTATTAAAATCTGCCCATGTTCTAACGTATCTAAAATAGGCCCTGAGAGGTTAAAAAGTTTCTGTGTCCCATGTGATTCATTAATCCAAAAATCGAATTCTTCATATGCAGAAACTTCTTTTTTTTTATTATATTTTTTATGCAAACTATGTAAGCTTACAGCTTCAATTTGTTCAGCTTTTTTTCCTATTACATCCGGTGCAAAGATCTTTTTTAGTTCTTCTGGAAGAAGCTCTAATTTCTGGATATATTTTCTTTTTTCAATGCCATTTATGCCTATATCTGCTATGTTTAATAAGTTTAAAATTTTATCTTTAAAATCCTTATCATCAAGTTTCTCAATGGAAAAACCGGAATAATTATCCTGTAGACCTGAGATGATATTAAATTTTAGAAACCATTCGTAAATTGTTTTAGAAATCTCTCCGTTAAATTGTGCCGATACTGATAATAAAAGAGCATTTTCCCTGGTAAGATCTTTGAATTTCTTACCTTCTTTAAAATGTGTTCCTATAGTAAAATCTTTCCCGTCTCTTGTAAATAATCTCCTTTCTTTATTCCTGGGAGAAGAAAAAAGCCATTCGGAATGAACTTTTTCCTGATCAACTTCAAAACCATATCTATATTTAGTGCCTTCCTGAATAAAAGTAATTTCAAAAAAAGAAGGTTTGTTATCTGTTTCACTGCTTAACCTGAATCTTTCAACATTTATTTTATTACCTATATTTGTTTCTCTGGATGAGACTTTAATAAAATGTTTCATACATCCCATAGCTTCAAGCAAATTACTCTTTCCACTTGCATTGGGGCCATAAATTACACCACTTTTTAATAATCTTAATCTGTCATTAAATACAGAAAAAATATTATCGTCCGGGTGCTCCTTAATTGTGCTGGCTACCATACTGAAGGTAACAATATCTTTAAATGATTTGTAATTTCCTACTCTAAATTCAATTAACATAATTTACTCCGTCATTGTTTATTTTTTATATCATATATCATAAAAATAAAATAAGCAATAATTTTGAGATTTTTTTACAAAAATTGTTTTTATTTTTTAGATTTCTTCAGATACAACTCTCTCATATTCAATAATTCCCTGACCTGTGTTTCAGTCAGAATACCTGTCTCTTCTATGTCTTTGATACTTGAAAAATATCCTGCTTTTTCACGGCAGTCTATGAGTGCTTCTGACTGTTTTACAGTCATTCCTTCCAGTGTCATCAGTTCAAAATCTTCTGCTCCATTCAGGTTTATCGAGATATAGTCCATCTTTTGCCCCAGACAGACGGGTTTAAATCTTTCATTATCTATCCAGAGAGGGGGCCCCACATTTTTATATAAGAGAGAAGAATCGTTTTTTATCTCATTAAAATTCTTCTGAATAACTCCATATAGCTCTTTGAAATTCCGGGAAGTGCCTTCCATGTCATAACAGAGCATATGAGTATCGAAATCTGCTTTGCGATACATTTCTATCCCGTCTTTTAAGGAAGTTGTGAAAAAGGTGGAAAGGCAAAAAATCTGAAGCATATCGTCTCTGTCTTCCGGAAATAATTCCATGTATTTCTTTACGAAATCCAGAAACAGAGGGCCTGCTTCGAAAGGTTTTTCTTTTTCGTAGTCTTTAAAGAGAAAGTATTTTGCATAAATTATTTTTAAATATATATTTTCCTTAGGGGTTATGTCTTTTTCCGTGAAACTGTCTTCCTTATCTAAAAAATTTCTGTAGAAATCCGGTTCTCTGTATCTTCCCGTCATGTTCTTATCTGTCGCCATCCGATAAAACATATTAGAACATACTCCC
>Ga0351886_10367_pt1 | contig 15604 bp, 14 predicted proteins | sample TotcelFGM3001L14_FD_206761 | JGI IMG/M metagenome (GOLD analysis project Ga0351886, IMG submission 206761) | Enriched cells from coal bed in the Powder River Basin, Montana, United States - Total cells FGM rep3 HSBNCT.FGM.300.1.L14 ... | reverse complement strand
CCGGGACGGTCATGTCAGTTTATATGAGAATCGTAATGCGTAATGCGTGATGCGAGGACAGATTATCATCCTCGCGTCACGCGTCACGATATAGACTGTAAATATGATGGGGTTATTTCTCGGCAACCCCTTATTGTGTAACAATTTTGTTTTCGCAGAATATCAATAATTAATAATAATTGTCAATTTTTTTAATAAATCATTGACAATTTATTAAAAAAATGTTATTATATTATTAAGGGAAAATATCAAATAAAGGAGGTGTTAAATATGATTAAACAAATGATTATTATTTCAATAATTCTAATAACTTTCCTTACTCTATCCTCATGTATGGAAACCAGTCTTAATGATGGGGCTATGCAGAAAGACAATAATGATAAAGTTACTGTATATAAAAGTGAATCTCCGGGAGGAAAAGTAGTCACATTAAGTACAAATGAAGAAAAAAATGTTAACATAAATACAGAAAAGGGAAATTATTCTATGAGCCTGGGTAAATATCAGGATGCAATAGGCTATTATAATCAGGCCCTGCAGATTGACCCTTATAACAGGGATGCCTGGTTTTATAAAGCAAGTGCCTATCAGTCCCTGAATGACTGGAACAATGCACGTGTTTCCTCTGACAGGGTTCTGGCGATTAACTCCAATGATATAGGAGGGTTATTAATGAGAGGGCTTATACAGGCCCTGGGATATGGGGATTATAACGGGGCAATTAACTTTTATGATAAAGTGTTAGTTATTGACCCTTCCAACGCTTATGCCTGGAGTTATAAGGGAAATGCTTACGGAGGACTGAATAATGCCGATAAAGCCATTTCATGTTATAACAGAGCTTTAATTATTGACCCGGGATTTATCTATGCACAGTCCTGGAAAAATAGAGCTTTAATAACTAAAAAGAATAAACAGTGGAAGCAGTATCATGAATGGATGAAGGATAGTCAGTGGGCTCAGGCTAACCAGTGGTACCTTAACAACCAGGGAAATAATAGTAACAAGAATAATGTAGGATATTATAATAGTAACAAGAATAAACTTGGATATTATAGTAACTATACTAATCAGGTAGTATATTATACTAATAAGGTTAAGCCGGGAAATAATGGTAACAAGAATAATCAGGTTAAGACAGGAAATAAAGGTAACAAGAGTGACCAGGTATATTATACCAATCAGGTTAAGCCGGGAAATAATGGTAACAAGAATAATCAGGTTAAGACAGGAAATAATGGTAACAAGAATGACCAGGTTAAGACAGGAAATAATGGCAACCAGAATAACAATGGAAATTATGGCAACCAGAATAACAATGGAAATTATACCAATCAGGGTAACCAGGGAAATAATGGTAACCAGAATAACCAGGGAAATAACCAGGGAAATAACCAGGGAAAGCCGGGAAAGAAATGATGAAGGTCGTCTCGCATAAACTGCGAAAATAAATCCCCCACTGGTATATATGGCAGGGAGGGTGAAAAAGGAAAATTCCCTTTTTCACCCTCCCTTTACTTACTCTGCTATAAGTGTGATCCATCCCAATTTTCTCTGGAAGCTCTATAAACTGCAGGTATTTGATCTGTTATTTTATTTACCGAATAAATAGGTAAGAACCCTGTCTACTCTCTGGTTCCACGACCATTCACTGTGTGTGGCTCCATGTTCTTCATGATAAAATAACTCTTCTCCGAGTTTATAGCCTTTATTTAAAAGCACTTCACCCATGGCCCTTGAATTATCAAGTGTATCAGGAATACTGTTATGATCATTATCAGCAGGAGATTCGTTTGTTCCCATATCAAGCCATACCCTGGAAGGTCCTTTTGTTTTCGGGTCTGACTCTATTTCCTTGATAATATGTTTATCTGACCACCAGAGTGATGGAGATATGACACCTGTTAAACCGAAGACATGAGGCAGGTTCCATCCCATATAGAGTGCGCTCAATCCTCCCAGGGAAGATCCCATAATACCTGTATCGGACGGGTCTGTTGATGTACTGTAAGTACTATCTATAAATGGTTTGAGTTCTTTTGTAACAAAACCTGCATAATTATCCAGATTTCCTCCGCCATGTTCAGGGTCAGGGACAGGTGTATATTCACTCATACGTTCTGCCCCTCTGTTATAGATTGCCACCATAATAAGATCTTTAATTTTACCTTCTCCTATAAGCCTTTCTGCTGTTTCATCAACTCCCCATTCCACTCCTCCGAAGGACGTATCTCTATTAAAAATATTCTGTCCGTCCTGTATATAAAGAACGGGATATTTTTTACCGTTATTTTTCGAATATCCCGGGGGAAGATATACGAGTACATCACGGTCATTATTCAGTATATTCGAATGAAAATCTCTATGAATCATTATATCACCTGTAATTGAATTGCCATGCAATGGTTCACCCATCTTACGAACTGCTTCTGTTTTTATATCAGGCCCGTAAATACCTGAAGTTTTTTCGCATGAACCGAGTTGCAGCAGATCTTCCTGTTCAACTTTTTTTCCGGGAAGGGCAGCTTTTTTTATTGTATCATGTCTTGTTACCTGATGAGTGGAAATCTTCATAAATTCTTTACTCCTCTAAATCCACATAATAAGAAATTTCTTAACCTGTCACGATTATAATAATAACACAGAACTAACCAAAAATTAAGATGCTTAATGTTAACAAGTTGTAAATATTTCTCTAAACTTTTTCTCCGTCTCACGTCTCACGTTTCACGACCTTATCATATCTGCTTACATCATCTATATCACTCATAGCGGAAAGAATATTTTTCTGAGCTTCCATCCTTTTTTTACGTGATATATAAAAATCTCTTCTATGTCTGGCTCCTTCAAGTTTCTCTTCTATATGTTTCAGTTTCTCTTCTATATGTTTCAGATTTTCTTCTAATTTCTCTTTATCAGACGATCTTTTAGCCAGTTTATCTTTCAGTTCTTTTTCCTGTTTTTCAAGATCCTCTATAAGTTCTTCAAGAACTTCTTCCGGTTCTTCTGTTTTACGTAACATCTGATTGAATTCGGATTTTATTACCCTGCTCATTTTTAAAAAAAGCCCCATAAAATTAATCCCCTTTCTTTTCCAGATAGCCTGCCAGTTCATTGAAATGATGCGTAACGGTATAATAAAGGGCTTCTATAGATGCTTCAAATTCATTTAAATCCAGATTTTCCATCTGAAGTGTATCTATAATTACAACCTTATCTCCTTCAATTCCATAGGCACCATGAACCATTTCCTTTGCATTTATCTCCAGGAGTCTCCTGAAAAATCCTTCTCTATTTTTTGAAGGCACAGGCATAAGATTAATTCTGAACACCACAAGGGGAGGTACAAGAGAAATAATCAGATTATCTATATCAGTATCTTTAAGACTTACGAGCCAGACATCTTCTTTTATTACTTTATAATCTGCACCGAGTGTTTTTAAATAATTTTCTATATCCATGTTTGTTCTCATAAATGGTCTCCTTTCTTTATTATCGTGATGCGTGATGCGTGATGCGTAATGCGTGACGCGTGACACGTGACGGGTGGTTTTATTTCCCTTCACTCTTCACTCTTCACTCTTCACTTTTCACTTCTCACTCTAATAACAATACCAGTACTTCTTCAACAAGCTCAAGTAACCTCTCGGAATCTCTGATTTCTTTAGTGATAACTAACTGTGTGTCAGAAGAAAAATGTGCTTTCCCTTCAATTTCTTCGGAAAAATCTCTGAGTTTTCTCTTTGACACATCAGGTTTTTCATAAAAATCATAGGTAATCTGAGAACCTGTTGCCTTTATACGTTCAATTTTTTTCTCCATTGCCATGATCTTTATTCTGGCGAGATTAACGAGATTATCAACTACCTTCGGAAGTTTTCCAAATCTATCTTCCATTTCGGAACATATGTCAGACAGTTCATTATAGGCAGAAACCTTTGAAAGTCTCTTATAAAAGGCAAGCTGCTGTTTTTTATGGCTTATATAAGCATCAGGTATATAACTGTCTACAGGTATTTCCAGCACAGGAGGAGGAAGGGATTTTTTCTTCTCACCTTTAAGTTCTGCCACTGCATCTGAAAGGAGCTGGCAGTAAAGTTCAAAACCTATCTGTGAGATAAAACCATGCTGTTCTGCACCGAGTAAATTTCCTGCACCTCTGATTTCCAGATCCTTCATAGCAATCTGATAGCCGCTGCCGAGATCAGTCAGTTCCGATATGGCCTCAAGACGTTTAAAAGCCTGATCGGAAAGGGTTCTGTCCGGGTCATAAAATAGATATGCATAGGCCTGTTTTGTGCTTCTCCCTACTCTGCCTCTCAGCTGATAAAGCTGGGAAAGTCCGAACCTTTCTGCATGATTTACAATTAACGTATTTGCATTGGGAATATCGAGTCCGCTTTCTATTATTGTTGTACATACGAGTATATCATAATTTCCGCTGACAAAATCAAGCATTATCTGCTCAAGTTCACCTTCATCCATCTGTCCATGTCCTACAGTAACTCTTGTTTGAGGAAAAAGGGATTTAATATAGGATGCCTCACCTGTAATAGTTTCCACCTTGTTATGAAGATAAAAAATCTGTCCTCCTCTTGCAAGTTCCCTTGAGATTGCTTCTTTTATTATCTTTTCACTCCTTTTAAGGAGATAGGTTTTCACAGGCAGCCTGTCTTCCGGCGGAGTTTCTATAATACTTATGTCTCTTGCACCGACAAGGGACATATATAGAGTTCTCGGTATAGGTGTTGCTGTGAGAGTCAGTACATCTACCGTTTCTCTGAGCTGTTTCAATTTTTCTTTATGAGCCACACCGAACCTCTGTTCCTCATCGATTACCAGAAGTCCGAGATCGGATAATTTTATATCCTTCTGTAATAACCTGTGTGTACCTATAACCATATCAACCACTCCGTCTTTCAGACCCTGAACTATAGTCTTCTGTTCTTTAGGACTCTTAAAACGGCTCAACATTTCTACTGTAAAGGGATAGGGAGTAAGTCTGTCAGTAAAGGTATTGTAATGCTGCTGGGCAAGTACTGTTGTGGGAACCAGCATAAGTACCTGTTTCCCTGTATCCATGGCTTTAAAAGCCGCTCTTATGGCAACTTCTGTTTTACCATATCCAACATCACCGCAGATCAATCTATCCATAGTATTTTTCGACTGCATATCATGTTTTACATCGGTAATTACCTTTCTCTGATCATCTGTGAGGTCATAAATAAAGGAATCCTCCATCTGTTTCTGCCATTCCGTATCTGACGGGAATATATAGCCTTCTACAGCCTGTCTTATGGCATAAAGTTTTATTAAATCTTCTGCCATATCCTGAACAGATTTTGCAACCTTTCTTCTTACTTTTTTCCATTCCGCCGTTCCAAGACGGGACAGTCTTGTTCCATTATCTGCCCCTCCTATATATCTGGTTATCTTATAAAGCTGATCTACCGGTATATAGAGTTTATCCTCTTTTGCAAATATAAGGGATATAAAATCCCTGTTTACTCCATCTATGGCAAGTCTCTCTATACCATGATATCTGCCTATGCCATGTTCTTCATGAACCACTATGTCTCCTATATTCAGATCACCAAGGTTTACAGGTGCGGAAGAGCTTTTCCTGAATTTACGTTTTCTTTCGGTAGTAACATTACCTTTCCCGAATATCTCAAGGTCTGTCAGAACCAGAAGTTTTTCGGAAGAAAGATAAAACCCTTCAGGGAATGGTTCTCTGGAAACTACTACTCTTCCCTCTTCCGGTTCTTCAAGGCCAATTTCCACACCTGCTTCTGTGAGCATTTCAGAGATTCTTCCTGCATAGCGGCTGAGTATGACAATGAGATTTCTATTTATAAGGAGATTATCTATTTCCCTGAGAAGTAATTTTATCTGTCCTTTAAATCTCTGTGGAGCTTCCCATGACATGGTAAAATCACCGGTTCCATTTTCAAAAGAATCTTCTGAAATATATAATTCCAGTGTCTGAAATGAAGTAACCTTATCGATAAAATCATCCCATTTTAAATAAATTTCATCTCTTCTGGGAAGAACAAGGCCCTGTTCACTTCTGAAGAAGTCCATTTCCCTTTCTCCGGAAAGGAAAGAAGATATTTCTTCTTTAAGCTGTGCCGGTTCATCCATACAGACAAGGGAATTTTTCGGCAGACAATCACAGGCAGGTATGAGATTTTGAAAGAAAAAATTCGGATATTCAAGAAGTAAAGAATAATCTGTTCCATCTAAAAGAGCAGACGTTTTATTTAAAAATTTCTCTTCCAGAAATTCTGCTTCATCATATTTTTTTGCTCTTTTTAACTGTGCCGCTCTTTCTTTAAGACTTCTTTTTACCCTGTCAACTCCCTGTTCCAGTAAAGGGAGATTACAGATAAACTCTCTTGCAGGGCCAATATTCATAGAAGTAATAGCCTGGAGGGATCTCTGGGTGGAAGGATCAAAATCTCTTAATTCTTCAATCTCATCTCCCCACCATTCTATTCTCACAGGCCTGAGGAGTGTGGGAGGGAAGAGATCTACTATGCCGCCTCTCTGGGTGAATTCTCCCGGGTTAACTACGAGATCTGTCTTTTTAAAACCCATATTCAGGAGTTTCCTCACTGTTTTTTCTATAGGTAATACACAGCCAGGCGATATATCTAACGTTGAAAAATCTGCTTCCTGCGGTGAAGGAAGCAGGCGGAGAAAAGATTTTACCGGTGCTACTATGAGCGGATAACTGTTAACTCTCTCTTCAAACATGGCGGAAAAAAATTTCAATCTTTCAGCTGCAGTATAAGGGTCGTCAACACCTTCGTAATCAGGGAAAAATATGACATCCAGGTCCTGAAAAAATGCCGGGGCAAGGTTTCTTATTTCATCAACAAATTGAGATACCTGATACTGATTTGATGCTATATAAACAAGAGGTCTTTTCAGGGTAATATTAAGAGCAGATAAAAGGAGTAATTTTATTGCTCTCGATACTCCGTAAATTCTTATATTGCCTGTTTCTTCTCTGATAGATTTCAGAATACCGATAAAATTATCTGATTGAGAAAAAATGTTGAATATGCCTTTCAAGGGGGTCATAGGAAGGTTCCTCCGGAAGTATTTATATGAAAATCGTAACGCGTAACGCGTAACGCGTGACGCGAGGACAGGTTCTCATTACTGGTTGTGACTGAAATCAGTCATGGCCGTTAGTAGTGAGTTTTGAAAGAAATTATTATACCATGATTATTCTTTAAAATAAAGGATTAAGGCAATTTTTCAGGAGAAATGGACAGGTGTAGTTTCAAAAGTTATCAGGTCTGTCTGTTCCTACTTTACTTTTAGGAATTATATGTTCTACGGCCAGAGTATCATTACAGATAATTGTAGTTGACTGTTCCTGCCACTCAGAACTGTTTACAGAGCGGCGACAACTTAATAGAGCCAGGGGCATCACCAGATGGTGTCTCCATCCGGCGTAACTCAGTCACTCGACTTATGGTCCAGTTAATGTAAGCCCCCGCTATAACACTAATGCGATATAGCGGGGATGATTGACTCTATGCTTCAACTCTTATATTTTTCAACGGATGAATTAAAAACTCTGCTCTATTTCCTGAATTACGTACATCTTTAATCATGCCATATATATAAGTAGAGAAGCCATAGAGTATATCCAGCCTTCCGTCTTCAATGGCTTTACTCAATGGATTCTCTTCATCTATCTCTACATAAATGACTCTATCATCACCAGTGCTGCCAGGTAACATTTTATCTTCTCCCAGGAAAAGCAAACCGGTGTTATGGCCGGTAGGGACAATGTGGCCTGATATACCATATAATATTACATGTTCTCCTATCCTGCCATTTAAAGTATTGCACACATGTAATGTATTACCAATCTTGCTATTTAGAAATTCATATTTATCACTTGTATCCATAATATTTATCTCCTTATTAGTCGACTGATAATAAATAAGATGTTTTCTGTGACAATTCTTTTGATTGTTTTTTTTTATGATTTATCTGTTATAACCGGCATAACTTATCACCTGCCTCTGACAATCTTTTTCCTGGTTGAATCGTGCTTCCTTTATTATTTTAACATATATTTAGCCGAAGAGGGAAAATATTTTTTCTTTTTGCAAGAACATTCCGAGCTTGTAGTGTCTTTATTAATAGCATGATGAATTTTAATATTTTTATATAGAAACAATGATAACTTTATATCTATTTAAGAGAAATGTGCATGGTTTTCATATCCACAGGTGTCTATATTATACAGAGTTATCAGAAAAGGAGATGACTTATAACAATTACCTGATTTGTATCGCATATTGCCGTAATAAAACAAATTAACAGGGAGAAAGAATTATGACAGTATTTTACTTTCAAGTAATTTATTCAATACTTTAATAAAAAATTCATTCAATTGGAAGGAGGTGTAATATGTATTGTCAGAGTTGTGGTGTATATAATCAAGCTCAGGTTTTATATTGTGTAAAATGTGGAACAAATATATCAGGAGCTTTATCTACAGAAACAAGCAATTATAGGCCACCTACTAATTCAAAATCACAGTATGCTTATGGTAAGAGTCCAGCAGTGGCAATGATACTTTCTTTACTTATAGTTGGTGTAGGACAGTTATATAATGGAGATAATAAGAAAGGCGCCTATATGCTTGTGGGTGCTGTTATATCAGGTATTATTTCATTTGGGTTTCTCTGGTTTATTATTGCCATATGGTCTGCAGTTGATGCTTATCAAGTAGCCAATAAAGATAAACCCCTGTGGAATTAAATTATAAAAGATGGGATTATTTAACATTCAGGTTAAATCCTGAGCCCTTTGTTTAATTTATATCATTTAACAGACTATAAGAGAGGTGATTAGAATGTGCGAAAGCATTGTTGCCAGTATATTTATTGGCTTTATTGTTCTTGGATTCGCCAGCCTTAAACACATTGGATGGTTATTAGGAGGTTGAAAGCAGCTTACAAATAGTGTGCCAAAGAGTATCATTATGAATATTTTACATATGATGTTAATAAGTGTATCAAAAGATTTTCCAGTAAGACAATTAGACACCCTTTATTTATGTATCAAAAAATGATAGAATAAATGTGTAGCAGAGGACAACTCTGTATGTATTTAAAGAGTAATAATTTATAATAAACTTTTGCCTGGTGATTAATAATGAGTAATTCTTTAACAACAACAATAATAGCAAAGTTAGTTATATCTGAGACTGATACATTTGAAATTAATTCATTAATGTGTAAATATCAAAGTGCCAGACGTATGGGCTTTAATCAAATAGTAAAAGATAAAAACAGTGATAGAGGAAAGATAGAAAGTTATATAAAAGAGCGCCTCCCTGTTTTAAACAGCCGTTACAGGAGAGATGCCATAATGGAGGCAGAAGGTATAATATCAAGCCAGAAAGAACTGCTGCCCATATATCTTGAAAATAATGAAAGAAAACTAAAGAAATCCAAAGAGAAGTTAGAGAAATATGCTGAAGGTGTGATAAAGCCTAAAAGATCTGTTGAAATAGTATTATCAGGAATAGGTAGAAGAATAGAAATACTGATGGAAAAGAAAATAGAGTTAGAGGAACATATAAAAAATAATACAATCCCATCGATAGTCTTTGGTGGAAAGAAAAATCTGGAGAAATTGCAGAAGGAAGAACTGAGTAAAGAAAAATGGAAAGAGCTAAGGTCAAATAGTTTTTATAGCAGAGGAGATGCATCGAAAGAGGGAAATCTTCACACAAGACTATATTATGATGAGTTAAAAGATGAATTTAAACTCAGGATATCTATACCTGTAGATGGTAAGAGATGTAACTATATATATTGTCCTGTTTCTGTTCCGAAGGAAGCAAGACATAGAGGAAAAAGAGAATTATTGATAAGTGCAATAGAGAACAGTTTACCATATTCAATAAGGATACTGAGAGATAATGATACATATGAAGCTCATATAACATTATCAGAAGAAGTATATGGAAATTACCTTTATGAGATACCGTTCAGGGCACAGAAAGTAGCAGGGTTGGACATAAATGTAGACCGTATAGCAGTAGTTCTGGCAGATAGAAAGGGAAACTTTTTAAAGAGAAAGACTTTTTATTGTCATGAATTAGAATATGTTCGAAAAAATAAAAGAGATTATATAATACATAAAACAATAAAAGATGTATTTGAGTGCCTCAAATCAGAACAGGTAGAGTGTATAGTTATAGAAGACCTTAAGTTTAAACAGGATTTAGATACAAATAAAAAGCTTAACAGAATAAAATCCAATTTTACATACAGAAAGCTTTATGAAGCTATAACGAGGAAAGCCTTGAGAAGCTCTGTAGATATAAAACTTATAAATCCTGCATATACATCACAGATAGGTCAGATGAAATACTATTCATATGGCTTATCCCGTCATGAGAGTGCAGCCTATGTAATAGTAAGGAGGGGATGTGGATACTCAGAAAAGATACCGAAGGTAATAATTAAAAAGATACCGGTTCTTATAGAGAGGTTAAAGACAGGGTTAGAAGGCGCAAAGGAAGCAGCCAGAAAAAAACTGTTAAAACAACTTGAGGTTCTTAAGAACTGGAAAAATTATTCTCCAATAAATACAAAACACAAATGGAAATTATGGGCTTTAATAAGTAAATTACAAAGTCTGCTATGTTCTGAGTTTCCAGTGGAAGGAATATCAGGAGTAAGTAGCGGATAGCTTCCCTGACAGGGAACTGTCCCTGTCCTCTACAGCAGGTAGAGGCGAAGGTGCAAATCGGGACAGAGGCAGGTGAGGTGCCTGCAGCAACACCCGGAACTGGTATGGGTGTAACATTCTAACAAAATAATAATAAAGGAGAAAAAGTAGGTCAAACTTTGCACCGACAAACTATAGAAGAAACAGTATGACACAATTTGCTATAGTTTGCCATAGTTTGGCCAACCAGGAGACCTGGAAGATCTTAAAGGTAAATTTAGAGATTCTATAAGAAAACATGTAGAATTATGCAGAGAAAGATATATCAAAGAGTTTGTAGATAAAGAAATTTATAAAACACTGCAGGAATCCTATGTGAGTATGACTGAAGATATGAAAGGTCAGATGGAATTCCGGTTACTTGAAGGGAAATCCACGGGTGATGTCAGAAATAAAGTAAATTCTATGAAAGAATCCTGTAATAAACTTGGAATTATTCAGGAAAAATTATCAGAGATGAATAATACTATTTCTGCTGCCCTTATAACACAAAAAAACGAGGTAAGTCAGAAAAGTTTTGTAATATCCAGAAAAGATCCTCTCAAAGGAAAGGAGAAAATCAGAGAGCTTCTTCAGTCTTCAAAAGGTTATGTTAAACTAAATGACAGGTATTTTTCCAGTGCCGATTTATCACTTCTTGAGTTTATTCCTTCTGAGGTTGTTATAAGAGTGTTACTTTATGAACTGGATAACAGAATAGGAGAACATAAGATTTTCTTTGATAAACTGGAAAAATTCAGAAGATCAAGGACAGGAACTGTAAGGATAAAGATTATAAAATACAGAGACAGGAGCGGAACACCTGTTCATGACAGATTTATATTTACGGAAAACTGGGCAGTATCTATGGGAAATTCCATTGGTGCCATAGGTGAGCATGATATAATAGTCAATTTTCTTGAAAGTGGAAAGGAAAGAGAGAAGGAATTTTTTGATTTTTACTGGGATGCTGATAAAATATCCAATAATGGCAGGGAAATCGGTGTTATAGGAAAAGAAATATAATGTTCCTGAAATCCGCCTGAAAAAACGGATTAACAATTCCGGTTTTATGGGGATTCTAAAAGAAACAGTCAGAGCGAAATCACACATAAAATAATGTGGTAGTCTTCCAGTGGAACAGCATCAATAAAAATGAACGCCCCAGAATCAGAGAAAGAGAATATAAAAGATATAAGCGTTTACTTAAAGCCAGGACAAATTTATCTGATGAAGACATTGATCTGAATAGTATTTCAGAACTTATAATTGCATGATATAATATATAGACCAATTTTGATATTTACGATCCCCGGGGAAAGCCCACTGATTTATCTGTGGGATAGGGCATGTGGCAGGTAAAAAATAGGTTATTGGAAATAGTAATTTGTAAAATCTTTGTCATTTGTAATTAATAAGATTCAGCCCATACTCTAACAGGTTCTGAGCTATTATCTCTTTTTTTCTTGCTAAACACTAAAAAAAAGCTGTAATCTGAGCTATAAAGCACAATCCAGAATATTACCGATCAAAGTATTCTGTCAGGATGTGCATTTACTTTTTATGCCATTATATATCCCTGTAAACTTCTTTTCTGAGTCTTACTTTTGTTACAAAAATAGTTTTATTTTTCTTGTCTATCTCATATAACACTCTATATTTTCCTATTCTAAATTTCCCAGTAGTATTATTTCCTGTAAGAGTCTTTACCTGTCCTTTTCCTGCCTGAATTTTATATAACTCTTCATATAATTTTTCTCTGTATCCTTCAGGTAAACTATCAATCTCCTTCTGAGCCTGAATAGTAATATTAACTTTCATTTACCTTTTTTTACCTCTTCCAGTTCAATATAATTACCTGCTTTAATATCTTCTCTCCCCTGTTTTACTGCTTCTAAATCTTCAAGATATTCTTCTACTGCGTTTAAAAAAATCTGTTTCATGTTCATATCAAAATCAATTCCATAATGCTTTATTCTTTTATATAATTCTATTGGTACACTTATATTAACTAATTTATTTTCTTTAACTCTCTTGTCTAAAGTATCCATATTATTACTCCTTTCTTGTAGTTTTATATAATTATAACATATGTATTAAAAAAATAAAACCATAAATATATATATAAAGGTGGAATCCAGAGAGAAATATTATCAGTCGATATTGTACCACTACCAAATTTCCCTTCAATATCTGAAAAAATTTCTCTGAATTTCTTTTGTTCTTTCCCTCTCCAAATTTTGAAGTAAGTTATCATGAGAAATCATTCTCTATATTCATTTCTCTTAAGAAAAGTATTTTTCTCTCATATATCTTCTGTCTTTCTTCAATAATAGCTTTACCTGGCTGTTGTTCGGAACAAATTTTATTTGGATTGAACTGCCAGGCCCTTAAAAATGTCAGAGATGTCATAATAGCTTCAGTGGGAGAATTAAATCTCTTTCCTTCTATCAGAGAACTCAATTCCTGCGCAAAATCCGTTAAAAGTTTTTCCTCAATATCTCCGCCGCCTGCCCATACTAATTTTGGCGGCAGACTGCTCCATAAATCAGAAGGCTTATCTTTCCATATATTTATAGCTTTCTTCTTATCTTCTTTATGGCTTTCCAATAATTCCTGTAATTCTCTATCCATATATTCATTTACTTCAGGGTTTATTAAATTCAAAAGTCCTCCTGTTTTTGAATAAACACTTTTATAGTTAAATTCCTCTTTTGTAAAAGTCAGTATCTTTTTATATATTTTAAACATAGGAGACTTCTTTATAACAGGATAAAGGTTAAAAAAATTAGAAGGATTTTTATTTATTATTGTATCTTCAAAAGGTGTTTTGTTATTCAGCTCCGGAGATGGTATGTTTAAAAAGTTTTCAATTTGAATATAAGAATATTTTTCGGTACTTTTCCTTGTAGGTAAACATAATTTAAATATTTTAATCTTTCCTGAAGAGTTGTCTGATTTCATTGACGATAGAGCCTCCTGACTTATTATTTTTTTCTTCTCTAAAACCCGGTAATTTACTTAATGCTTCTTTTGCTTCAGGGTAATCAGGCCTGAATACTAATGCTTCTTTCAGAAGCTTTTTACCTTCCTCATAATTTTGTTCCATATTTATTTTTGAAACGGCAATATTATATAGAGATCTGGCTTTGATTTCACTGTAACAATTTCCATATTTAGAGTAAAAAACTGCTTTTTCATAGTGTTCACGGGATTTATGGAATATTCCTAAAAGATAATAAAGAAAACCGAGTTCATAATGAACATGAGGGTCATCCTGTCTTAATGTCAAACTCACTTCAAATTTATCTCTTGCTTTGAAAAAATCTCCATAATATCTAAAATACATCTCACCAATGGCATATTCAATATAACTGTTAGGTGGATAATTTTTTAGCAGTTTATAATATTTTTCAAGATTAGAAACATCCATATCATCATATGCAACTATACATAAGAACATTAAGGCCCCCCATTCGAGTGAAATGACATGCTGATTTATTTTCATGTAATCTTTGAAATAATTCAGAAGAGATTCCGGCGAATCCAGTTCTTCCAGGATAATCTGCTCATAGTTATCTTCAGATAATATAAAGTCATATTCCTTCTCTATTTCTCTTAAATATTTCTGTAAGGTTTTACTCTGTGGTGAATAAGAAGATTTTTTATTTCCTGTTACTTCCCTGACCATTGAATAATGTTTTTTTAAACGGTCTACATATTTTTTATCCTGAATAACTTCTTTGAAAATATCCAGAAATAGAGGAGCGTATTTACTCTGAATCTGACCTGGCGCAAGAATTGGTCCCTGTAAATCCCTTGCCATCTTTTTATCGCCAATCCATCTTTTATAAAATTTTATACTTTCCCACCCATAATTTATTGTTGCAAAGCATTCAATGTTCTTCTCGGAAATAACATTTATGTAAACTCTCCGGCAGTCACAATCAATTTCATTACAATAGGATTCTGCAAAAGCATATGTTCCATCAGGTAATTTATCATGTTTAAATAATTTAACAGTTCTTGTCTCATCACAGGCAGTTTTTTCAAATTTACTGCAAAAAGGCTCCATTGGCATAATTATCACCCTTTCTTAAGACTTTTTATTTTACCTTTTTCATAAATATTTGTAAAGAAATGTTTTAAGCATTCAATATGCTCTTTTAGAAATTATTTCCTCGAACCCTGTAAAAACCTGATCCATATATGTTATAATTATCCTCTGGAACAGTTATTCATAGTTTTTTTCAAAATTCAAGAAGGATTCCTTAAGAGTCCTGTATAAGATTATTCAGTGTTTTTTTATCGAAGGGAGAATAAGCAGGTTGAAGCTTGGCGAAAACTTTTTAAGTCCCGGTTCTAAAAAACTTATTGAAATAACAAATATTTACAGATGGATTCTTCTGGCTCTCGGTGCTTTTTCCATATATACTCTTAATTATCAATACATGATGCCCCCTCCTGCTGCTCTTCCTATGCCGGGTGTGATTATACCTCTTGTAATAATCCTGCTTAATACACTGCTTACAATGTTTTCTTTACAGGTAAAAAACAACTCAATGGCCTGGGTTTTAATAGTTATGGAGCTTGTAAATTCTTTTATTCTCTTCTATCTTTACGGAACCCAGTTTGCTCTTCTTGTACTCCTTGTGCCTCTTATGGAAATAACAATTTTTGCGGAATCTGCCGTAATTTTCTTTATTATCCTTCTTGCCATAGGAGTAATTGTAGTAGGTATGAAGGAAATATTAATAAAAATAGATAAAGTCATAATGCCGCCTTTACCCGGCCTGGATGAGATAATAAAAGATAAAATCAGATGGCTTGCAAGAATGTTAATGATGAG
>Ga0351886_10358_pt1 | contig 16076 bp, 18 predicted proteins | sample TotcelFGM3001L14_FD_206761 | JGI IMG/M metagenome (GOLD analysis project Ga0351886, IMG submission 206761) | Enriched cells from coal bed in the Powder River Basin, Montana, United States - Total cells FGM rep3 HSBNCT.FGM.300.1.L14 ... | reverse complement strand
ACCTGATAAGAGTTTTTAATGTGACCTCTGACACATGTCAGACAGATGTCAGACAGAAACCTGACAGCAGTCAGACACCTGTCAGAGACTTTAAGGAAGATATAAAGACGGCTATAGAAGAAGTACTGGAAGCAAAACAGAGCCAGTTAATGAGACCTATTGAAGAACAGGCATTATATAGATGTGGTATTCTGGAAAATGAAGTGAAACATCTCCATGCTGAAAAAGAAACTCTCAGACAGGAGAACGAAGTTTTAAGGGAACAGGTTAAATCCCTGCCAGATAAAGCCAGTATAGACAAAATACAGGCAGAAAACCAGGAGAAAGAGAAATACCTGATGATACAAATCGAACTGGAACGGCAGGAAAAAGCAGATCTATTATCCAGGGGTGAGACCATCCGGAAGGAGCAGGAGGAACTTCACCGGCAGGAGCTGGAGCAGGTAAAGAAAGAGGCTGAAGAAAGGGAGAAGGCTGTTATAGAAGAGTGTAAGAGACAGTTACGGGAGTATATGAATAAACCATGGTACAGAAAGTTATTCTCCTGATGATACCGTAACGAAAGAAACGGAATCCGGCTTTTTCGCTTTTCTCCTGTGGTAACCTGCACCATGACCGGCAGGAGGAGGAGCAGAAAGTTAACCTGTCTTTTCCCTGTGGACTCACTACAATATAGCAAGATGCCTCTAATCTCACTCAGGAATGCACGAAGGACATAAAGCAGTATATATTGACCTTCGATTGTTTTAAAGGGCTATTCTTGAAACAGGTCTTTTTGCTAAATGCAGATTCCGCACTTAGCACTTTTGACCTGAAGAGGTAAAAACGGTTACCTTAATTCCTTACTTAACGAGTAAACAATTAAAACCTTAACATTTCATATTTTCTTCTAAAAATAGCTCATTCGCTTATACAGTAAGGTTTTTCACCACTTTTTTACAGAAGTATAGGAAAAAATACAATGTTGCTAATTTTTTGCGTAAAAGAGAGAAAAACACGACATTTTAAAAACCCTTATGGTAAGCCAGTTTGAAAAAAGAGAATGTCATTAAATAAGTATTTAACGACATTGTTGTTACGTTAAATTTAGCAATTGCGTAATGTTATAAAAGTAAACTTTCTTGGAAGTTTTTAAAATATTACGTTAAAACAGTTTACTTTTATAAATACCTGTAGTATAATCTTTAAAAGGGGTGAAAAAATGAACATAAGACCAAAGCAATTCACAAGGGTAATAAGTTTAAGACTGAATAAACAGGAGTATGAAACAGTTTTAAGTAAATTCCAGAGGAGAAAGGAGGATAGAATTTCAGCAAATATAAAAAGATACCTTTTTGCTAAAATTTCAGAGGAGCCTGTAATTGAGTACACAATCAAGCAGAAAGGGGATAAGATGGAGGTAACAGTATGGGAGAATGGAACAGCAGGAGACTCTCTTATCTATGACAGCATTGAGCAGGCAAGGAAGTATGTTAGATCCATAGATGCCAAAAAAAGGAGGTGAGATTATTGGATATCGAATTTTTAAATCCAGATCATGAGAAGAGATTTACGGATTACTGCCATAGGGCACAAATTCACAGTGGAGACCGGGAGAGAAAAGCCATGTTTTATATCATGGCCGGCAGTCCAGATCTGATTTACAAAGGTATAGACAGATTTTATGACTTCAGGAATAACATGGTGAAGTTTCACCCGGAGGAACTGGAACAGGATTTTGAGCAGTTTGTTTTCTGCACTTCCAGCGAAGCATTAACCAGGCTTGCCTTAAATTTATATAACAGCGGTTATCCTTCTTTATCTGTGAGTGATACCTTCAGAGACCTGGATGAGGATAACATGAGGCTTGCACTGGAAGCAATCAGACTGAGATTTAATATTGAAGGTTAAAGGTCGAGGGGCGAACCATTAATTACGACTTTAGACGGGAAGTAATAGAGGTTCACCCATGAGGATTATAACAAAAAAGGAGAATTATTACCATTGAAAATTATTGAAATAATCACTTCTATTATAGAAGAATTGACCAGGGCGTTAATGCCAGTGATGGAACCGGCATATTGTCAGAATTAAAACAAATGGCAGGGGTTTACTTTGAGCCCTTGCCACATAAAAATAAATCCGGATTAAAAATTAATACGAAAGGAAGTTTATATCAATGGCTTTATGTTGTGGAGGAAAAACTTTTAATAGATGGGTAGACTGTAGTAAATGGATAGATGAAATTAACAGGAGGGAAAGAGCAAAACCTCATTTCTTTGATAATGCTTTTATAGGAGATATGGCCGGATATACCTGTATAATCTCTTTATATCTCCACATAGAAGGATTATGGGGCTTATCTATTGACCCCTGGACAGGGAGAAGAGTAAGAATTATTAATCCATTCAAGGGAGCCACACACACGTTAAAAGTAACAGATGATTATAGAAGTTATGTTCCAAACATCAGGACAGGTGATGAGGTATATTTTAAACAGCAGCACACCTGTAAAGCAGGGGATTTTGTTATTATGTGGGAAGATGGCGAATGGGTTATAAAGCAAGCTGAAAAGGATATGAAAGGTATAGCAGGAGTAATAATAAATGTTCTATCGTCTTGTAAGGGTAACAATTCTCCTATTATCCATAATGGTAACAACTGGTTCGGTTGTGATGAAGAGACAATGAAATATATCAATGAAACTTATAAATTCAGATGTAAGGCAGATGTGGACAGATGGGAGAAGGAGCAGGAGGAAAAATTAATTGAGTGGTATAATTCCCATTATGAGACTGTGAAGAAGGTATGAGTCAGGGAAGCCGGGAGGAGTAGATCTTTTTATTCCTCCCGGCAGAACTCTTGCCAGTGGGAAGTTAATAAAAAATATCTTATATATCTATTTTCTTGTATTACGGAATATGATATAATGGAGACCTAAAAAAGAAGAAAATACGGAAGTATTTATCTGAATATTTACTGATTTAATTAAATGAAAAAATGGTTTAAAACAATCTGTGCAGGATAGGGTAAATATGATGATATTATTTGTGTTTTCTTCTTTTTGCATTTAAAGGCCTAAAAACCCTTTTAAATTTCATAGGGGAAGGAGTATTACAAATTAATGCCGGAATTAGATATAATAAGGTTTTATCAATTAAAAATCCTTTTATGCACATTCTTTTTTAAAAAAATCTCTTTGTGTGTTATGGGTTCATTGAGTATTACTTTATTGAGTACTACAAGATTAACGTTAAAACCTTATATTACAAGGTTTTTCGGCATAAGCACAAATGTAATACAATGTCAATAATTGACAAAAATTTCTCAATAATATATTGTTTTAAAGGAATACATCATCAGAGCTTGAAATAAAAAAGGTTTTAAAGTATATTATAAAAAAAAGGAGGTGGTAATAGATGAGATATAAAAACGAGGATAGAGGAACAGTATTAGACCATCAGATTATAGCAAGAGTTACAGGTGAAGAGAAAAAAGCCTTTTCTGAAATGTGCCTGAGTAAAGGCGTGAAGCAGTCAGATTTTTTGAGAGATTGCATAAAAAACGTAAAGCAGGATAATTAAGTTACAAGCCATTATCCTGCTTATTTCATTAAAATAATGTCGATTAGAACATTATGTATTACACTTTTGTAATAATACCAGGTAAACAAAAAAAAGTAAATATATACTTTTATATCACATCAGGAGGGGCTTAAAATGGTCTTTTTGGATGAACTGGAAGAACAGGAGACAGAAGAGGAGCCAGATTATAAACCTTCCCTTTATGAGCGAAACAGGAAGCAATTAGAGCACTTTTTAAACTGGAGACAGAAGAAGAGAGAAAGAGATCTTCTTCACCCTGGAGACCATCCAGGGCAATTGAGGTAAAAAAAAAGATGGATAAAAAAGAAAAAGCCTGTAACAGCAGGCAGAATACCACAAACAATATATTGATTATACCTTATTTGGTGTTAATTTGCCATAGTTTACAGGTTTTTAGGAGAATTTTATCATGAAACTATTAAGGGATTTAACAATTAAAGAGATGGACATTCAGACTATTGGTGAGTGTAAATGTGGTAAGTGTTACGGGTTTAAGATGATATACATACAGGGAAGATATAAGGGAGTTCTTTATTGCAATTCCTGTGAAGCAGGGGAAATATTTTTACTGCTGCAGAAAAACAACACTGTGATAAAGAATACCCGGAAACAGATCTTAATAAGGGTCCTCTGTGTATGGGAGGAGAGAACCCACAGAAGGTTATTTTAAGGAGAGATGAGTTATGAAAGATATTTTTGATAATACTTCCCAGGAGAGACCTGCCAGGGAGACCAGGCCCATGGTACCGGAGGAGCTGGACAGATGTATAAAGATACATTGTATCAGGTGTAACAGATGCCTGAAGAGACGGAGGAGGAGCCGGTGATGGGCAAAATGAAGCAAACTAACGGCAATAGTGTTAAAAACAAGGGCTATAGAGCAGAAAACGAACTCAGGAAATACGTTGAAGCGAATGGAATTATAGCCAGGAGGAACCCACTCTCAGGAGCGCTTCCTTTTCTTGAGTATAAGAACGATGTATTAATCGGAGGCTTATTATCGGCAGAAGTAAAAGCCAGGGCGAAATTTGCCGATTATGGACTCCTGGAGATTGCAGACAAAAACACAGACCGAAACAGGCAACAATTACCGGCATTGATAAAAAGGGGAGACGGTAAACCATACCTGATAGAGATGTATTTATCGGACTTCCTGAAGATATTTAAAAAACAATTCGGAGGTGTGGAGTGATGAAAAGTTGTTCTGTTATTAAGATAAAGGAAAAATATAACAATAAAGCTCTTTCCATCTGTGCATTATTAAAAGATGAACTTATAGACTGCAAAATGTTTGATATTAACGGCATTATTACTTTTTCCGTTAAAATACTGATTGACGGAGAACCTAATATTTTACTCTTTCCACTTGGAAAAAGAGAAGAAATTATAATATCTGAAGAAGAAATCTGTCTGAACTGATAGGATTTAAGAGGGGAAAGGTAGAAACTCATGAGTACAGGGAAGATGAAAAAAGGCTTAAATGTAAAAGGACTATCCGGTAAGATAGACCTTCAGGAAAGCAAAATCTTTTCAATTGTATTTATTATTTTCTGCTTTTCTTCTTCTTTACCTGCAAATTTTAAAGAAAAAGGAGATATTTTTTTATTATGGACATAGTACAGACTGTAAAACCCTTGCAACAAATTGAGCAGGAAACGACTGTCAGGTATTTTTATAATACTGAATATGACGAATTAAATTATATGAAATGTCGATACATAGACAAAAAAACCGGTAATGAGGTTAAAGGTTGTTATTACTCCTGTATAGACTCAGTGAAAAACCTGTGGAAGATGGGACTTAACGGACACTCTCATACATTGTATAAACTGCCAGAGCTATTACAGGCCATAAAAGAGGGAGTAAAGAGAATATTTATAGTTGAAGGTGAGAAGGACACTGACACCCTCAGAGCACAGGGGGAAATTGCCACAACTTCAGGAGCCTGGAACTCCTGGAAGGAAGAATTTAAAGAATACTTCAGGGGATATACAGGAGAAGTTATTATTCTCCCAGACCAGGACGAACCAGATCCAAAAAGACCGGGAGAAGCTCCTAACGGGCAAAAGTACGGGGAAGCTGTTTTTAATAGTCTTGCCGACATAGTTCCACTTGTTTATATAGTGAATGTTACCCAGGGAAAGGACATAACAGACTTCTTACAGGTAAAGACTATGGCGAACCTTGAAACACTTATTACGGTTGCCAGGTTAAGCAGAACTAATCAGATGGAAATGGAACAATTCTCAGATGATTTTTGTATGTCTGCTGCAGAAGGTAAACCATTACCACCGAGACCGGAAGGAGCCAGGGAGAAGGAGCCAGAGCAGAAGAAATGGGAACCGTTAGAGGATATATCTTTTAAAGATTTTCTAGAAAAAAAGTATGAACCTATAAAATTTCTTGTAGAAGGTATTCTTCCTGAAGGACTTAGTATTTTAAGTGGAAGCCCCAAAATAGGTAAAACTTTTTTTGCTTTAAATATGGCCCTATCTATTGCAACGGGAGAAAAAACATTAGGTCATTTATCGACTGAAAAGGTCGGAGTGGCTTATATTGCTATGGATGAAAAAGACCAGTATATACAAGAAAAACTTAATTGTATAAGAGAATTTCAACAAAGAAATGTTATACCGGATAATTTCAGGTTCATATTTGAAATAAACAGACTGTCTGAAGGTGGACATGAGCAATTATTAGATTATATAGACAGACACCCTGAAATAAAATTAATAGTCATTGATACTTTAGGCAGGTTCAGAAAACCGGCAGGAGGCAAGGGTAATGCTTATGAGGTAGACGTGGAATCTATAGGGCAAATTCAGGATATATGCAAAAAAAAGAATGTGTCTATACTGCTCTTACATCATAATAAAAAAGGTAAGAGTGAAGATTATGTTGAGAATTTATCTGGTTCTATGGGCATAAGTGGAACAGTAGACACTATTTTAGGTTTAGAAAGAGCCAGATTTGAAGATGAAGGAACCCTTAAAGTTACACCAAGAATAGGAGAAGGAAAAGACCTTTCAGTAAAATTCAATAAAGATCTCTTATGCTGGGAAATACTGGGAGATGCAGAAATCTATTCACAGAGTAAAGAAAGAAGAGAAATTATTGATATACTTAAAAAAGAAAATTCTCCTATGAGTAATAAGGATTTATCAGGATTATTGAATAAAAATTACAATGCCATAAAATATTTAACATGGAAAATGGCAAAGGAAAACATATTAATAAAAACAGATAAAAATTCTTTTATGATTTCTCCTTATTATTATTTAAATAAAAATACTAACTCCACTAACTCCGTTAACTCCACTAACTCCACTAACTCCACTAACTCCGTTAATACGGTTAGGGCGGTTAGTACTACTATTTTAAGCCCTAACCGTAAAAACCTTAATGATACCAATGAAAACAATGTTACGGTTAGTACGGTTAGTACGGTTAAGGGTATTGAACAAAAGATAAAATGTTCTAACTGTGATAAATTTACTGCAAAAAACAGAACTGCTTTTTATACCTGTGAGATTACCGGCAAAAGTATTTATCCTATGGCAGAACACACCTGTATTAATTTTAGTCCTATGGAGCTGTCAGAAGATTTTGACCGGGAAGAGGTACCATTTTAATAAAGGAGCTGTTATGGCATGAAAAACATCTATATTATAAAGACTCAGGAACCAGATCCTATTTAGGACAGGAGGATATTATGAATAAAACAGATGGAAAATTGAAGATATTAGAAAGAGATACAAATGTAAAGTTTACTCCTGAAGGTTTCATGGAGCACTGGGAGAAGGTTGTTAATAATCCATCATGGTTATATCAAGACCATCATGACCAGCTTGTTATGACAAACCTATTAATTCTGAATAAAACAGTAGAGAAGCTGCAGGAAGAAGTTACCCGGCTTAAGGCAGAACTGCAGGAGATTAAAAACAATCCGGAAGAAGATCTATTTCTCTTTATTCTCTCTCTGTGGATTACATCTCACCCAGGGCAGGAGGTTTCTACCAGGGAGCTATATATTGATTTAAAAGCAATTTCAGAGGATAAAGGGCTGTCATTCACCCTGCCAGATGCCAGAGCACTGGGAGTTAAATTGAAGCAATTTGAGCAGGAGTTAAAGCAGAATTATTCTTTAACTTCCAGAGTAGGAACAGGTAATATCAGGTACTATTCCTTTAAAGAAGCTGGACTGGAATAATAAATATTCCGAGTTTTCCGAGTCGCTATATCCTGAGTTTCTTGAGTCACCCAGGGCAGAATAAATGGAGTTTCTGGAGCCGGTATAGGGGATAATAAAGCGAGTTTTGCGACGCACCTATGAGGAAAAAATAAACAGAGTTTCCAGAGGCAATAAAGATTTTATTTCCAGAGTTTCCAGAGTCACCTATGAGGGATTTTGCGGTATATATAAAAAGATGGCAAATGATGGCAATAGTTACTTTAAAAGTAAAAAAACTTAACATTAAGGAAGTGGTATTATGGCAAAAGGAAAGAAGAAGCAGATTGATAAACTATGCTGTCCTTCCTGTGGAGTAGAATTACCGGATAGTTTTATTAAGATGCCTGAAGATAATTTTAAATGGGGTACGAAAACGATTCGTGTAAAAAACAGCCACAAGGTAGAAAAGTGTTATGCCAACTTATATTTTGACCAATAGAAAATAATTCCCGCCTAAGTATTATACCAATCATTATAAGCCATCCTTAAATTGTACTACAATTTTTTAATAATCCGTTTTTATTTTGTTTGGAAGAAGAAACTTCTGAAAGCCAGGGACAGGTGTAAATAATATATTTCCAGGTAAAGAAAATAGTAATGAAAAACTGAATAAACCAGAGTAATATATTTACCATCGCAGCTAATAAGTCCCACTGGAGTTCGGATCTAGCCATAATACCTGTGTATAGCCAGAGTCCTTCAAAATATCTTAAAGGCCAGATACGTAACACCCAGAGAAAAAACTCTACATAGTCAAATTTTATATGTGCTATTTCATCAAATCTGAGCTGAAGATCAGCGGATTTTAATGAATTTGATAAACTGCTACATGCATAACCAGTTTTAAATAATATATACATAGAAATAATACAAAAAAAGAAATAAATAAGAAATGAGCAAAAAACTATTAAAATAAAAATGTTTCTTTTGTTTCCATATTTTTTTCTCTTTATTCCATATGAAATAGCTATCCCTAAGATTAAAGAAAAAAGGATATTACAAAAGGGAAATATTAACGGATACAGATTATGATACGGGTTATGATACGGATTATGATACATCATTGTATCCGTTATTGTAATTGATAAAATAAATCCACAGGGGATAGAAACCAGAATCCCAGGGATAATAGCATGAAAAGGGGGGGCATTTTTTTTAAGTTCTTCTATACCGACACTGTTTATTTTCATTCTGCTATACTTTACCTTTCGGATTATCTTTATGAACTGTAACTTAGGTACGGCAATCATTCGTTAAAAAACAGCCACAAGGTAGAAAAGTGTTATGCTGCCTCATATTTTAACCAATAGAAAATAACTCCTCCTAATATTATACCATGTGCTTACTTTATTTGTATTTTTATTTAATCTTATCACAAAAGGTAGGGTTATTGTGACATGATAAAATAGTATCACAAAAATCTTTAATTTATATTTTGTGATGTCACAAAAGTCGATTTGGTATTTATGTGACACATATGATATATTTGATTTTGAAGAATGTAATAAAGGAGCATAGCATGGCGAAAATTGGTTATATTAGAGTATCTACCATAGAACAAAACACTGACAGACAGGAAATATCTTTATCCGACATAGGTATGAATAGAATATTTATAGAAAAATTATCTGGTAAAAATACTGACCGGCCTGAACTAAAAAAAATGCTTGATTATCTTAGAGAAGGAGATACCTTATATATTGAAAGTATATCTCGTCTTGCCCGCAGTATAAAAGATTTGATTTACATAATCCAAAAACTTGAAGATAAAAAAGTTGCTCTGATTTCGTTAAAAGAAAATATTGATACATCCACCCCCCAGGGGAGATTCATGTTGACTATTTTTGGTGCTATGGCAGAGCTTGAAAGGGAAAATATGATGCAACGTCAACGTGAAGGTATTCTTGCCGCTCGAATAAAGGGAAAAAAATTTGGTAGGCCAAGAATTGATATGCCTGATGAATGGGAAAAAATAGTTAATAACTGGAAAAGAGGAGATATTACAGCAGTTGAAGCAATGCAAAAGCTTCATTTAAATAGAGGTACATTTTATCGAAGAATTAAAGAACTGGGTTAAAATGATTATGGAGGAATTAACTTGCCATGTATTCATGAAACTGTATATCCAAGATTTAAGAGCAGTATAACTCAAAAGGAATTAGAGGAAATATATACTCCCACTGAAATAGAACTAAACCTTTCAGAAAAAACTACTCGTGGTGATATTTCTCAACTTTGTTTCCTCATTCTGTTAAAATGTTTTCAAAGACTTGGATATTTTATTCCTTTAACGAGTGTTCCGAATTATATAATCCAACATATTATTAGTTTTTTAAATCTTTCTATTAAAATTGCAGAAGATACATTCGTGAAATATAATAATTCCGGAACTCGATTAAGACATGTTCAGGTAATTAGAGAATATCTCAATGTGAAACCATATGATACAAATGCAAGACATATTATTGTCAGAGCAGTTGGAACAGCAGCAAAAACAAAAAATGATTCTGCAGATCTTATTAACATTGCTATTGAAGAATTAATCAGGCAAAGATATGAACTACCTGCTTTTAGTACAGTATTAAGGGCATCAAATAGAATTAAAGTTGCAGTAAACCGTTCTATTTATTATCAGATTTTTAATAATCTTAGAGAAGATGACAGAAAAAGAATTGATTATTTACTGGAAACGGAAGATACATCAATATACACACCTTGGAATTTATTAAGACAAGACTCTGGTAGCCCTACATTGACACATTTAAAAGATTTAGTAAAACATCTGACATGGTTAACAGAACAAAAGATTTCTTCTGATATACTTTTAAATATACCTGATGTAAAAATTAAACATTTTGCTGCTGAAGCAAAAACTCTAAATGCCTCACGAATGAAAGAAATAGAACCTTATAAACGTTATGCCCTTGCTACTTCGTTATTATCAGTTCAATTATCCAAAGCTTTTGATGATTTAGCTGAAATGTTTATCAAAAGGATGATGAGTATTCATAGAAAAGGAAAAGAAGCATTAGAGTTATACCGAAAAAAGCATACAGAGACTGTAGATAAATTAATATTTACCCTGAAAGATATAGTTATTGCATATAAAAATGAAGGTACAATAGACGAAAAATTTTCAGCAATTGAATCTGTTATTGGAGAACAGACAGATGATATATTATCAAAATGTGAAGCTCATACAGCTTATTCCGGGAATAATTATTATCCGTTTTTATGGAAATATTATAAAAGCCATCGAGTAACACTTTTCGGAATTCTTAAAACTGTAGAAATGTATTCAACAAGCCAGGACAAATCTTTGGAAAAATCACTTTTATTTATACAAACAAATGAAAATAAACGTTCTGATTGGATTAATACAATAAATATTGAAAATAAGGGGAGAAAAGAAGAAAACAAAGTTCAACTTGTTGATTTGAATTGGATCTCCGATTCCTGGTGGCGTTTGGTTACAGGAAATACTAACAGAGGGATTTATCCCGATAAAATTGACCGCAGGTATTTTGAAATATGTTTATTTTCACAAGTTATGTGGGACTTAAAATCTGGAGATCTTTATATAAAGGGAAGTGATAAATATTCGGATTACAGGGAACAGTTACTTTCATGGGAAGAATATGAAGAAAATAAAGTTACATATGGCCAACAAGTAAATTTACCGGTTGAGAGTAAATTATTTATTAATTTTCTTAAAAATTGGTTACATAAAACCATTCAAGATACTGACCAATCTTTTCCATTAAATCAATATGTAAGGATAGAAAATAATGAACCTATTATTAGAAAATCAGAAAAAAAACAAGACCCCGAAGATCTTAAAAAAATTGAAGGGTTGATTTCAAAAAAATTACAGCCTATAAATATATTGGATATTCTTACAGATACTGAATTGTGGCTTAACTGGACAAAATTCTTTTATCCTATTTCAGGACATGAAGCTAAAGTTAATAATCCAGTAGAAAAATATTTAATAACAACCTTTTGTTATGGTTGTAATTTAGGTACAACACAAACTGCTCGTTCTTTAGAAGATATAAATCGTAATCAAATTTCCTGGATTAATCAAAGACACATATCTGAAGATAAAATTGATCAGGCTATTCGACATCTCATTAATTCGTATAACTGTTTTATACTCCCAAAATACTGGGGAACAGGAAAAAGAGCATCTGCAGATGGTACTAAATGGGATTTATATGAACAAAATTTATTATCGGAATATCATATCCGTTATGGTGGTTATGGAGGAATAGGTTATTATCACATATCAGATACCTATATTGCATTATTCAGTCATTTTATTCCCTGTGGTGTTTGGGAAGCAGTTTATATTCTTGACGGACTTTTGAAAAATGAATCAGATATACAACCAGACATAATACATGCTGATACTCAAGGTCAAAATGCACCAGTATTCGGTTTGTCATTTCTTCTTGGAATTAACCTCATGCCTCGAATAAGGAACTGGAAGGATCTTAAATTTTATCGTGCATATAAAGATGTCCATTATACTCATATAGATGAGCTTTTTTCAGATACAATTGATTGGGATCTTATAGAAACTCATCTTCCTGATATGTTTAGAGTGGCATTATCAATAAAAGCAGGACGAATAACACCATCTACAATTTTGAGAAAACTGAGTACATACAGCAAGAAAAATCGCTTATACCAAGCCTTTCGTGAATTAGGAAGAGTAATCCGAACTGGTTTCCTTATAACATATATGATGGATGAGGGGTTAAGAAGCATAATACAAGCAGCAACCAATAAAAGTGAAGCCTTTAACGGTTTTACTAAATGGTTATCTTTTGGCGGTGAAGGTATTATTGCAGAGAATGACCGTGATGAGCAGAGAAAAATAATAAAGTATAATCATTTGGTAGCCAACTGCGTTATTTTTTACAATGTATTCTATATAACGAAAATTCTACAAGAACTTATTATAGAAGGATATGTAATTGGTGAAGACATCATAACTGCATTAAGTCCTTATATTAGGCAACATGTTAATCGTTTTGGAAGATATAGTCTGGATTTGCAGAGAAAACCGCCTTCTATCAATTACAATGCAAGTTTTACTGAAAATGTGGGATAAGAAAATTCCTTGTGGCTGTTTTTTACACGAATCGTTTCCGTACCCCTAAATGGGAAGATATTATGAAAGATGCAGAACAATTACCTATTGATGAATGGTTTGAAAATATAGAAATTCCTGATTATCTCAAGGAGTAAAGTAAAAATTACTTCAGTTAACTTCAGGTTGCCTTCAAGCTGGGTAGGTACAGGTATAGTAAAAGAAGTGAAAATTACTCAGGTTAACTACTACATTTTACTACACTTTAAATTATTTCAAAATTCCAACATTTTCCTACAAAAGTTGTTAAAGAAGTCAAGAAAACTAGAGAAAACTAGAGTTTTTAGAAAAATAAAATAGTTGTCTTTAAGGTCAAAAAATGATGACAAATGATGACATTTTGAGAAAAATTAAAAAGCAGGTGATATTATGATTATTTATAAAAGCCCTTCGTTAAAAGAACGAATGAAACAGATTAATGAAAGAATAGATGAAGAGTATAAAATAAAATCAATGAAAGAGTGTATTGAGGAAAGAACTATAAAACTTACTTCTTCAGAGCAGATTCCAGATATAATATATAACCGCAAATTAGCCGATATTAACATAACAAATAAATACATACAGGAAAAGACCGGCAAAGATAAAGGGGTTGTTTCACGTCTGATACATGCAGAAAATATGCAGGTTAAAACCTTCCTGGAGTTGTGTAATGTCATAGGGCTGGAAGTATATATAAAAGGAAAATTGTATAAAGAGGAGTAAAAAAGCAGTAATTTTTATGGAAAATACAGGATAAATTCTTGAAAAATAGGGAAAAATAAGAGTAAATTATGGAAAAATAAGTACAAAACAAGGACAGTTTAAGGACAGGGAGAACCTTAGAAAACCCCATATTTTAAAAGAGTGAAGTTATAAACTTACAACATTTCACAAGGTATATATTACTGGAAAAACCAAGTATAAAATATACAGAAAGGATAAATTCATGATTAAGGACTCAGTAAAACTCAGTATTTCAGATAAATTATTCTCAAATGAAACTATAAAGAATATATTATTAAACTCTCTCACAGACCCGGAAAGATATGTAATAGAAGGCCTGTACTTTAAAGGGCTGTCAGAAGAGAAAATTTCACATACATTATACCAGGATAGACCTGTCAAAATACCAGCAGTCAGAAGATTGCATAATTCAGCTATGGCAAAAATGGAAGATATATTTTCTCTGTGGAGTGGTGAAGAGGAAGATTTGAATTAAGAAAACCTAAGATTTTTTCCTATCAAAACCTATCATAAAAAAGGAAATTCACAAAGGTTAAAACAGTAAAAAATCATCAATAAACTACTCAGAAAAACTCAGGTAAAAGTTAAGAAATGTTAAGATTTTTATAAATAATCTCATGTCAGAAAACCGGCATGTTACAAGGGAAATATTTCTCAAATTGTTGACATTTGTTGACATTCAGAAAACCATCTTCTATTTTCACGTATAAAGCCTCAAAAAATGACCTGTAGTATGAACTATCATTTATTTAATCCTCTTCACTCTGAGAGTAGGATTGAGGTATAATTGACCTGTTTTTATTACCTCTATATTAATTCTCCTTAGAAAACCCCATATATTTTTCCTGTAGAGAAATTATTTTAATGAATTGCCTGTTATGACTGACTTCCACAGAGGAGAGAACCTCAAAAAACCTCAAAATTTTAATTTCCGACTTTCCGACCACCATAAAAAAAGAAAGCCGATAAATAGAAAAGCATAAAGACCGGCAAAACACCTGCCATGTATAAAATTACAGGGCTTGTTCTCTATGATGCCATAGATTGAATTACCGGCAGTCAGGAGACTTTTAGACCAGTTATGAGGCATATTTCAAGCAGTCAGGCCCTATAGATGATATATATTATTTCTGTGAATGGCAGTATTAGCCGGTTTAATGCGGTATTTTCATATTGTTAATGTCAACAAAATGTTAAGATTTGTTAAGATTTAATTGACTCTCTACCCAGGGCAGGAGGTAACATTGACCTGTAACCTCTCAATTGACCAGCTTAATTCCTGTGTGATAGATGCCGGAAGTTAAGGATTTAATTGACTGGTTACATTTCTTTGAGAGGTATAACGAAAGGTAAGAGCTCAATTGAAAGGGTAATTCTCTGTGAGATGGTGCCGGAAACTTACAGGTTCAATTGGCCGGTTAAGTTTATGCCTGATGTAGAAAATATTTGTCTCTTCAATTGGAGCCTTAACTTTTCCTGAAGATTGAAAAATTTCTATCATCTTAATTGGAGTTTCAAATTTCTTCCGGAAGTGAAAAAAACTTGAGGACTTAATTGGAACTTTAAATTTTTACTGACATCTGAAAAACATGTAACCCTTCAATTACTCCTTTAACTTTTTTAGATATCCGGGAAAAAACTATCATCTCAATTAAGCTGCTTACTTTTACCCAGGGCACACATAAAACTTAAAGGTTTAATTGACCGGCTTATTTCTTTTGACCATCACAGAGAAAAGTAACCTCTCAATTACTCCTTCAAATTTCCTTAAGATGCAGACAAAAAGGTAAAGGTTTAATTGAACCCTTAAGTTTTATTGTTATATGTGAAGGAAGTTAAACTCTCAATTGGATTTCTACCGGCAGAATGAGACACAGTAAAGGAAAGCGAACTCTCAGAAGGTCCGTTAATCCGGATTTATGGACCGTTACCCATAGAAGAAACTCTGATATAAAGCCATTCTTTTTTATGTGGAGCTCTACCCAGGGCAGGGAGAAAAAACTTCTGCACATGCTAACTTTAGCTAACGTTCAACATAGAATTAAATATCCACTCAGAGCAGGGAGTAAAACTTCTGCACCATTCATCCAGTGAGTGGATCCGTACCATGGATATCATAATTAACCAGGCGAATTAATTTCGTGTGGTTTTTTTGCTTAAGCCGGATACCGACTTTAGCAAAGCGAACTTATTTCGTCTGTGTCATGTGGCTAAATGCGGACTCTGCACTTTGCCACTTTTATTTAACGTCAGGCCGGATACCGGCTTAACGTCAATCCAGATTATGGACTCACGACACCTGATGTTATCCAGGGGAACCGAAAGCCGGAAACCGGCGAACGGGAAAAATCAAAAGCCAGGAACCGACTCTTGAAAT
>Ga0351886_10355_pt1 | contig 16242 bp, 11 predicted proteins | sample TotcelFGM3001L14_FD_206761 | JGI IMG/M metagenome (GOLD analysis project Ga0351886, IMG submission 206761) | Enriched cells from coal bed in the Powder River Basin, Montana, United States - Total cells FGM rep3 HSBNCT.FGM.300.1.L14 ... | reverse complement strand
CCTTTTTTGCGCTTTCTACTGCTCTGATATTATTTCCATTCAGGTAAGATGCCCATGCGAGTTCACGGTAATAGTCACTGTTATAAGGGGATAGTTTTACTGCTTTTTCATATTCTGCCACTGCTTCTTTCACCCTTTTACTTTCAAGGAAAGATTCTGCAAGAAAATAATGGCTTTTTGCTTCGGAAGGAGATAGTTTCGCAGCTTTACTGAATGAGGAAATGGCCTCTTCATATTTTCCCATATAATAATAACATAAGCCAAGATTATGATGGATTTTAGCATTTTTCGGTTCAAGCTTTACGGCTTTTAAGTAACAGGTTGAACCTTTATCATATTCGCCATTATCGAAACAGGCACCGGCAAGGTCTATATTATAGAGGACATTGTCCGGTTCAAGTGATGCGGCTTTGTTAAATTCTTCTATTGCCTCTTTTATTTTCTCTGTTTTCATATAACATTTTCCCAGTAAATTATGTGTCAGAGGATCTTTTGGAGACACTTCAATAGATTTTTTAAAGTTTGTTATGGCAGACTCATAATCTTCCATGTAGAAATAGCATACACCGAGATTATGATAACAGATTGTATCAGGTTTTATGGCTATTATTTTATTATATGTCTCTATCGATTTTTCATAATATTTAGTTTTATAAAGGCAATCTGCCAGAGATAGCAGAAATTTTATCTCCTTTGGCCTTAGTTTTACTGCTTCTTCGTAAGCATTTACTGCTTCTTTATACATGCCCCTTTTGTAAAACATATCTCCCAGGGATTTATGAGTTTCTGCCATAGATGGCTCCAGTCTTATAGACTGAAGGTAATTTTTTTCTGCTTTCTCATAATCTTTCAAATTTTCATAACAGAGGGCCATGCCAAAATAAACTACTCCATTATTTGTATCTAATGTTAATATGTCATTATAAATTTTTAATGCTCCATTATAGTCTCCTTTACCTGATAGACCTGCTGCCTGCTGCAGAAGGTCTTTTACTGCAGGTTTTTTTGGTGCGGGACTGGCTTCCCCTTCTTTTGGCTTTTCTCCTCCTGAAGAACCAGCTATCTCATGAGTTATGTTTATGAAAGTCATAATTATAAGAAAAATTGCCACCATGATTTTATTGCAATACATATTACACCGCCTTGAGCCGGTAACGCGTCACGCGTCACGCGTCACGCGTTACGCACAAAATTACCACTTTTCTCTATGAACCTTTGCTTCGTCATACTGGGTTCTTGCAGTTATGTTCTTTGCCGGATGTCCTATTGGAACAAGAGAAAGTATTTGCATATTTTCAGGTATTCCAAGAGTATCTCTTACTGCTTTAATACGATCCGGTTTTGGATGAACTCCAAGCCATACGGAACCAAGTCCAAGACCTCTTGCAGAAAGCAGTATGTTCTGTGTTACTGCACTGCAGTCCTGTGCCCAGTAATCTGATTTCTCTGAATCTCCTATAACTGCTATGGCAAGTGTTGCTTCTGCAAGCATTTTGCCATAGGGATGGACTTCTGCCAGACGGTCCAGGGTCTTTCTTTCCTGAACCACTACAAATGACCATGGCTGAACATTTCTGGCAGAAGGAGCTGCCATGGCTGATTTTAAAATAATCATAAGGTCTTCCTCTGAAACAGGTTCAGATGTGAAATTTCTGATACTTCTCCTGGATGTTATGAAATTTAAAACTTCTTCTTTTGTCATTTTATTTTCCTCCTTTTAAATTTTCGTGACGCGTAACGCGAGGAACGAATACTCCTATTTTTACTCATTTATCTGTAATACGTAAGGTTTTTTATACGCGTCACGCGTCACGCGTTACGATTCTGTTCCGGGTTGAAAATTACAGAGTCATGATCTATGGGAAGCTCTATAGTAAATGTGGCTCCTTCTTCCTGTTTACTCTGAACATAAATTTTTCCTTTATGCTGTTTAATCATTCCGTAGGATACGCTTAAACCAAGTCCTGTACCTTCTCCCACTTTTTTTGTTGTGAAAAAAGGATCAAATACTTTGGGAATATCCTCTGGTTTTATACCTGGCCCTGTGTCTGTAAAGGTAATTTTTATAATATCATCATGTTTTTCTGTTTTAATAGTTAAAATTCCTGTATTCTCTCCCATGGCCTGAATGGCATTTGTGGCAATATTTAAGAAAACCTGTTGAAATTGATGTGGGTCTCCTGTTACACAGGGAAGATTTTCTTCTAATTCTTCTACAAGTTTTATTTTGCCTTTTCTGAGTTCATAACTGAATAATTTCTTTGTTTCTTTTAAAAGATCATTTATGGATATTAGCTGCTCTGTTGTTTCATGATTTCTTGAAAAAACCATCAATTTTTGTAATATTTCTTTTGCTCTTATGGCTTCTTTGTTTATAGTTTCAAGATCATCCTGCATTTCTTTATCACATTTCGGATTGATTTTAAGGAACTGGGCAAATCCCATAATACCTGTGAGGGGATTGTTTATTTCATGAGTAATACCTGCTATTAACTGTCCTATTGATGAGAGTTTCTCTGCCTGTATCATCTGTTCTTCCCATAATTTTTTCTGTGTTATATCACGAAATATACCTGCTATATAAAGCGGGTTATTCTGTTCATCTCTTATGGCAGAAGCTGAGAAATGAACAAGTAGAGATTGGCCGTTTTTTTTCTTTACCTGAACCTCTTCTTCCCATCTTTTTTGAACAGTAAGATTTATTATTTCTCTTAATTCTTCCATATTTTTTTCTGGAAAAAAAGAAAGAAAGGATTGTCCTGAGATCTCACTGTCTTTATATTCAAGAAGTTTTTTTACTGCATCATTTATAAAAGAAATTTCACCTTCCATATCAGCAATAAAAACACATTCACTTATGCCTTTTATAACATGGGCAAATTTTAATATCTCTCTGTTTCTTTCATTTAATTCAATATTAAGTAATTCTATCTCTTTTTTTTCTTTTCCCTCCAGAGCAAGTTCCTCTATGTTTCTTCTTCTTATTACAACAACTAAATAGAAACCTGCAATAAGAAGGAGAACTTTGATCATAAAAACATTCGCCGGAGAACTGAGAATTAGAGAAATTTCGGTCGGTATTATTTTTATAAGGGAGAAAGCATGAACTGTCCAGTATAAACTGTCAAGCATTAAAGCTATACTGAAAACTATAAAGGCTTTTACCAGGGCATTTACTTTCAGGTTATCAGAAGGCAGTTTTCTGTATCTGAATATGAAATTATATAGTATATATATCCAGATAAGAGAAAGATTAAGATAGATTGCTACTATTAGATAACTGTTAATCATAGTTTTATCAATAATAGATTACTATGTGTAATCTCTACTTATAAATTAAAATCAGGTTCCGGGTTTTGGATTTTTAAGCTTACTAACTCAACACCCATAATATTACGCCATAAAAAATTCCTCTGCAGTTAGATTATTTTATGGCAGGTTTACAATGTTGGACAGTCGAATTTCTTTAATTATAACATATTGTCACATTTATTTACTACTTTATTTAAAGTTTATTTTTTCAAAGGATTCTATTTTTTTATAGCGAATAACAAATTTCCTATGAAAAATTTTATGAAAATATCCTACTCTTTATCCGCCATTCATCATTCATAATTCAGGAGATGATAATTTTTGAAAATTTCATTTATTAATATAGTTTTTTTTCTTTTTATTTTATGTGTGAGTTATTTTATTACGGCACAGGGTATCGTAACCAGCGTAAATGCTTCAGATGTAAATATAAGAGAAGGACCGGGACTCGATAAAAAGATAATTGATCATTTACAGAAAGGTGAAGAACTTATTTTAATAGATGTCCGTGGTGACTGGTATTATGTAGAATATGGAGAAAATAAAAATGGCTGGATATTCAAAGATTTTATAGTAAGTGCCACTCCTGTGGTAAAAAATACACAGGTAATAATCAATACTCCTGTCCCGGTATTACCTGAAGAAAAAATTGTTTTTGCTACTAATTCCGGCATTAAGATTATAAATAATGATGGTACAAATCTTAAAGATTTAACCACTGTAGAAGGGGATAATTTCCCTGTATGGTCTCCTGACGGTAAAAGAATAGTTTTTATTAATTATAGAGAAGGAAGATGTCTTTATATTATAAACAGGGATGGAACAGGTAGAAAAAAGATAGCAGAAAATTTATCTGTTATGCCATATGCAGAATGGGCAAAAATTGGGAAAATTATGTTTTTTGCGGTGGAATTTGTAGAAAATTTATATTATACTAATATATTTACTTTAATCGAAGGAGGCATGGTGAAAAATATAAGTCAGAAAAAAGATAATTCTGACAGTCATCCTCTTATGGCTCCTGATAACAGCCTTATAGCCTTTTGTTCGAGAAGAGACAGGAATAGTGAAGTATATGTAATGAAACCTGACGGTACAAATCAAAGAAATCTCACAGTTCATCCTGCAGAAGATATACCTGGTGCATGGTCAAAGAGCAGTAAGAGTATAGTGTTTACTTCCAACAGGGATTCTGACTATAAATCTCTTAAAGTAACTCCTGCTCCCAGAGAGATTTATCTGGTTAAAGTAGAAACTCTGCAGACTATTAATTTAACAGATAACAGCGGAGATGATTATAATCCTGTTGTAAGTCCCGATGGTAACAGGATATTATTTCTCTCTCATAGAGACCGGATAAATGATTATGCCAGTATATTTGTAATGAAGTCTACAGGAAAAGATGTGATAGAGATTACTGATATAAAGGGTGATAAATCAAATATTTCCTGGGCTCCAGGAGGTTCGGAATTTGTTTTTCAGTTAAATCAGGATGGGAAAAATTATATTTATATTATGAATATTAAAGGGAAAAATAAACCATTTTTATTAAGTGAGGGATTTTCTCCCCAGTGGTGCCCGAAACAGTGAGATGTGAGTCGTGAAACGTGAAACGATTAAAACTATTTCTTTTCACTTTTCACCAATTATAACTGTTCACCGACCGGGATTCTTACAGCATCTGAAGCCAAGAAAATAGTATCTGAAGGTCGGTTTGTACCATCTTCTGAAAGATGAACGGAAATGAAGGGGATTGTCCAGAAACCATGCCCCGCCTCTGACTACTTTATATTCAGTGCCGAAATTTTCATTCGTGTAATTACTTCCAGGATAGGCATTCAGCCAGTCTTCGCACCATTCCCATACATTTCCTGCCATATCTTCCACTTTAAAGGGACTTATACCATGTGGAAAACTTCCTACAGGCATAAGACTTCCACATCCTCCGTAACAACGGTTAGCGCATTTTTTAGGATTCCATTCATTTCCCCATGGATATTCTCTTCTTTCTACACCACGGGCAGCTACTTCCCATTCCGCTTCTGATGGGAGTCTTTTTTCTGACCATTCAGCATAGGCTTTTGCACCATACCATGTGACACATGCAACAGGATGATCATCATAACCTGTTTCAACCCTGTATCTTCCTCTCAGTTTTTCTATCCTGCATTCACTATCATTTATATAAATCCACTTTTCTTCTGAACCTTCCATTCTCTTTCTGTTCAGGAATTTACAGTACTGTCTGTTAGTTATGAGATGTTTATCTATATAGTAAGGTTTTAAATTAACCATATGTTTCGGCTTTTCTATTTCTACGGCATGAGGGTTATTATCATCATTACCAAGCCAGTATTCTCCTCCAGGGATAAGCATCATGAGTGCTTCATCTTTTTCATTGGTTATAAATTCAGGAAGTTTTGTTTTATCAATTTCAATTTCATGTATTTCCACGTCTTCAGGTAGTTCCTGAGTGGTTTTAACATTTCTCATTTCTCTCCTTATGAGTGTTTGAATCATATCAGGAAGAGCCTGTATTTTTTGAAATAATTCTGTTGTTAATCCCCCTGTTTTTTCTTTTTTCCTCGTAACAGGGCTTTCTTCCTGTTTTTTTGTAACGGCTCCTTCTATTCTGGTAGAAAGGTCTGAAGTTGTTTTTTCCTCTTTCTTTAACTGAGAAAGTGCCAGGTCAGGCAGTTTTTTAGTCTGATTTAAATATTGTATAAGACACTGTTTCATTTCTATGGCATTTGTGTATCTGTCTTCAACTTCAAGAGCAAGAGCTTTTTCCAGTATTATTTCAAGTTCTACCGATACTTCAGGATTAAGTTGTCTTACAGGTTTAAACATACATGGTGCAGGTATTTTACCGGTAAGTAAATGATGCATTGTAGCACCAAGTGAAAAGAGATCACTTTGAGGCACTACTTTACCGTCAAATTGTTCCGGCGAGGAATAATGTGGTGTTCCGATTGATGTCATAGTATTTATGTTTTCAGGCATTATACTTCTGGCTATACCGAAATCTACAAGCATTACCTGATTATTATTTTTTTGAATCATTATATTGGCAGGTTTCAAATCTCTGTAAATAACAGGAGGGTCATTTCTGTGTAAATAAGAAAGGACATCTAGTAAATCTATAGCCCACCTGACCACTTTTTCTTCAGGTAACCCTGGTTTCCCGTATTTACGGAGAATTTCATCCAGATCCTGTCCTTCTACAAAATCCATAACAAGATAATAGGTACCTTTTTCTATGAAATAATCTATTACTCTCGGCAGATTGGGATGATGAAGCGTTCTAAGCATTTTGGCTTCTTCCTGAAATCTGTAAGCCAGATAATTGGCGTCATGGGCTGATTCATTAATTACCATTTCTTTTACAGCACATTTATTACTAAACCTCTTATCAATAGCCTGATAAATAGCTCCCATACCACCTGATTTTATGAGCTTTTTTATCTCATATCTGTTATCAATAATAGTTCCCGGTGTAAGGCCCCCGGTAGTTGTTGTTTCTTCAATGGAACAACCGCAATTACCACAGAACTTTGCATCAATGTTATGTTTTTCACCACATCCGGAACAATATTTTATCATAAAGTTCATCCTGTTTTTTTTAAAGCCCACCTTTACAAGTTCTCTTCTATCTATTTTTTCTGATACTTCTATATATAGTCCTCATGTCCTTTGAAAAGTAAAAATTTTCTATTTTTTCATAGTATTTATTTCTATAGTATTGTAAAATAGTGAAAAGTGAAAAGTGAAGAGTAGGGGCGAACCCCTGTGTTCGCCCGGTGAAGAGTGAGTAGGGGCGTTTAACTAAACGCATCACGCATCACGCATTACGCATTACGATTTTAAGGAGGAAGTAATTTTGATAGATATTTTATTAGAGAATGATATAAAATCATATGTTGAAAATAGTAAGACCAGGATTGTATTTGGATGGGAGAAATCCCTTGAAATAAGAAGTTACATAGATAGGGTTATTAGAGAATTGCAGCAATATCTTTATATAGGAGATCAGGTTTTTTTATTAATAGACAGATCTCTTACAGAAACAGACTTCTATTCGAAATTTATTAAAAAGCTCGGTAATGCAGAAGTCTTCCCATGTGAATGCCAGAACCCGGGGCTTATGGATCTTGCAGAGGTTTTTGCAGCCTACAGAAAAAGCAGACAGAGAATAGTTGTTGGCGTTGGAGGAGGAAGTATAATGGATCTTGCCAAGGCTATAGCAGGCTGGGCCTATCATCCAGGGTTTATTCCTGCTTTCCCTCGTATATCAGAAGGTCTTCCATGTTATCCTTTAATACTTATTCCTACTATGGCAGGAACAGGCAGTGAAGTTACTCCTTATATATTTATGACTGATAAACAGGGATGCAGGGTTATAAATGGTCTTGTCCCTCCCTATATATCAATAGTAGATCCATGGCCATCCCTTACTTCCATGCATTATCAGACCCTTTATGCATCTATGACAGCCTTTGCCCATTCCATTGAAGCACTTGTTTCAAAAAATGCTACTCCCGAGACAGACAAACTTGCTTTCAGAGCAATTGAACTTATACTTATCAACCTTCCGAAAGTATTAAAAAATAAAGGTCACATAGAAGGAAGAACAATGTTATCCCTTGCTTCTGTTCTTGCAGGATTGTCTGCAAAAGCAGGACTCGGACTTGCCGCATGTATGGCACTTCAGATACATAATATCCCATACGGCCTTATATTATCACTCGTTTTACCTTTTGTTATAGAATATAACGAAGCTCTTTGCAGAGAGAAATATGAAATTGTAAATAATTTATTTATCTACAGAGGAGAAGAACTGTCCGGAACAATTCAGAACTGGTTTAATTATCTGGGAGTTTATTCTTTTGATGGTATATACAGGAAAAATCTGGAAATGTTCCTTCACAGTGAATACTGTATTCGTCTATCCGCACAGCTTGTCATGGATAATATTCATTATGTTACTAACCCGGCTATTACAGATGAGGAAGCTATAAAAAATCTATTTTTCTCTCTTCATACCATACCGCTTCAGGCTCAGAAAAGATACGGAGAACTTATGTTTTAACAGTGAAAAACTACAACTTCAGACCTACAACTTGAGTCCTATTGATATAATTATTTTTCTCTGAATTTACTACCTGAGAAGCTTTCCAATTTTTTTAAATTATTGTACTATAAATATGGAAAAATTTATTTAATAAAGGAGGGATTTAAATGTATTTAAAAATAGTAATTGATAGAACAGGTAATACACAGATGGTAAGCCCTGAGTCAGAACTTGATGTTATATGTCCTTTTTGTAAAACAGTTAATACTTATATACTTTCTCAGGATTCAAATCTTTTCTGTAATTACTGTGGTAAATCTATTGTTACACAGGTCCATAACGGTAATGATGCCAGAATAGTTACAGAAAAATATTCTGATGAGCAGATAAGTGATTTTATTCGTATTTTAAAAGAAGGTGGTTCTTTTTGTGATAGAACCGATGCTATAACATCTCTTGGAAGGATTTCCAGAAATGATAAAAGAATTGGGATTATATTTAATTTATTACATAAAATAAGTATGTCAGAGCCTGATTTTGAAGTGAGAGGATATGCCAGTGAAGCTCTTGAGAAATTGGGATTAAAGCCTGTTATTTCCAGTAAAAGTGTTAAGCAGGAAGAAAAAAAGACAGAAGAGAGAGAGCTATCACCTTTCAAAACTTATAAAATAGAAGAATTACCTGATGAAACAAAGAGAATGATTTCATTATTGAATGAAAACAAGACCAATGGAAAATCATCTGTTGCTCCCGGTAGTAACGGGAAAAATTCCAGATCTTCAATGGAAGATGATCTTTTATCTCTATTAAATGATATTTAATTTTTAACCTTCCCACTGTGAAAGTTTTATCACCCACTGTTGATAATATTATTTTTATCTCATTAAAGAAAGTGTATACTCTTCTTTCCTTCCCATTTCTAATCTCCCACTTTAATATTCTCCTCTTGCTATAAATAAGTCTCTATAGTAAAATATAAGCATATTATCTGTTTATAGTTTAAGAGTATAGGCATTTTCATTTTTTATGTCGTAAAGTCTAATTTTAAGGGTTATTGGTTATGGGTGTTGGGTTAGGAAGATTAAAAACCCAAAACCTGAAACCTGAAACTCAAAACCTAAATTTTTTACCAGGAAAAAGATGTTAAAGTTTATATGGTAAACTATGAATATTTATGTTAATCTTGAAAAGAGCCGGTGATTCCTATTTATTAGAGAGGATGATTATCTATGAATGCACAGATTTTTGTGCAATTTGAAGACAGGGTTAAAAAAGTTATTGATTTTTCTACAGAGGGCTATGTTATTCCGGAAAGAATATATTATGGTTTCACTAATGATAAAGAACCAGGATATGATACTATATGGTACAATCTTCAAGGAAATCCCGGCAGTGAAATAAGCAATGATTTTTATAAAAGATCAATTAAAGAAGAGCCTCCTGTTTTTGTTTATGAAGGTTTCAGGGTCAAGGTAAATCCTTTCCTGGCTTTTAAGAAAATTATTTATAGAATCAGGTACTGTTATAAATACAGAAGTTCAAACCACTATGATCCGAATAATTCTCTCGATGCACCCGAAGTATATTATTTTCATGCTCCCACAAGAGATTTCTGGGATGCAGTTACCTATTAGAATATGTTTGTGAGACATATGGACATAATGACCATATAAATTTAATATATAGGAAGTTTCATTTTTGACCAGGATTTACAGGATTGGAGGGATTACCAGGATGATAAAGGAGATTACCTTACTTAAATTTTTTTATCCCGGTAATCTTTTTTTATAACGTAAAGTTGGTTTTATAGTTATTAATATTTAAGGGTTATGGGTGTTGGGTGTCGGGTCAGGAAACTTAAAAACCCAGAACCTAAAACCTGAAACCCAAAACCTATTTTTAAGAGGTAGTAAAATGTTATGCTGTCCAATCTGACTATTGATATTCATGGTGATAGAAAATACTGTTCCTTTGAACAAATGTCATCAAACCTATCAGACCTGAGTGAATATATAAAAAGTGAAATAAAAAAATTCACTCATAAAATATTACTTGATGAATTATTCAAAGATAAAGAAGATACTCATATTACTGTCAGAAAATGCAGGGAAGAACTTGAAAAGAACCCTAAAGATCCTGTAGCCAATACCCATCTTGGTACTGCCTATCTCATTAAAGATAAAACTAATATGGCTATAAGGCAATTTAAGAAATCTCTCGAGTCTCTTCCTGATTATGAAGAAGCTCTCTATTATCTGGCTATAGCCTATTATTTGCAGGATAAACCGGATATTGCCTATGAATATTTTCATAAAATTGATTTTAAACCTGATCTGGTAAGACTTTGTATTATGGGTGATATATATTATAGTAACGGTGAAATACCTGATTCTATACAGTTTTTTAAAAAAGCTATAGAAATGGACAGAAGTTTCCCTTTACCCTATATAGCTCTTGGCAATATATGCAGTTTTGAAGGTAATTTTCCCAGGGCTATAGAGTGTTATGGAAAAGGACTTGATATAGTTCAAAACAGTATCATATCGATCAGTATAGCCTTTAATTACTACCTTTCAGGTAATATACCGGGTGGTATGGAGATAATAAAAAGGCTTCTTGATGGAGACCGGGATTATAGTGCTGTTAATTTCACTTATGCTTTTTTCCTATCTCAATTAGATAATTTTGAAGAGGCTATAACATACTGCCACAGAGCTATAGAGCTTGAACCGTCAAACTATCTTTTTTATAAAATACTTGGATATTTATATCTTAACACAGGAAATAATGAAATAGCTTTAGAAAGCTATATAAAATCTCTGGAGATTAATCCCGGCAGTTTATCTTCGCTTACAGTTTTTGCTTTTGCCCTTCAAGCTACCGGTCAGTTTGATAGAGCTTTAACAGAGTATAAAGAGATTATTTTAAAGAATCCCGATAATGCATTTGTTTATTATAATATGGGCACTATAGTAAGGATGCTGGGCGATCTTGATAATGCTATAGAATATTACACAAAAGCCATATCTCTGGATCAGAATATTGCTCTCCATTATGCAGGACTTGGACTGGCCTATCTTGACAAATGGATAAAAACTCAAAAAAGTGATAAAAACCTGTTAATCCTTTCCCAGGAGAATATACATTTAGCTTTGAAACTTGATTCTTCTCTATCTCTTGCCAGGCTTGGTCTTGGTATAATCTGTACTGAAAGAGATAATATTCCTGAAGGAATAAGACATTTCGAAGCACTACTCAGGATTTCTCCTGATTATTTCCCTGCAAAAGCAAAACTCTACGAAGCCTTCCTTGCTCTGGCTGAGAAACATTTTTCACAGGGTAAAGCGGAAGATGCCATTGAATCAGTAGAGAAAGCCCTGCAGCTAAATCCTGATGAAGATATACAGATAGAAGAAGATTTTACTTATGTTCTTAAAGGAGCAGGGGATCATTTAATCAATTACTGTGAGAAAACAGGTGATCAGCTTTATAAAAAGGGTATGTTAAGTAAATCACTCGAGTATTATGAAAAAATATTTGAATTACAACCTTATAATTCCATAATACACTTCAAGGTTGGTACCATATTTGCCATAAAAAAAGATTTTACCAGGGCAGAAAAACATTATAAAGATGCTCTGTCTGTAAATTCTGATTTTGATGACCCATATTTTAACCTTGGTCTTCTTTATAAAAATACCGGCAATAACAGTGAGGCCCTTGAGTGTTTTCATAGATATTTAAACATATCTCCCGCTGGTTTACATGCCGGTGAATGCAGAGAATATATAAGAGAAATTCTTCCGGAAAAGAAAAAGATAGAAGAAGAAAAACATTTTTTTCCCACTGTTACAGAGGAAAAGTTCTCAGATAAAGAACCTTTAAGAAGTATGTCAGGCTGGGATCTTATTTCTCCTGAATATCAGGCAAGAAACAGGATTTCTAACTATGTGGTTCATTATGGCCCTTTATCTTCAGGTGAAGAAGAACTCCATCTCATGGGAGATATTTCAGGAAAGAAGATTTTAGATCTTGGCTGTGGAGGAGGACAGAATTCTGTTGCCCTTGCAAGACAGGGTGCAAAGGTAACAGCACTGGATTTTTCTGAAGAACAGCTTAAATTTGCCACAAAACTTGCTCATGAAGCTGAAGTAACAGTAAAATTTATCTGTGATGACCTGGAAAATTTTTATTCTCTGGAGGGACAGAAATTTGATATAATTCTGTCTTCTTTTACTCTATCCTATATTGAACATATAGCAGGAGTTTTTTGTAATGTGAGAAAAGTTATTAAAGACGGAGGCATATTTGTTTTTTCTCTTGAACATCCTTTAATGACAAATACATCGGAAGAAGATTACCTTTTCTTTCAGGGCAAGAGTTATCCATTGATGAAAAATTATTTTCATACAGGTAAAGAAGAAAGAACCTGGAAAAATGGCACAATTGTAGCATATAAAAGAAAAATGGAAGATATCATAAATCCTCTTTTATCATCAGGATTTCGGCTCATACAGATTATAGAACCTTCTATTTATGATATTAATAAAATGTCTCAGGAAGAAATAGATGATATTCCCTTTTTACCATGCCAGGAAGAGTGCAGGTATATTTTATCAAGACAGGTGCCTTTTACTCTTATAATTAAGTCTGTGGCTTTTTAAAGCGTGATGCGTGATGCGTGATGCGTAATGCGTAATGCGTGATGCGTAATGCGTAATGCGTGATGCGTGATGCGTGATGCGTGATATCACTCTTCACCACTCGCTACGGGCTTTTAATACTGGCGTTTAATTAAACGCCCCTACTCACTTCTCACTTCTCACTCTTCACTCTTCACTCTTCACTACTCACCAATCACAGCCCGAATAAAATATTCAACCTTCCATCTTCAAAATTAGCTCCCCTGAGTGTCATAGGGATTAACATTCTGGGCAGTATAAGGTTTCTTTTGTAGCTATTTGTCTTTATTATAAGTTCATCGCCTTTTACCCACATATCCAGATCTTTTTTATCTACATAGGGCATTTTTACCGAGAGACAGTAACTTTCCTTTGGTATTTTTTCCAGAATTTCTATTGATTTTCCCTCTGTAAAGATCTTATCAGGTTCATTGCTGCCGAATATGTGATTGCCCAGCATTTTTAATTTTTCCAGACCTGTTATTTCTTCATCAAAGAGGTGAACAGGAAATAATTTCATGCCGGGAAAGGATTCTTCTATGGTTTTCAGATGTTTTTCCTGAAGGACTTTCCATTTACTGAAATAACTGTCATGTATTTCCTGTGGATAAATACGGTTGATGAATATGGCATCTACCCAGTAACCGAAGAGATTCATATAGGTATAGGCCCTCTGTGCTTCTTTTATGACCATTTTTTCAGGGTTTACTACAAATCTTATGGATGTTGTATGTTCATCACAGAGGAGTTCCTTCATACCATCAAGGGCAAGTATGAGGTTTTTTATACTGGCAAAAACATCTTCTGTCGGGAGATGCACCCCGTAAAGACCTTTTATTACAGGCCCTGCTATCTTTGCTGCCTGACGGTGTATGGGAAATATTGTTTTAAGATACCATTTTCCTACTTCGGGGAAACTGAGTTTTCTTATTGTATCTGCAGTGGGAGCACAGTCTATTATAATGACGTCATATTTCCCTGTCCTGTAGTATTCTTTAAGTGTAAGGAGACTGAAAAGTTCTTCCATTCCCGGGAAAACAGATATTTCATCTGCCAGTACATTATCAATACCTCTGCTCTCAAGGGTTGCTTTTATAAAATTCTGTATATTTTTCCAGTGTTTCTGCAGTTCTTTACCTGCATCTATTTCCTGGCCGTAAAGATTTGGAGCCAGTTCAACCGGTTCTGACCCTATGGGCAGATCGAAAGAATCTGAAAGACTGTGGGCACTGTCTGTACTCATTACAAGTGTAGATTTGCCTCTTTCTGCACATTTTACAGCAGTGGCAGCAGATATGCTTGTTTTTCCTACTCCGCCTTTGCCTGTTATTATTAAGATTCGCAAGGTAATTCTCCTTTAGGGGTTGTCGAGAAATAACCCCATCATATTTACAGTCTATATCGTGACGCGTAACGCGTAACGCGTGACGCGAGGATGATAACCGTTCTAACAATTTGCCAGGGTTGTTTTCTTACAGTCTCTTAGTAAGTTTAGAGTTGAGAGTTGAAAATTAACCAGCAATAAAATATAAACCTTAAACCATCTTCACCCTTCACTCTTCACTCTTCACAACTCACCCACCGTCGCCAATTAATTTTACAAACTTCAAAGCCTTTAAATTAAATTCTTCAAAGGTAGATAATCTATCGATTATTAACTCTGTATCTTTTCTTTTTTCCTCATCCATTTCTTCAAAGGATTCTTCCAGACATTTTCTGCTTTTTTCTGCTGCCTGAAGTGTTATATTAAGTTTCTGCTGTGCCTTATTCCTGAATTCTTCTCTTAGAACATGCCAGAGATCATGTCTTATGTCATAGTATTTTTTCCTGCTCTTTTTAACATAGGCCCTGCCTATTAAATCCCTTTCTTCAAGGTGTTTTAAATAAAGACTTACAGTTCCTTTTGTAAGAGAAAGTCTTTCACATATATCATCAAGGGAAACAGGAAGGGGGCTTATATAAAGAAGTCCGTAAATTCTGCTCATTGCCTCACTGAAGCCCATTAATTCACCTGTTCTGGCAATAGAGTTTATAAATTTGTCCTGAATATTTATAATTTTTTCATCCATAATAAAACCTGCCTGTGTGTATAATTGTGACTTATAAATAGTAGCTGAACCATTATTGTTTTATAACAAATTACTATCAGTCTCGCATCACGCATTACGCATTACGCATCACGTTACTTTACATTACTCTCTATTTCCTTTGCAATAGCCTCCAGATCAGAAACTATTTCCTGTGCTTCTGCCTGACTTACTCCTGAAGAGAGGAGAATTGCATTTACATCATCTATAATTGCCTGAACCTCATTTGCAGGAATATTGGCACTGTTCATTACTGCAGAAATATCCTGCATTAACTTGTATGATTCTGCTTTTGATATATTTGCATCACCTGTAAAATTTGCCAGATCTGCAGCCAGTGTGTCAACACTGGACTGGGAAGGCTTTACTGTCCCTTCTGCGAGAGACATTAAATCGCCAGACAGATCCTTTATCTGCTCCTGTGTTACCTGGGAACCAGAATGAATATTTGTCAGATCATTCTGCAGTTCGGAAATATTCTGTTTTTGTTTCGGAGAAACTACTGTCGGTATGGTAGACGGTCTTGCACTCGGCAGGGCAGACGGTCTTGCACTCGGCAGGGCAGAAGGTTTTTCACTCGGTAAAGAAGAAGGTTTCCCTTCCGGCCTGTCTATATTTATAGAAGGTCTTGCACTGGGCCGTCTGTCAGAAAAAGGAGAAGCAAAAGTGATATTTGTTACAGGACCGAGAAGAAGTGCCGTAATAAGAAGACAGATGGAAAATAAGAAGTGTATCTTTCTGAACATAGAATTACCACCTTTCATCACAGAAATAAAAATTTTCTTTAATTTTATCATTTTTTAAAATTTTTAGCTATAGTTTTATCTACTCACTATTTTCGTGACGCGTAACGCGTAATGCGTAATGCGTGATGCGTGATGCGTAATCAGTTATAGTTTAAGGTTGGTTAATTCTCAACTCTCTTCACTCTTCACTACTCACTACTCACTATTTTATTTCCACCTTTTTAATTTTTGCTGTATCCACATCCAGGACATCATTGAGCATAACAGCTTTAAGAATTCTTCTGCCAACTTCATTCATTCTTCTTACTCTTTCCAGTCTTTCATAGAGGAGTTTTGCTGCCACT
>Ga0351886_10354_pt1 | contig 16251 bp, 9 predicted proteins | sample TotcelFGM3001L14_FD_206761 | JGI IMG/M metagenome (GOLD analysis project Ga0351886, IMG submission 206761) | Enriched cells from coal bed in the Powder River Basin, Montana, United States - Total cells FGM rep3 HSBNCT.FGM.300.1.L14 ... | reverse complement strand
TGGTGGCGCCGCCCCACGAATGGAATATTATCTCCCGGATTCTGACGGAGTTGGACATCATGCCTCGCCAGGTGTTAAACGAGGTCCTGATCGCCGAAGTCCGCCTCACGGATGATCTCAAGTACGGCATCGAGTTCTTGCTGGGCGGCGTTCCTTCAAGCGTCACGAATGCAACCGGTACAACTACGGGGTCTACCAACACTAGCGGCGCCCTGGTGACATCCTCCGGGACGACTGCCAGCGCCACCACCGGCACCACCGCTACCGCCCCCACCACCATCTCCGGGGTTGATTTCAATTCCGCGGCCGGGGCGATGTTTAGCACCGCGGGGGGATTGACCTTTGTGGCGATGGACACCGCCAATAAACTGAAGGGGCTCATCAACCTGTTGGCTGCCGAGGGCAAAGTGAACATCCTGGCCTCGCCCCACATCATGGCGGCCAACAATCAGGAAGCCCGCATCATGATCGGCGAGGAAGTGCCCATTCTTACCTCGACTTCGACGCCCCTCATCAGCCAGACCACCTCGTTCCAGACCTCGACGGTGCAGTACCGCAGCACGGGCATTATTCTGACGGTGAGGCCCCAGATCAATGCCAAAGGCCTGGTGACCCTGGAGATTGCCCAGGAGGTGAGCGACGCCAAAACCACCACCACAGGAGTGGGAGGCACCCCTACCTTCACGGTGCGGCAGGCCCATACCTCACTCATTACCGCCGATAATCAAACCGTAGTTTTGGGCGGGCTCATCCGGGAAGACAACACCGTCACTCAAGCGGGCATTCCCGGCTTGCGCAAGATGCCCCTGATAGGGCCCCTGTTTGGCTCCCAAGGGGTGAGCAAACAGCGCACCGAACTCTTAGTCTTGATAACCCCCCACATAATTTCCAGCTTGGAAGAAGGGGCCCACATGACCCACGAAATGAAAGAGAAAGTCGGCCTCGACGAGACCTTGCCCAAGCGGCAGGTGCCGGGGACCGCGCCCTCACCGGCTGCGAACCCGCGGGAGCCGGCCCCGAAGTCTTATTAAGTTGAAGATTCGGCCAGGAAATGATATATAACCACAAAGTTTTTGGCTGGTTACAGGATCGATAGGTTCACGGGGATGCGGATCGCCGCCGCCTGAAAGGGAGCCGCCGCCATGAAGAACAAGGTTCTGCTGGTAATTCTGATTATGAGTCTGGTATGCGCCTGGGCAAGTGTGGGCACAGCCGGGCAGATCGGCTACAGCATGCGCGGAGCGGAGAAGGGATTCGGCTTCAAACCCAACCCCAATCCTCCCAGTTCCTCGGTAATGGCCTTCGATGGCGTCCTTGGCCGGCCCCTGGGTTTGGCCACCACCATTGTCGGCACCGCGGCCTTTCTGGTAACCCTTCCCGTTACCATCCCCTCTGAATCCACCGCTGAGGCAGCCTGGGGGCTGGTGGGCCGGCCCGGTGGGTGGACCTTCGTTCGTCCCCTGGGACGGAGCGAACCCCTCTTTGAAGAAGAGGGAGTTTTTCAGCCTTAACCGGCCCCGGAGCCGGCAGGGTTGAGCCTTGGGGGAATTAACGTCCCTCCTGCGCCTGAGGGCGGCGGGAGGGATTTTTTTGTCCCCGGCAGGTTCGGAGGAACAGTTTGCCCGCCTTGGCCACCAGCCTGGCCCTTTATACCAAGATGCGCTCATAAAAGTAAGAAAGGCTTCTATCCTGTAGGGGCGCACCTGTGTGTGCGCACTTAGGCCAGGGCGGACACATAGGTCCGCCCCTACAAGAAATAAATTACCTGTTTGAGCGCAACTTGATATTACCCCCCGCCGCTCAAAAGATTGAGCAGCCGTTCGCCCCAGAAGAGATAGCACCAGGCCCCGGCGGCCAGAAAGGGGCCATACGGCAGGGAGATGGTGCGCCACTGGTCCCGAGCTTCGGCGCCTTGACCCAGGACCCGGATCAGTCCGGCCAGGGTGCCCAGGCTGGCGCTGATCAGGATGACCAGCGGCAGTGCCCATACCCCCAGGAAGGCCCCGATCATGGCCAGCATTTTCACGTCGCCCCCTCCCAGGCCGCGCCGTCCGGCCCATTTCTCATAGAGCCGGCCAATCCCAAAGAATAACGCCGCGCCCACGAGGGCCCCGGCCGCGGCCTCCGGAAAAGAGAGCTGAGGCAACACCAGGGACAGCAGCAGCCCCAGGATGGTGCCGGGAATGGTGATGGCGTCCGGCAGCAGGCGGTGTTCCAGGTCAATGGCGCTCAAGGCGAGGAGGGCCAGGCCAAATGGGGCGTAAGCCAGAAGGAGGAACTTGTCGGGGAAGGTGTGCCAGAGGGCCAGGCCCATAAGCCCCCCGGCCAGTTCCACCAGGGGATAACGCCAGGGGATGGCGGCGCCGCAGGACCGGCAGCGCCCCCGGAGCCAGACGTAACTGCAGAGGGGGATATTATCGTACCACCACACGGGACTCCGGCACTGGGGACACCGGGAACGCCCCACCCACACCGATTCCCCCTGGGGCAACCGGGTGATGACCACATTTAAAAAGCTTCCCAGCGCCAGACCCACCAGACCGGCCAGAAGAAAGTCCACCGTCACCCCAGGGGCGCCCCGGCGGTCAAGCAGGGGACCTCAATCGAAGGCCAGGTTCAGGCTCGCCACCTTACTCATGGGCATGTTCCAGTATCCCAGGTCAGTGGCGCCTTCTATGAGAAAATTCACGTACACCTCCGCCTTGAGTCTCTCGCCACCGGTCAGAGTGACAACCGCCTGGCGATAGGTGTCGTGGATCGGGCCGGAGAACTGCACTGCCATCACCTGTTCCAGGGGCACCCACGTCAGCGTCTCGCCTTCCTTAAGACGCAGTTCCTGCCTGGTGCCTGGTATACGCAGCGTTTTCACATAATAAGCAATCCCATCCTGGGTAATCACCATGCTGGGGGAGACCGGCTGAGGCGGCAGCTTATTCGCTTGGGGATTGCAGGCCGGCAAGGCCAGGAGGCAGCCGGCCACAACGGCCAGCAGCGCCAAAGCACTCAGTACGGCTTGAATACGGCCAGCTTTCATCTTCCTCTCATCTCCGCCATGATTTGGGGTAAAGACCCCTGACGCTGACGGGGTAATGATGACCCCTCTTGTTACATATCACAAAATGACTGCCCTCAAGGGATTTTTTTCCCAGCGCCTTGAGCACTTCAGCTTTGAACTTCCTTTTTCACCTCGAAGTTCCATTTCCAGATCTCGTAAATCGCCGGGTAAACCATCAACTCCATGAGGAACGAGGTGAAGATGCCGCCGATCATGGGGGCGGCGATGCGTTTCATGACGTCGGCCCCGGCCCCGGTGGCCCACATGATGGGAATCAGTCCCAAGAACAGGGTGGCGGCGGTCATGAACTTGGGCCGGATACGTTTGGCCGCGCCGTCAATGATGGCGGTGTGCAGCTCGGGACGGGTGGTAAGCCGCCCTTCGGCCTTGGCTTGGGCATAGGCCAGGTCAAGATACAGGAGCATAAAAATGCCCGTTTCCGCATCTACCCCCAACAGGGCGATGAGACCGACCCAGACCGCGATGCTCAGGTTGTAGCCCAGCAGATACAGGAACCAGACGGCCCCCACCGCCGAGAACGGCACCGCCAGAATGATGAGCATGGTCTTGGTAATGGACCGGGTATTCATGTAGAGGAGCAGAAAGATCAGGAACAGGGTCAGGGGCACCACCAGCAGCAGGCGCTGCTTCACCCGCTGGGCCGCCTCGTACTGGCCGCTCCAGGAGATGGCGTAGCCCGGCGGCAGCTTCACCTTGTCCTTGAGCACCTGGGCCGCTTCCTCCACGTAGCCGTTAGGGTCCCGGTCGGTGATATCGATATACACATAGCCCGTCAACAAACCGTCTTCATTACGGATCATGGCCGGCCCGCTGGCCACCTTGATACTGGCCAGTTGCCCCAGGGGAATTTGCCGCTTGCCGTCAGAGGCCGGCACCAGAATCCGCTCCAGGGCGCTGAAATCGGACCGGAAATCCCGCTGGTAGCGCACATTTACCGAGTACCGTTCCCGCCCTTCCACGGTGGTGGTGACGTTTTCACCGCCGATGGCATTCTGCACCACATCCTGGACTTCATCGATGCTCAGACCATAGCGGGCCAATTCCTCCCGATTCCAGATAAAATCGAGAAAATAGCCGGTGCCGGTGCGCTCGGCAAAGACATTCCGGGTCCCCTTGACGCCGGGTAACAGGGATTCGATTTGCGAGCCGAGTTCTTCGATCGTCTTGAGATTGTCCCCGGAGATCTTGATCCCTATGGGGGTCCGCAAACCGGTGCTCAACATCTCGATGCGGCCCTTGATGGGCATGGTCCAGGCATTGGACAGGCCCGGCAGGGTCAGGGCCTCATTCATCTCAGTGATGAGTTTTTCCTGGGTCAGATGCGGCCGCCACTGCGATTTGGGCTTCAGGGTAATCAACGTTTCCAGCATGGACACCGGGGCCGGGTCCGTTGAGGTCTCGGCCCGGCCGGCCTTGCCCAGGACCCGGTCCACTTCGGGAAAGCCCTTGATGATGCGATCCGTGACCTGGAGCACTTTTTGGGCTTCGCCGATGGAAATTCCCGGCATGGTGGAGGGCATGTAGAGGATGGCCCCCTCCTCCAGGGGCGGCATAAATTCCGACCCCAGGTGCATATAAGGGAAGATGGTCAGGAGCATCAGCCCCACGGCCCCTCCGATCACCCACCATTTTCGGTGCAGTGACCAGGTGACTAACGGTTCATAAAAGCGGATCAAGCGCCGGCTGATGGGATGCTTATCCTCGGGATGGACGGTGCCCACCAACATGGCGTTGGTCACCCGGCACAGCCAGGGGGGCCGGAAATTGAAATTCTCCATGTGGGTGAACAACAGCCGCAGGGCCGGGTCCAGGGTAATGGCCAGGATCGCGGCCACGATCATGGAGAGGTTCTTGGTGTAGGCCAGGGGCTTGAACATCCGGCCTTCCACCGACTCCAGGCTCAGTACGGGCAGAAACGCCACCGCGATCACCAGCAGGGCAAAGAAGCTGGGGCCCGCCACCTCCTTCACCGCCTTAACCACGACCTCCTGGTAGTCTTGGACCCGGCCCGTCTGGTGCCACTTCTCCAGCTTCTTGTGGACCTGCTCCACCATCACGATGGCCGCGTCCACCAAGGCCCCCACCGCGATGATGATCCCCCCCAGGGACATGATGTTGGCCGTGACCCCCATCATCCGGAAGGGAATGAAAGAAATCAGCACCGCCACCGGGATGGTGATCACCGGGATAATGGCGCTGGGAAAGTGCCACAGAAAGATCAGGATTACCAGGGAGACGGTGATCAGCACCTCCACCAGGGTGGACTTCATGTTGCCGATGGCCCGCTGAATCAAGTCGGAGCGGTCGTAAATGGGCACAATCTGCACACCGCTGGGGAGCCCCGGTTCGATCTCCTTGATCTTGGCCTTGACGCGCTCGATAACCTCCAGGGCATTTTGCCCCTGGCGCATCACCACGATCCCGGACACCACCTCCCCGGTCCCGTCCAGGTCGGTGACCCCCCGCCGGTAATCCGGCCCTTTGACGACCTGGCCGATATCTTTGATGCGAATCGGCGTACCGTCTTCACTGGCAGTCAGAACGATATTTTCAAAATCCTGCAGGGACCGGGCGTAACCCCGGCCCCGCACCATGTATTCGGTGCCGCCGAATTCGATCAGCCGCCCGCCCACTTCTTTGTTGCCGCCTTGCACCGCCTTGGCGACCCGGCTGATGGACAGATTATAAGACTGAAGCCGGTTGGGGTCCACATTCACCTGATACTGCCGGACGAACCCGCCCACCGGCGCCACCTCCGCGACCCCGTGCACTGCCTTCAGGTAATACCGGAGATACCAATCCTGGTAGGAGCGTAATTCCTCCAGGCTGTGTTTGCCGGTGGAATCCACCAGGACATACTGAAAGATCCAGCCCAGACCGGTGGCGTCGGGGCCTAATTCAGTTTTGACGCCCGTGGGCAAGAGCGGCAATACCCCGGACAAATATTCCAGCACCCGGGATCGGGCCCAGTAAATATCGGTGCCGTCTTCGAAAATAACGTAAACATAAGAATAACCGAAATCCGAAAAGCCGCGCACGGCCTTGACTTGGGGGGCGCCCAGCATGGCGGTGACGATGGGGTAGGTCACCTGGTCTTCGATGATATCCGGGCTGCGGTCCCACCGGGAGTAGATGATCACCTGGGTGTCGGTGAGGTCCGGCACCGCGTCCAGGGGCAAATGCTGCATGGACCACCATCCCATCATACAGGCCGCAGCCACGAGGATAAAGACGATGACCTTGTTGTTGACCGAAAAATCGATAATGCGGTTAATCATGCTGATGACCTCCGCCGCCAGGGTGCTGCGGCGGTGCGGTTTGGGGGGGTTGGGGCGGCGCCTGGGGCTGAGGCATCGCTGGCGCTGCGGGCGGCGTCTGGGGCGGCGATAGGGGCGCCGCTGGCGGGATCGGCGCAGCTTGAGGGGCCGCAGGCTTGCCATGGGATTCCTGGCCCGGGTCCTCCATGGGAGCCTGGCCTTTCCCCGGAGGTATCGCCCGGATTGAATCCCGCCTCAGCCTCAGCAACAAATCCGGACTCGTCGGCACTTGAGGATACGTCTGCGGTGATGCGGCCTCTGAACTTCCGGTTAAATAATATTGGGGGTCTTTGTCAAATCTTTGCTTGCATCCGTCGGTGTCAAAGTAATAGAGTTTTCCTTGGTATTCGCTGGTTCTGCCCGCCTGTTTGGCCGGGCCCGTCGCTACCGGCAGGCCGCACACCGGGTCTTTCACCGTTTTGGCCACGGCCGGCGCCGGGGAACCGCCGCTCCCAGCTTGGGCTTCCTGGTGCAGGTAACTCTCCGGATCTTTATCAAACTGCCTATTGCAGCCATAGCTGCAAAAATAATAGGTTTTCCCTTGATAATTGCTGGTTAGACCTGCGGCCTTCGCCTGGGTTTCGTCCACTTCGTGGCCGCACACCGGGTCTTTGGCCTGGACAGCCCGAGCCTCCTGTCCCTTATCACCGGCCGCACCGCCAGCAGTTTTTGGGGTCCCGCCGGGTTTGGCGGCATAGCGCTCGGGATTTTTTTCAAAATGCTCTTTGCATCCCGGGGAGCAGAAATAATAGGTCTGGTTTTTATGAGTGCCCTGGAAGCCGGCAGCCTTGGCCTTGCTTTCATCCACATTCAGGCCGCAGACGGGATCCTTGGTGACCTCGCCGAACATCCCCGCGGCCGCCAGCCGCATGCGGGACTCCGAGTCGATGAGGAAATTGCCGGAGACCACAATGCGCTCGCCCGGCTCGAGACCCTCGATAATTTCCGCCCGTTCTCCCAGGCGCCACCCGGTCTTAACCCGGCGCGGCTCGAAAAAACCTTTGTCCCGGTCGACGAATACGGTCTTCTTGAGCCCTGAATCCATGATGGCGTCAACCGGGATGTTGATCGTGGGAGGCATATTGATGGGAAATTCCACGTCCACAAACATCCCGGGCCTGAGGGCGAATTGCGGATTGTCCACCTCCAGGCGCACCTTGATGGTGAGGGTCGCAGGGTCGAATTGGGGCAGAATTTCGCTCACCGTCGCCATATACGTCTCGTCCTGGCCGGCGAGTGTCACCTTTACCTTTTCCCCCGGCTTGACATACCTCGCTTCATTTTTAAACAAATCCGCCAGGATCCAGACCCGGCTCAAGTCCGCCAGCCGGTACAATTCCTCGCCGCTAACGAATTTTTGGCCCGCGGTGAGGCTCCGGGTCAGGATAAAGCTGGTAACCGGGGCGCTGATGATTATCTCTTGGGTGATTTCCTTGCTGCGAATCAGGTCTTTGATCTGCCGGCTGCTCATCCCCAGGTTCATCAGGTTGTATTCCGCCGATCGTTTCTGGGCTTCCAGAAGGTGCTTCTGGGATGCCGGCAATTGCTGCCCCTGCGGCAGGTTCTCTAAAGCATAGACCGCATAATAGTATGTTTGTAACGACGTAAATAAATCCTTGCTGAAATACGTCGCCAGGGGTTCATCCTTCCTGACCAGGCTGCCGGTGGAGTTATCGTATACCTTCATGATAAAACCGTCGCTGAAGGCATTCACCCGGTAGGTGCGTGTTTCATCCGCGGCTACTTTGCCCGCGGTCCTGAGGGTATAGGTCCAGGGGGACTTTGCCACCGTGTCCAGCCGCACCCCGATAATCTGCTGCTTTTCAGGGGTGATCGTGACGGACCCGGGAGATAAGGCGGCGCCGGTTGTCTGGCCCTCGTCCTGGGCGTAGACCGGTTCCATCTTCATGCCGCAGGGCGCCAACCCCGGCTTGGGAGATGTGTGGGTCGGATTCATGGGATCCACATAGTACAAGATGCGCCGGTTCCCGGCAGACGTTTGGGGGTCGGCATTTCTTTGTCCGTACCAGGTTCCCGCCAGGAATAATACCACCAAGATAAAGAGGAAGACGGGCACATGCCAATATTTCTTTAAGACTGTGTGCAGTTGCCTGGTCTCCGTACTAGGACTCGGTTTTTCCATCTTATTCCCTGATTCCGCCTCTGGCGCCAAAAAGTTAAATTCGGCCTAATGCATTTTTTAAAATTATGTCTCAGTGCGAGTATAGTCAACCCTCGGATGAATACCGGGACTTACTATTTTCGGACTTTGACCCCCAAACCGCCGGCTTATTTGCGGCCATCCCTTCATAACTCTTTATTATACCATAAATTAGTTGGTTTTCGATTAAGACGGATCAGCGAAATTTATAGTTGGGGCTGCTTGAAATCGGGGAACAAATTGATTTTTAACCTCATTTTATGATATCATAATGATCCAAGGAAGGGGATAACGTCCGAGGGTTCCGGCAGTTGGATTTCAAGGCAATGGTTCCAGACATTGCCTTGAAACAAAGGCCCACGAGTCTCTGCATCGTATTAAGCGCAAGGTTGGAATTACTTAATAAATGACATTTTATTAATAACTTTATCTCAAGGAGCAGATAAATGGGCACAATAAAAATTGGCAAGCTAATTTATGTAGTCATTTGCCTAGCTCTTATTATCTTTGTTGTGGATTGTTATGCTGCTAAGGGAAAGGCTGAGGAGTTTTTTGAGCAAGGGAAAAAAGATTCCTTAGCTGAAAGTGCCGATAGCGCAATTTCTAATTATAGCAAAGCTATCGAGATCAATCCCAAACTTGTGAAAGCTTATAACAATCGGGGCATTGCCTATATTTGGAAAAAACAGTATGACCTCGCGGTCGCAGATTTTAATAAGGCTATCGAATTGGACCCCAAAAATGGTAAGGCGTACAACAACCGGGCAATCGTTTATTCGTATCAAGGGGAAACCGATAAAGCCCGCCAGGATCTCAAAAAGGCCCAAAGTCTCGGCATTGCGGTTAACCCGGATTTCTTAAAACAGATCGAGGAACTCCCCTCTACCCCTGAACCAATATTTCATAAGCCGGCTCCGACCTCCCCCAAAGCCCCCCAGCAGAAACAGTAATGATGGCCGCCAGCTCATCAGAGACTGGAGAGGTTCAGGGAGACGAGCGCCAGCGAACCACCGTTCTGCTTGGGACTTCTGCGAAAGTCTCTAACTCTATTCTTACGAATCAAAATGTGGCGTAGGCGCCTTCGCCTGCGACCAAATACAGTATGGACAGCCGAGGGCGGCTACCCTACCTGAGACTTTCGCAGAGGTCTCTCTTTGGTATCATTCACGATGCCGGGGCCCCCAGGCTTCACGGCAGTTTAGTCATCCAGCAAGAGTACCTTTAAGACCGGCGCTATGGACCCTTTTCCGAACCTCACCTGATCCACCCAACCGCAATCCGAACCTATACCGACATAGGCATCCTTGCTATAACTCCAGGTAATGAGGTGACTGCCGGCCGGGATGGCGATATTTTTCTGCTGCCAGTCTACCTCACCGCTAATGGCTCCTGGTTGCAGCGCCTCATCCACGAAGACTTCCAGGAAATCAAAATCCGCTTCCGAGGAAACCTTCCAATTGAATGAGAGCGTGCCCGGTCCGACCACGTTGGTCTGCAGCAAGGCCGATTGGCTGCCGCCCAAGGCCCCGCTCTGGGCCGAACTGCCGCCATAAAAGCTCACCGCGGTTTGTCCTGACCAGGAAGGGTTGCCTCCGGTGGTAAAGGCCAGATAATCATTATCCAGGGCCTGATTTAAGGTAATTCCCGGCGAGTTATGGACAAAATCGATTCCCCAAAGATTGCCGGTGGCGATGTTGCCATCCACGGAAGTTCCGGTGCTTACGGTTTGGGGGAAAAAGACATAATCCGCCTTGCTGGCGGTAATGGTGTAGGTGGACGCCGCAGGAATTTTCGCCAGGGCATATATCCCCTGGCCGTTGCTGGTGGCGCTATAGCTTCCGCCCTCCGTCCGGGTGGCGTTTATTGTGGCCCCGCTTACGGGATTGCCGGCGGCATCCAGCACCCGCCCGCTGATAATCTCTCCCGAGCCCTCGGGAAAGACGTTATAAATGCATTGGATCGCGGCGATAAAATTATAACTGCCGGCGCTGACTGTGGGCAAATTATACCAGGCATCCGCAATCCCCGTCCAACCCAGGTTAAGGTGATGGTAGAGGGTGGCGCTGCTGTAACCATAGCCGTCGACGACGACCTCGTGGCCGATGACGGACGCATCTATAATCCCTAACAGGACCGGGAACCGGGCATCCAGATTGGGGTTGATCATGCTGTTCAGATTGGGGCCGGGTATGCTGTAGTAAGAGTTATTATAGGCATAGCGGGCATTACCGAATCCGAAGGTATTCATCAAGACGGAGGGAACGATGCCGTTATTAGCCCCCGAAGCCAGAGCCGCATAGCTCGTCTGTACCGCCACCCCGGTATCATGGGTGAGGGCGCCGATGGCCTGCCGCGCCGTATCGCCGGTGTTTTCGTCCGGGTCCTCTACCATGCTGGCCCAATCATAAGGCCCGCCGTTGCCGTCGCCGCCGAGCAGGTAGTCGTAGGTGAGTTGCCCATCTACCCATATGTTATAGCGGTCAAAGGGCAGCGGGTCCGCCGCACCGGTGGGCCAGGTATGATAGTACATGAGCTGGGCTATCGCCGTGGCGACGCAGCCGGAGGGATAATTATAAGGCGTATAGTAATTGTAACAGAGGGTGCCCTCGTAGTCTTGGCCCCACCTGGTGAGTACCATCGGCCCCACCCTCAAGTCCGAGACGTTCACCAGGCTGGAGACTGAGGGGGAGGGGACTGTATCGGCGGCTTGCAGCCGCACCCACTTGTTCTGGGCCCGCCGGTGCAAGCCCCGGGGGATGAATTGCCGTTTCTGGACCCGGGCCTGGTCTTCTTTTTCCCTCGCCTCGGCCAATCTTCCAGGCAGATCGCGATTCAGCAGGACATACAGGGGATTTTGGGGGATTGGGTCAAAAGTTCCCTGAGAAGCGAAGGCTATGATGGGTTCGACCAGGTCATCGCCGGACACGACGGCGAATCCGCTTGGTTCCAGGCTGACCAAAAAATAATCGATATTGCCCGCACTATCCTTAAAGGCCTTGACCTGCGTGGGTTTCACCCCCATCCGGGCTCGCAGGGGGGTTGGATCCATAGCGAGCCAACCCGCTACGCTGCGTTGAGCCTCAACGCCGGTGGTCGGCCTGGCCCAGGCGGACAGCGGCCCCAGCAGCAGTACCAGAAAATAGACGGCGAGATGTTTAGCTATAGTCGCCAGGAGTTTGCCTCTACTGATAAATTAAGCTATTCAGGCCCAGTCAAAATTCAGTATACGTGATAAGCTTTCTTAAAGGTTTTTATCGCTGCTCAACCCATGAATGCAAAAAACCAGGGCCTATAAAGTGGCCAGAGATCCTGGCGGGGCTTAACGCCGCCAGGATCTCTGGTTGTTGCCCCTACCGGGGGCCGGTCACCAGATTGATGCCCTGGTGACCTTTCCCGAGTTTCAACCTCGAACCCTTCATTTTCGCGTTCCCGCGATGCTCGATCAATCAAGGAGGAAGAGCAGATCCAGCGATCCGACGGGAATAATCCCCGTCACCTTCAGGGGCCGCATCATGTCGTTCTCTTCGTGCCCCAGGATATGGCAGTGCCACACGTATTCATGGCCGAAGTTGGTCATGACGTTAACCGTAGGAGTTAACTCAAGCGGTACTCCGGTTTTGGGGTTGATGTTAGTGAAACCTTCCAGGCTACCCAGTGGCCGCGAGGGGTTCAGAGGCCGTATGCTGTCCGGCACCGCGAAGGGAGTGGTAGGCAAATCGGCCTTCTGGGCGATATAGATGGATTCCAACGGATTCATCCGGATAGTTTCCTTCCAGCCCCTCTCGTAGGGCTCGGGGGGTTTGATCACCCCGTCCCAGCCGACCCGGTTGATGATCTGCGCATTGTTCAGGTGGATGTGGATGGGATGGGTGTCCACGCCATTGTGGGTAATCTTCCAAAGCTGGACCTGGCCTCTCTGAAAGATCTCATCGGGCGGATCGTTGTAGGTGAAACCAACCCCGTTCGATCTGGCCGGATTTGCATTCGGTTCGAAGAACTCATACCCCAGGGTGGCATTCATCCGGCCAAAAGGCTCAAAAAGTTCGACTATGGCCTTCTGCTGCGCCTGCAGAGTTGTCGGAGCGTTGGTACTGCCGCCAATCGGGACGTAGGTCAGGGCAGTGTCATTGATCCGGCAATGCTGATCGACGGGGAAAGAATAAGCCCCCGGATAATAGGTCTGGGGCACGATGGGCGGGGGCTGGGACGCGACGTATGCAACCGGCAAGGCTGCTTGCAACGCCGCCAGATTAAAGGCGGGGGCGGGAGTTCCCGCGACCCGGAATTGCATGACAGTCCGGGTGTTGGGGCCGACCCCGACCTGGGTCTGAGGGGCGCCGCCCGTGGAGGTTAGATCCGGGTTGCCCGTGTAGTAGTCGTAGCGGGGCTGGAAGCCCGGCACGGGCGAGGGGGCGTCGTTATAGAGAATGACGTTGGTGCCCGGGGCCACCGTGGAGAAGTCCACGATGACGTCGGCCCGCTCCGCCGGTCCCAAAAAGACCGTTACGCCTTTAATGGCGGGATCTACTCCCTCTAAGTTCTGGACGTTCCCAAAGGTGGCGCTGCCCCGGTCATAGTCATAGTTAACCGGCTGGTTATCGCGCACCGCCACCGCCGGCAGGATGCCGCCTTCAGTGCCGATCTGGATGAATTTGGGGCCCGCCATGCCCGGATGCGGCACGCCGCCATCTCTGCCGTCCTTCGGCCAGGTGGGAGGATAGCTCCCACTCGGGAGCGCCGGAACCATCCGCACTTCCTTGGTGCTGCCAACGGTGACGGTAGGAACAGAGGTATAACCCCTACCGGGATCGGACACCTGGATCGAGGTAACTTGCCCACCTGATATAACTGCGGTGGCCATGGCGCCAAAACCGCCGCCGCCGGTGATGTTAACCCCGGGAGGATTAACATACCCCGACCCCGGGTTGGTTACCGTGAAAGCGGTAACCCCGCCAGTTGATAAATTAACCGTCGCCGTAGCCGTGGCGCCGCTGCCGCGGCCCGAGGCGTCCAGGTACATCTGCAGGTTGACAAAGCGGTCGTTACAGGCATTGAGGATCCGGAAGCGGTAAGCCTTGGGCTCCACGACGAGATAAGGGTAAACGGTGCCGTTGACCATCATGACGTCCATGAAGGACTCGGGTACGACGCTGGTGGTGTAATTCTGTGGTTCATAGTTGGGGGCGGGGGGCGACCCCGGCAGCGGTAAAGCAGCCTTCAACTCAGGCGCCGTAGCCTCTACCGGAGCTAAAATATTGGGCTGCACCCAGGGGCCAAAGTCCCAGCGGCCGTAAGGGTTCATCCCCGATGGGTCAGTCAGGCTCTGGTTAGCCTCATAGATGTGGGGGTAATAGAAATCCCCCTCCGTCCCCCAGGCTGAACTCCACTTGGTATCCTGGACGGTGGCCACGTCTTTGGGCACGAAGGATCTGTCCTGGATGATTAAGGGAATACCCCAGTTGTAAACGTTTAAGGGGGCCACACTAAAGGCCCCGCCACCGGTGGGAATGATCCCGGTGGCGATCAAATTGTCCTCCACCGGGTCGTGGATCAGGTACCCCGCGGCCAAGCCGGCATAGACCCCGAGGCGGGTGATGCCCTGGGCGTGCTCGTGGTAAAACATCAGCCGGGCGCTCTGTTGATTAGTATAATAAAGGGTTTGCGACCCCGCACCCGGATTCGGCATGTCAGGGACGTTATGGAAACTCATACCCTGTTTGTAGACGCTCGTTTCGGCGGTGGGGGTAAACCATTGGTGCGGCGTTCCATCACTGATCCAGGGCGTAAAGGCGCCATGGAGATGGATGGAGGTGCGGTTCTGGGTGAAATAACCGGCGCTGGGTCCAAGGTGGCCCTCCCCAGCCCCAAAAAGGGTGGTATCCACCGGGAGGGGGAGATTGCCCGCTGTGCCCGCGCCTAGCATGTTGGTGATCTTGACCCGCACCGGCCGGTCGCGCTCGGCCACGATCACGGGCCCCAGATAGTTCGGCACCCCGGTGGCGAGGTCAACATAACCCCGTAATTTGGTGGGCTTGAACAGGTTCGTATGCATCTGTTTCGTATAATCAACTATGCCTAGTTGGTAATAATCCGAACCCGGGAATGTGGTTGTATCCTTAACCGCAATGGGAATAAACTGTCCCAGGTTGTTGGAGCCGGTTATCCCGCCATCAGCGGATAAACCGGGCAGTGAGTCCACAAATTTCGCCAGCGGCGTTCCTGTATTGCTGCCTAACGGACTAATGCCCGACGGGCTATTGGCGTAAAAAGTCACTCCTGCCGGGCCGGTATTCCCAATGGCTAAGTTGGTCCCCCAGGGAAGGGAAGCTAGCATCAATACCAATCCCATCCGTAATAAAAATCCAACCCTTTTCATCTCGTCCCCTCCTTAAGGCTTTAATACCTTATCCATTGTTGCGGCCACCACAGACGTGGCATACTTTCCAACGCTGAATCCACCATCGCCCCTGCCTCTTTCCTCAGACGCAAGGAAGGTTGTAGTTTGTGGGTGATCAGTTGGTAAAGGCATCGTCATTACCCTTAACGCCACTCCATGAATACAGAGCCACACTCTTCAAGCAATGGATGACAATATGAATGATCCTCAAGGCAGTGGCAATAGGCCAAAACCCCTATAATGGGATAGGTAAAAATGCCTATTATCTCCCTTCGGTCCCGGTGGTTCGCCACACCCTTTGACTCTGAAAACCAAATCAAAAACCGCGGCATTATATAAGCTAAATCCCGGCTTTTTCACAAGACTTCCTCAAATCCTGCATGGCCTTGTCCAAATCGGCCTTCTGCTGGCCCCAGGCCGTTTCGGAGGCTTTTCCCAAAGCGGTCAACCGGTTCTCGGCGGCAACTTTCTGCATCTGCAGGTTATTGGCCGCCAGGATAAGCGTGCGTTTCTGTTGCGCCGGTCCGGTGGTGGCTTTAACTCTTAATTCGGCAATTCTTTGCTGGATGGCATCCAATTCCTCGGCCGTCTTCTTTTCATAGGCCTTCCTTTCCGCCGGGGTGAAGCTTTTGGCCGTTCCCGCCGCTTCGCCCTTGACTTCCGGGCCCTGGGGCCGGGTGGCCGGTGACGTATCTTTTGGCTGTTGCGCACTCCCGTACCCCGGAGCGCTTGCCAGCAGCGCTGCCATGAACAGTATCCCAAGCCATTTCATCCGCGATGTCCTCCGTAGTTTGGCCAGCGGGTATGACCCCACCTTGATTACCGTTTAATCAGCTCGATTAAACTTAAAATTAGTTTTATCTTTTTAGGCCGGTTGGGGCTACAATTACCCGCCCCCTATGGTGAAATTATTTTGTGCATATAATTATTTGTATATAGGGTAAGGAAAACAGCCGGAAAAGCTATGGGTAAAATAACCTATAGTTAAATAGGCAAAAGTGCCTATTCGTCTCCACCAGTCCCCCTGAGCTCAAATCCCTTCTCCGCCAAAAATTTGATTTTTCCCCTTGATTTATTTCGTAAGCAACCTATGTTCTTAATGGGTCGGCATTAAGATTGGTGGCGGCAACGTTAACAAACTTAATTCATCCCGGCAAAATATCGCCGTTCTCACGGGCCCCCGGGTAACTCAATGAAAACCCTGGTCTAACCTATTAGTAAAACCGGCTATTGGGAAAACAATCAATAATCTCTAAGGAGGAAGCAATGAAGAGAAGAATTTTGTGCGGGGTGCTGGCGG
>Ga0351886_10350_pt1 | contig 16483 bp, 16 predicted proteins | sample TotcelFGM3001L14_FD_206761 | JGI IMG/M metagenome (GOLD analysis project Ga0351886, IMG submission 206761) | Enriched cells from coal bed in the Powder River Basin, Montana, United States - Total cells FGM rep3 HSBNCT.FGM.300.1.L14 ... | reverse complement strand
ACCGGGGGGAGTTCGCGGCCTATATCACCCGGGTCCTGGAAGCCCAGCCGCTGATCGAAATCATCCGGGAAGAAGTTGAGGCCCCGGACCCGGCGGCCACCACCATCATCGCCACGGGGCCGCTGACGTCAGACTCCCTGGCCGCGTCGCTGGGAAGGCTCACCGGACAACAACACCTCCACTTCTACGACGCCATTGCCCCCATCGTGGCGGCGGAGTCCATCGACCGGCAAAAAGTCTTCCGGGCCTCCCGCTACGGGGCCGGGGACGACTACCTCAACTGCCCGTTTTCCGAAGCCGAGTACGCCGCCTTTTATGAGGCCTTGACCAGCGCCGAGCAGGTGCCCCTGAAGTCGTTTGAGGCGCCCCGCTACTTCGAGGGCTGCCTGCCGGTGGAAATTATGGCGGCGCGGGGGTATCAAACGCTCTTGTTCGGCCCCATGAAGCCCGTGGGCCTGGTGGACCCCCAGACCGGCCGCCAGCCCTTCGCGGTGGTTCAGCTTAGGGCCGAAAACCGGGAAGGGACGCTCTACAACCTGGTGGGCTTTCAGACCAAGTTGAAGTACGGGGCCCAGGAGCGGGTCTTTCGGCTGATCCCGGGCCTGGAGCACGCCGAGTTCGTACGCCTGGGCTCCATCCACCGCAACACCTTTATCCGCTCGCCGGGTATTTTGTCCGCCCATCTCAATTTTCTCCAACACCCCCATATCTTTTTGGCAGGTCAGATTTCCGGGGTGGAGGGCTACGTGGAATCCGCGGCCATGGGAATGCTGGCCGGGATCAACGCCGCCCGCCAGATGCGGGCGCGGCCCCTGATCACCCCACCCCGGGAGACCGCGCTGGGCGCCCTGATCGGCCACCTCACCAACACCGAGACCAAAGACTTCCAGCCCATGAACGTCAATTTCGGGCTGTTCTTGCCATTAGAGGGACGCATCCCCAAAAAGCTGCGAGGCGCGGCGTATGCCGAGAGGGCGTTGGAGGCTATAAAAGAATGGATTAACAGGGAAGGGATAGAGTTTTAATGGATAGTGGAAACTGGTGAAGAAACCTCTTTTGGCCTTGCTGGGCCAGTTCAGCTTCACCCCTCCTTTGCCGGGGCCTCCAGTCCTTTACCAGGCTCGGAGACGAACCGTATATGAAATGAGTTAGGGAGCCTCGCATTGCCAGAGGTTAACGTTGACCAGAGGGACTGCGCATCATGCTTGGGCCACAGCCAGTTTATAAGGTGGACGTGCGCCCCTTTCTTCCAGTGGTTAGGCCGTTCTTCGTCCACGTCGCGTTGATTGAAGTAGAAGAAGTGCCACTCCCAAAGACTCGGGCTGTAAAACATATGCCCAAATATGCATAGCCGTTCATCAAAGAGCTGATGAATCTTCCGTACCATCTTTCGCGCATTACCCTTCAATGGACCAACACCATTCTCCGGTAGAGCTTCGCGCTCCGATTTGGAAGGCAGTAGATGTTTGGGAATGTAGTCGCAATAATGGATGCGATGCCCAAAAGGCATCCGCCCGGCATCGCAAGCGAGGACAAAGGCCACAAAGTCACGGCGGTAAATAACTACCTCGCTACAATACTTCTCAAGATCGCGTTTTTTGTTGAACGTGAAGATCTTAAGGAATCCTTCGAGGTCGATTGGCTCTAACATCTCATATAAACCTTGACATTATTGCGTAAAAACTCTTTTTCAACTTAATCAAATAGTAGAGTAAATCATAATATAATCTGTCTCGAAATTCAAGTACAATATCTTTTCCCTCGTTCCCAAGCTCCTGCTTGGGAATGAAGTTGTGGCCCAAGCTCTGCTTGGGCACCTCAACAGTAAATCAAAACAATATTTCCACCAAATTATTATGCAAAGCGGAGCTTTGCGGTCAAGGGGGTTCCCAAGCAGGAGCTTGGGAACCAGAAAAGGACTGCCGGCGATGGCCCGGATATGGTGTTCCATGGTCATGGTCAGCCCTCCGATTCGTGAGCCTATGAACAAACCTGGTGCGCAGTGCGCACCCCGACATTTCTACCTTTCATAGAAAATATGGCGGGCAGTGCCAGCCCAACTGGTTGGCGGCATGGCGCTGATGTGGGTCTTGGCTGATAGCTGAAAGCTGACCGCTGAGAGCCTTTGCCCCTGAAATCCTGCGGCTGAATTATTTCCGGGAAGAGGGATGGGAAGGCGCGGCTGAAAGCGCACAACATGGCGCAACGTTCTGGTTCCCCTGAAATTGTTTCGGGGGAATAATCGATAAGTTTTGGCTGCGGTTGGTAGTCCCAACGGGACTATTTCAGGTAATTACTGGCATCTATATGCCTATTAATTTCAAGGGCTTGAACAGAGACCCTTGTGGCTATAAACCCCTTTAATGGGGAAAATTTCCCCATAGAACATGCACCCCAGAACCCCCAGAATAAAAGTAGGACCCATAATTTATTCATCCACTCGCCCCATAATCATACCCGGAGGATGTGGGTTCGATTCCCATGCACTTCCGCCAATAACTTATTAATAATACAGCATATAACCATAAATTAACTCAAAAAACCATGTCCGTAAACTGTCCGTAACTGTCCGCACGGATTAACCCTTGCGAAAAAACGAAGGCCCTGAAAAGGGCCTTTCTTTTCCCTAATGATTCATGGCATAATGCGCTTAGGAATCACTCATCAGGCTGTGAAAATTGACCCCTCCAACGAGAAGGCATAGTCAAAGGATTGGGCAAAGGACCATGGCCGATGGCCAGGAAGAGGCGCAGTAAGGACACCAGGGACGAGATTTAAACGTGTATAAGGCAGGGGAGCAATGAGGACAGCGCGGGGTAAGGTTGTTTTGCCGGCCCTGGGGTTGGAGGAAATCAAAGAGCTGGTGCGAGCTCATGCCCGGACCTTGAGAGACAAGTATGGCATCAGGGTGGTGGGCGTCTTCGGCTCCTATACCCGGGGTACGCAAAAGAGAAAGAGCGATATCGACCTGCTGGCGGAGATCGACCGCCCCATCAGCTTGCTGGAACTTGTAGGGGCAGAGATTTATCTCAGTGAAGTCCTGGCCCGGAAAGTGGACTTGGTCGCCAAGGACGACTTGCGGGAAGAATTGAAAGGAAGGATTCTCAGCGAGGCAGTCTATCTTTGAAACGTAACTATACTATCTACCTTCAGGATATCCTGGACAACCTCGCCCTGGCGGAGTCGTTTACCGCGGGCCTGTCCTATGAGGATTTTCGCCGGGACACCAGGACGGTGTACGCCGTGATTCGTTGTCTGGAGGTGATGGGAGAAGCCGCTAAAAATATTCCGACGGCTACCCGCCGCAAGTATCCGGACATACCCTGGAAAGAGATAGCGGGTATGCGGGATAAGCTCATCCATGGGTATTCCGGGGTGGATTCACATAAAGTCTGGCTGGTGGTCCAGGACTATTTGCCGCACCTCAAAACGTCTATCATCGGGATGCTCCAGGATTTAAAGGGTTAACACCCTGAGCCAGCTTCGTTTGAAAAAGATGTTGGACGACATCGCTTTCGACCGCCTCCCCCCAACCTGGACCACCTTTGTCCTGGCCGTCTTCTCCCCGGACAATCGCCCATCGATTTTCCTTGGCATTCAGAACGCCTCGCCACCTACGATCGGCATTTTTCCAGGAGCAGGTTAGCCGTCTCGGTATTCTCCTTCCCTTGCAAGACAGCCCCCCGCAAGTCCTCCCGCCCCAGACCTAAAAAGCGGTCTTTGGTATTCTTGTTCACTATATTTTGGATTTTCGATATAGATTATTCTATAGTCCCTCCCCGACCCTCTATATCTGAGCCATTCTTACCTTGACAGGGTTGCCCGAATAGCTCTAATATTGAATCTCTAAGGTATTTTAATTCGCGGAGTAACTTATGGCCGAGAACGGAAAGTTTTTATCGGAAAAACTTACCGAAGTGAAATCACTCAAGGGGGAGATTCGAAAAAAAAGGGATTCTTTTGTCTATGAAACAATTAAGAAAACAAGGTTAAAGGAATATGAGGACGATGGTTGGGAGATGTCGAAAGAAACTGTTAATAACTATAGGGTACGGAAAGCTAAAGCGCATGATATATTATTTGAAGATCGCGTTTGGGCTTTATTCGCAAGGCTTGGCTTTGACTTAATGAATAAAGACAGGCATTTAAAAATACAATATTCAAAGCAAAAGGAGGTGCCAGGAAAACAGATTGATGTATTTGCTGCGGATAACGAAACAGTTTTATTGATAGAATGTAAAAGCTCGGAGTCAAGAAAACCAGCAAGTTTTTCGAAAGATATAGCCGAAATTGGCAATATCAAAGAAGATATATTTGCAACGATTAAAAGTTTTTTTAAGCCTAAGAAACCTAAATTGGCATGGATATTTGCTACCAACAACTATATTGTAAGCCAACCTGATCAACTGAGGTTAGAGGAAAATCACATTCTTTATTTCAGTCAAGATGATATTCAATATTATGAGAACTTAGTTAATTTATTAGGACCGGTAGCTCGATACCAGCTATTTGGGAGGATTTTTAAGGGTCAGACAATACTCGGATTGAATTACACAACCCCGGCAATTCAAGGGAATCTGGCAGGCTTCAAAACATACTCATTCTCTGTTGAACCTGAGGTGCTGCTGAAAATTGCCTTCGTCCTGCACCGGACTGATTCGAGTATGTATGCCTTTGAAAGCTATCAGAGGATGGTTCAGAAGTCGAGAATTAGAGAGATTGAAAAATATATCAATGAAGAGGGCTTCTTTCCTAACTCGATAATTCTTAACTTTAATTCAAAGAGTCCGTTAAAGTTTGAACAAGTCCCAACTCGTGAACATAGTTCGAAATCAGATTTAGGTATTTTACATCTCCCTAATAAATACCATAGCGCATTCATCATAGACGGCCAACACAGATTATACGGGTATGGCAACACCGAATGGAAATCAAAAAATACAATTCCGGTAGTAGCCTTTGAGAATCTTCCTGAGAAAGAGCAAACAAAGATATTCGTTGATATTAACAATAAGCAAAAATCGGTTTCGAAAAATTTACTCATGACCCTGATGGGTGAGTTCAATTGGGGGTCAGAGAACGCGGATGAAGCATTAGCAGCAGTTAAAACCAGATTAATCGACTATTTAAATAAGAAAAAAGACTCTCCACTGTACAAAAGAATTAAACTTTTAGATGAAAAAGCCTCTCCCAACCAATGCTTAACTAAAAACTACCTTATTGGACAGGCTTTGAACAAGACCAACATGTTCGGCGCAACTCAAAAGAAAAAGCTTGTTAAAACCGGTTATCTGTGGGCTGGTGATTATGAATCAACCCTGGATAAGGCATACGAGTTTCTAAAAGCGTGTTTTCAGTTCTTTGAAATGGGGATTCCCGACCAATGGGAGAAGGGTGGCGCTGAGGGTGGATTCATTACGATGAATCTGGGGATTTCAAGTCTTATTAGGGTGCTTAATGATTTACTGAAATATTTAGAAAAAAATGAGCACCTTGATTTTATAAAGTTATCTGGTGAAGAAATTGCCGGTAAACTTAAACCGTACTTGGATCCGGTTATCTCTTTTGTGAAAAGCTTGCCCTCAGAAGAAATCAAAAAACTAAGAGGATACGGTGGCGGTGGGGCTGTTGATAAGGTATTAAGGGAATTTCAAAATGAAATAAATCAGGAATACGAGAAATTTGAACCAGAAGGTCTGGCTCAATGGCAAAAAGAGCGTACCGGCAAGTATAATGAACTGGCGAGAAGGCTTGGAGACGATATCCAACTCCGAATAAGAGATTATATTTTTGGAAAACTGATAGCAGAGTATGGCATCGGTGATGAACGATGGTGGACGGAAGGCGTGCATAAGGATATTCAGATACGGTGTGCGACCGAGAGAATTGCGCAAGGAGAGGGGCCAGACAATAAATATTTATTATTATTAGATTATCAAAAGATTATTAAAGACAAAAAAGAGATTCTTCTGAATCCTTTCACCCCACCAGATATGAAGTCGGCCGCCATAGATAAAAAATTAAAATGGTTTGTAGATTGGAAAAACATAAGAAATAAATATTCTCATCCTGAAAAAGGAAAGGTTACAGAAGAGGAATATCAATTTTTGGTTAATTTAAAAGACTGGCTATATAAAAATATATGTTAATCAAGGATTTATAAATTTATATGCTCAAGTTGTGTTAGTTAGCTTTTTTATAATATGGCATTCTTTGCATTCATTAGGTAGCATTTTTAAAAGGCATGCAATTTCTGTTCCTTGATTTGATTGTTTGTCGCTGTTGCTATTTGGGGTAACTGATAGATTAATGCCTACGGATTCTTTCTGAGTTGGCCATTCCTTTTTTGATTTCAAGCGTGAATTAAGTCTAATTCCTTTTGAAATGCGAAGCCCTATCTCACGTTCTACCGCATCGTAAAAGAGACCTTTGGTTTCATTATCGATAAAATCATCTCTTCTGCTATTGGGTATTAACTCCTCGCAATCCACGTGTATTTCACCGATCATATAGCTGTTGAATCTACTTTCTCTGAAACAGCCGTCGAGTAGGTGAGAATCCCCTATCTGGATGTTGCCATCTCTGACACGAATCCCTGATGATAGGTCCCCCCTGGTAAGTGCCCCCAATAAATCTCTCCGTTTTCCAAGCCATCCATAAGCTACAATTACCTCACCAATCTTTATTTCGAAAGGTTCGAAGCCGATGAGAACATCATGGCCCCTGGACGTTAGTTTGACCAAATCACGATAGGGTTTAAAAATTGGTTCTCCGTTAAGTATAATGTCATAGTGGCTAAAGCTTTTCAGATTAGAGGACAGATATTCATTAATTTCACTTGCGAAGGATAATTTTCCTGGATTAAATGGAACGGGAGCGGTTGAACTCAAATAATCATACACCTTTCTTATGTCCATTATATGGTTTCTGAAGCTTTGGATCCCAAAAAGCTTAACCTCAAAATAACTGATAGATTCATTATTGTTATTTTTCTGATAAAATTTTGTAGCTTTATTAAATAATTGCTTCAACGAATAGGTTTTTTTTCCTGAACCTGACATACCATGTCGAAGTTTGATGCAGTTCCACTCTTGGATAGACTCAACATTCTCCCCCTTAGCTTTGGTCCGAAAGGTTGCAAAGTCACAAAACGCTAAACCGCCTAATCGACCAATGCCTCTAAAACCGCGAAGTGTTGAATTTGTCTTAGAGCTTATGCCAACGCTGTTAAGAATCTTTTCGGCTATGTCTGTTGAAATCCCTATTCCTTTGTCATAAATTGTGATCGACTTTTCAACCGGGTCTAAATCGATGTGAATCCTTTTAGAATTGCGTCGGTTTTTATTTAGGGCGATATCTATAGAATCAGCAGCATTTTGAATGTACTCCCGATAAATCGCTAACGGATCATTATACATTCCTGCTGTCAGAGTTTCTAGTAAGTACATACCTGCTATGAACCCTGATTTGTTATTTGATTTTTTAGCCATATTTTAGCTCTTAATTGTATGGTTCTGGAAGTTGCATATTATTATTTTTAGCATCAGCCAAATAATATTCTAATATATTTTTAATCTTACTGTTACTTGTATCTATTATTGCAATCTTGAGGTTTTTAGGGGTCTTATTTTTGCAAAGAACGCTAAGCAGTTCTGTTCTTTCATTTTCTGATAATGACTTAAATCTATTTATCCATTCTATTTCGTCGCTTTTTGGTTCAAAACCTCTATGCATCAAAATTCGCTCAGGCATATGCAATATCTCAATAAACTGTTTCACATCTTTTCCAAAGGCCCTTAAAAAAAAGTCCTCGGATGTCATAACGGTTCCCTTCAAAACATTTAGAATTCTTTGAACTCCCCTAATAAATTGATAATTCCAGTGCGGTTGAGCAATGTAGCTTCTATCTTTGCTATAAATAGGTATATATTTCATCGGAAAAGAATAAATTTTTAAGCCCAACTCTTTATTCAAATCAATATTTATTTTAAGCCGCTCCCATAAATCTTCTGGTGTGTCGTCATAGTTGTATAAGACATAGTTAGATAGATGCTTAATTTCATATTTTGCCGCTAATTTAATTTTCTCTTCATAAATTTCCCTATCTCTTAAATGATCAAATGCTATTCGTAGAGGATGGAGAGCAATTGTTGAAAGTAATTTAATATGGCCCTCTTTCATCAAACGAGCATCAGTACCTTGATTGAAATCAACATGCCGCTGTTTTGAAAATACCTTCCCATTCTTTTCGTATGTAAAGCGCGCATCTCTGGCAAAGCCCAAATCAATTATATCTGAAACAACGTTGTCAAAGTGCTTAGATGCTAAAATGTTGTTATCAAACAGAACCAGATGAGGTCTTTCCCCATATTGCTCGGCAATTCCGTTCACGTATGGCTTTATCCCAGAGTAATCTCGAAAAATTGGTTCGATGATTGGTACGCCGCAAAAATCACACTTTCTTACACAACCTCGCGTCAAATAGCCAAAATAGCTATCGTTAACTAAAGAATATGTTTGCTGGCATTCATTAAACAAATAGTAATCAGGAATCATTTCTTCAACAATGAGGTTGTTATCTTTATCTAAAATGCCTGGTTTGTCGAGGACCCCAGTCAGAGGCAATACTCCGGTCGCCTTCCAAACTTCATTTGACATAAGGCTCGCCATTATTCCGCCAACAACGATTCGAGATAAATTCTCTCTAACAATTCTTTTATAGTACAAAATGGTATCTATTGTTACTTTCCAATGGTACGTAAATACAGTCGATATATAGACTCTGTCCCAATACGTGTAATGCGCCTCATCCATAATGCCTTTAAAAAACGTTACCTTATCACCAAGCTTTTTGTGATAAGATGAAATTTTCATTAATCCGAGAGGTGGAAATTTTGTCGGATAGGCAGGTTCAACAAGCAATATATTTCGGCCCACTGATGTGCAAAGCTCCTCAAAAATTTTATCAATATCACTATCATATATATGCTGCACTGTCTATCTTTTCAATATCCTAACCTGGAAATGGATATAAAATAATCTTAATCCAACTTAGATTTAATTTTTCCCCTCCAATCACCAAAAATCCCGAGTCCTTCCGGTTTTAGGGAACATGTAGCAATGGTATAACTATCTAAAATAAAACATAAAAAAACTAAAATTATATGAAATGTGGATTTATGAAAAGCAGTGGGACCGGCAAGAGCGCCAAGAGCGGTCCCACTGCTACCATCGTTAAAAAGGTTTGCACAAGATCTTAAAAATCTTATTGGCTGCCCCAAATTCTGCCGATTCCTCGTTATGGTAGGCAGTTCTCCAAAAGCCGGTTAGCCGTTTCCGTATTCCCCTTCCCTGTATTCGCCTTCCCTTGCATGGCCGCCCTCTCCAAAAACCTGTCTGATACAAAAGGGCCATATAGCAGCCCACAATCTTTTTCCACACATGGCAGATAAGGCTCAATGCTTCTTAAGGTACTCATTCCCCCGGTCGATGATCACATTATCTTCCAGGCACTTCCCCTTGAGCTTATCAAGATAGATTTTCAGGGCCCCGGCGTCCTTCAAAGAAAACCACACCCCCTTCTCCTCAGCGGGAGGCGGTGGCGGGGTCGGCTGGGAATGGAGTTTCGGCGCTACCGGCATGGGCGGTTTTGGAAGGGTCAGATATGGTCCATGACTGGCGCAACCACTACTTGAGATTATTAAAGTCGTCAGACAGGCCAGCAGCGTCGCCAGCCTCGACCTTCTGGTGAGTTTCTTCCACAATCTTGTCCACTTCATACTGCACCTCCTGGCGCCCTTGGGCGATTTCAACTTGGGCCTGGTAACCATCAACCCTGGCCTGGGCCTTCTCAGCCTTGGCCTTGTAATATTTGCCATAGAGGATCGCTCCACCCAGGGCGACAATGATTCCCAGGATTTTCCCCAGGGGTCCCAAGATCAAAGACAAAAGCATTTCCATGTCAGGCTCCTATGCCGCCTTTTGGAAGACCGTTTTGATTCGCTCAACTATCCCGCCGCCCGTCTTTACCGTTGAAAGGCCATAGACCCCGCAGATTCCCCCCGTAATTACCCCCAGCATGGAGGATACCGGATTCAAGGCCTCTTTTGGGGGCCAGCCCATAACTGCGGATACTACCCACCCGAGGTCGATGGCCACCACCACGGGAAGACAAAGACGGCTCATGGAAAGTTGCTGAGAGCTCGGGTCGGTGATAAGTTCGATGATCTTCATGACAGTGCCCCGTAAAGAGCTTTGGCTCGGGCCAGCACGTCCTTGGCATAGTCCCGTCCAGTTGTGAGGGAGTCCACACCTGTCCCCGCTTCCAGGGCCTTACGAACGTTTCCGGGCCCGCAGTTGTAAGCGGCTACGGTAGCCTTAAACAGGGCCCCGTAGTCTTCTTTAACCGACTCGAAACAGTTCTCACCCAGATAGTTAAACGATGGGACAATGACGTTATGGTGGACGTACTCAAGGGAACTCGAGAGGTCCTGCCAGCCCTCCCCATCACAGAAAGCTGCATGGCTCCGGTCATCAACCTGCATGATTCCGTGGCCATGGCCACCGTCCCCCCGGCCATCCTCGTTCAGGAGCAACCCGAACCGGCTCTCCCGGCTGGCGATCCCCATCAATACCCAGGTCATCCACCGGGGGCCGAGGGCCTGCTGCATTATTGCCTCAAGTTCTGCCGGCCACTGGTAGGCGTCGGCCGCAGTCTGGAAGACCGGTAGGTACTCCCGAGCCCGGCCAAACTCTTCGGACTTGAATTTGGTTTGCGTCAATCCTGCTTGACTCGCTGAAGGCTGCGTAAAGCCAGGGGTAGGTTCACTTGCCAAGTAATCCTTGACAGCTCGGATGAAGGTGGCCTTATCCACGTGGCGGCCCGGGCAGGTCTTGGTGGTATTTGGCTCATCCCGGTGGAACATCATGCTGTCCGGGTCAATGTCCAGGGCAGCGTTCAGCGTCGCAATCGCGGCTACGGCGTTCTCCCTAACCATGTCCCCCCGGCCGCTCGTGAAGGCCTCCACGTCATAGTTTCCCAGCATCTCCAGACCGATGGACCGGGCGTTGAAGCTCTTGGCATGGACCCCCGGAACCGTCAACGGAGTGAAGACCCGGATCATATAGTCGTCAACGAACAGATGGGGCCCGGCGCTCCACATCATTTCATCACGGTAATACTTTTCCAGTCCAAGCAGGTGTTCACGGGTAAACCCCGAGGGGCGCTGCACCAAAGATGGGACGGCGGTATGGTGCAAGACGATGAACTCCGGCGCCAATCACCCCAACTCAGACCGGCGACGTACTCCTTGAATTGTGCTGGCGTGAAACTCTGACCAATGATCCCTTTCCATTTACCCATGACGTGATCCCCCTCCAATCCGATGCAGACTTGACACCGACCCGTATACCCATAAATTATCCTGGCTCATGGGCGCCTCACGACTGTTTCCTGGCGATCACAACCCCGCTGGCGGGGTCGTGGGCATGGCGGTCATATTCGTTCCACCGCTCTTTCCGGTTATCCTTTAACTCGTCAAACACCTTGTTAAAAATCTCCCACTGCACGTATTTCTCCGGCAAATGTTTTTGGCATTCCATCTGGATCTGCAGATAGGATTCCAATTTTTGCTCAATTTTCAACACGGTGCGCCAGGCCAGCGAGGCAACGGCCAGGATGAGAACGCCGATGACCGTCAACACAGGTCCGATGAAATGCGCCCACCAGGAATTGTTCAACATACAGGCCTCCCCTTTCACCGTTATGACCACCGGCGCCTTGAAATAACTTTCCAGAAATGCCCGGGCCGCATCCCGGGCATAAGCCTTTTTGACGTCAGACCATCCCCGGAAACGTCCTCTTTTCCACCTGGGTCTGCCAAAGAGTGCGGGAGTCAGGCACCGGAAAGATGCGCCGCGGCAAGGGTATGTCGCTATATTCTACCTGGCCGGCAACCTGGAAAACCTTGAACCCGCTAAATTCATCGTACTCAACCTGGCCGATAATCTGGTTAACGTAAATTCCCGGCTGAGCGTCCTGGTACTCGACCTGGCCGATGACCTGGGAAACCTTGAGCAAAGGCGGGTCTTCATACTCCACCTGAGCGACTTCCTGGAACACCTTATTCAGGTCAGCCATCAAGCCACCGCCTTCATCCCGATCTCCATGGCATTGACCTCCGCCTCCTGCCAAGGGGCTGCAGTGGCGGGATTTGTTTCCCACAGGCAGGACAGTTGCGTCGAAGACGACGGAACGGCTCTGGCGCCACTGAAATAATCGGCGCCGTTGGTGCGCACCGCCAGTTGCAGGTTATGAGGAGTGGGAGCCCCTTCAGCTTTAGCCAAAGCCTGCAATTGGACACATTTAACCGAGCCGATCGTGCCTACCAGGTTCCCGGCGGCGTATAGGTCCAGATGGTCAAGGGTATTTGTTACAATGAAGTCGCTTTCACTTGGGGGGACCTCATCGACACACGCATAGTTGTCACCCGCAGACGGGGTCCATTGAGTGGAATTCCCGGCCCCGGCGGGTTTGATGGCCTGAATCTTAGTGTTGCCCGGCCAGGCAGCATTATCGACCACGACGTTGTCGAGCCAGCAGGAGGAGTAATAGGTGCCGTCCCCGCCCACCCTGATACCGTCAATAGCGGTTGCGCCGTCGGTAGTATCGCCGGTAAAGTCAATGTCCAGAATCCCCCCCACCTTGACCTGAAAAACCCCTTCGGTGTTGTGGGGCTTGTAATGCACCTCGATGAGGATGGGCGTCCCCACGTTAACGGCAATGGCGCCGGTGGCCAGCAGCGTCCCGGAACCGGTCCCCCGGCGGATTTCCAGGAGGCCGGAAGTGGGGTTCCGCCGGAGACGGGCCAGTTGGGACGTACCATTAAAGAAGTAGCACATGCTGCTGGCGTATTGGGCGGAGGAACCCCGGTAGCGAAACGCCAGGTAGTATTCCGTGGCAGCCGGCAGGTACTTGTGAGCGTAGTAACTCCCGAAGCCGTCGCAATTCAGGCAGTACGCGCCGTCCATGCCAGAGATACCGCTGGAAAGGTAGGCGCCCACCACCAGGTCCCACAACTTCAAATCCCCGGCTTCAAAGCCGTCGATAAACACTCTGGCCATGGTTGTTCTCCTCAGGCAAATTGTTCCGCCCTGATGGTAATTTCGTAAGTGCCTGGGTTCGCACCGTCGTGGTTGGTGATCCTGACGTGGAGCTCACCGGTCTCATCCGCGTCGCGGCAGAACCACGGCAACCAGTCCTCAAAAGCGAGATCCGGGCGGATGCCGACAGCCTTGTACAAGAGGTCCTCGTCCTGGAAGGTATCCCGGGCGAAGATCTCGATGACATAGGTCCCGAAGACAAGTCCACCGGTTTCGGCCACCTTCAGATAATGCACCAGGCCCCGATTCATAAAGCCGGCTTGGTTGACTGCCGCATTACTACTGGCCGCCACGGTAATTGAGGGCGGAGTAAAAGTCCGGGCCTGGGTTCCCACCCCGATCACTTTCTCGAAGTAACCCAGCAAAAACACCCGCAGGTTGGCGGTATCGACCCCGGAAGCATTGACGAAAAACTGGCAGACCAGATCAGCATCAACCGGCACGATGAGCGTCCGCGGGTCAAATTCGTCCTTCCAGGCGGAATATGCCCAGGTGGGCAAGGCCGGGGCGTCCTTTTTGCGGAACTGCACGTTAACCCCTGGTCCAGGGGCGCTGTCCCAAAAGAACACCCTCAGGACCACCGCGGAGCATCCCTGCATGGCACTGATAAAGCTGCCCAGCTCCAGGTCTTCCCAATCGATTGACGCCCCGCGATTGGTTTCAGTCCACACTTCTTGGGGGTCGTCCACCGGGACGTATTTCGTCAACTCCTGGGCGCCAAGGGCAACGGTGATGTCGCCTAAATCGTACCAGTTGGCGCCGTCGTTGGTGTATTGCCACTTGTTCTCAGTTTCGTTCCACTTGATGGCGACATTGGTTTCATCGCCACGCTCCACCTCCAGTTTACAGTCCTGGATCGGGGCTCCAGCCGCGTCACGATTCAAGGTGAAGGCCGGACTCGTGGTGCCCACGTCAGTGTTCTGGGTGTGGCCGCCGCCACCTCCTCCGGTCCCGGCCAGGGCCCAGGTGCGCACGTCGGTAACCCCGGTGATTGCGCCTGATGCCGTGGCACCTGGAACAAGGCAATCCGACCGGAGGTAAACCCCGTAGTGTTGGCCGATACCGTGCCGTCAGCCGGGTCCACCTCTACATAATTGGTGTCGTCATCGGCCAGGGTGACATGCCCGGCCACAGTATCGTAAATCACTGAATCATTCCTGACCTTCCCGGCCAGGTAATAAAAATCCAGCCCGGCGTGGTTATCCGGGTCCTCAGCGTAGAACCCGGACATCTCGGCCAGGAGCTGCTCAATCTCTTCCAGCCGGTCAGCCACTTTGGTGAAGGACTTTGCCCGGGCAGCGCTGGTCAACTGGTCGGTGTAGTCGTCGCCGTCAAACAGAATGCTCACCCCGGCATAGAGGGCTTTGGCCGACACCACGTGGGTGACACTGTCCCAGGCGAACTGCCTGACGGTATCGTCTTTGACTGAACTGCTCAGGGCCGGAGCGCCGGAAGAATCCAGATAGATGTACCAAGTCCCGGTGGCCTTGCCCGCCATGGACAGAGTGGTTGAACCTGGTTTAGCGCGAAAATTGCCGGTGGCCCCGGACCAGTAAGCCCCGGCCCCCACGGTCAAATTGTAGTTGGGACCGGTCAGGGTCCCTGCGTTGAAGTCGTAGGAACCTGAGCCGATGATGCCCTTCCGATCAAAAATCTCCTTGAGGCCGGGCGGGACCGCAAAGTCACCGCCAGCCTGCCCGGTCACCATCCCGAGCAGGTAATTCAGATTGGTCTCGATGAGGGCATAGTTCGCATTGTGCTTGACGATGTAATCCGTCATCCCCTGAACAAAGGCTTTAAACAGCGAGACGCTCATCAGTGCCACTCCACGATTTCCATAAAGTTCCCCTGGGCGTCAAACTTCCCCTGCAGTCCGTAAGGCAACACGCCATAACCATAAGGGGCGATCAACTCCCCCATCTCCCCGTAAGACAGGGGCCGGATAATATTGCCGGCCATTCGCCTACCAGAAATTTGGAAAATGTCATCCACGAAAGACACGAAGATCATATGCACCGTGGAATTTAAGGTTTTGGACAGGCCGGTTATGGCCCACTTCCCACTTCCCATGCGGGATAAAGAAACGCCTTTACCCTGCTCGGCATAGATGACCTCCCGATTATTGGCGGCCACCGGCACCGAGTGCAGGACATTATCTTCGCCGCCGCCTAGATCTACGTCACAGGCCCACACCCAACTGCCGGCATAATCCTGATATTGATAAAAGGGGCTGGCGATGTTCCCCTTCATCTCCGACTTTTGGTCTTGAATGGCCCAATCGATGATCTTCCGGATGCTCATGGGGTCATCACCTTGCAACCGTCAATAACCAGGCTTGCAACTTCCCCCCGCTTGATCTTCTTGGAAAGCCCGGCGATCAGAATCTTTCTCCCATCCGGGATCACGAAAATGTCCCCCACCTCCAACGACGGATCATCCTCGATGACGATGCGCCTGGGCCTGGTCAGGCTCTTTTCCCAAATGAGCTCGGTCACGGCAATGGTGTCGGCCTGGTCATGGGAGCCGACAAAGTCGTTCTTGATCTCCTTTTCGTTCTCCAGCCAGTAGTCCAGGCCGTCTTCCATGGCAATGGACATCTTTTCCAGATAGGCGTAGTCATAGGGAGTGCCCCAGATCTCGTACTGGGCGCTGCCGATGGACATCTGGATCAACATGATCCCGAGCATGGCCTGCGCCTGGAGGACCCGGCCCCAGGGGATGGTGAAACCCGTACCGGGAACCTCTTCGGCCACCACCTGGATAGGCGCCATGGTGATCACCCCGGTTACCGGCCCGCCGGTCGGTGGGGCCACCAACGCGACCGCCCCGGGGGCTGACAGGACCGTGGGCAGAGTAAAACCTTTTGAGGTCGAAGTGGTTTCGTCTGGGATCAGGGCCGCGGCCACATATTCCAACGCCATGACCGTGGCCAGGATGGGTACCCAGACGGAGATTTTCACCTCGATCTCGCCGTGGAAATCATCTTTTTGTTCATAGTTTTCATCTCCTACCGGGAGAAGGCCGGAGTTCACCGACTTGATCACCTTCATGGACGTGCCATCGGCCCGCTGCTTGTGATCCTCGGACCACCAGCAGGGCAGGGTCTCGTGCATGGAGAAGAAGCCGGTAGTGACCTGGGCGTCCCCCAGCTTCTGGTAGGGGCCATCCACCCGTTCCAACTGGGCGTCCAGGAAGACCACCTTTACTTTGTTGATGCCATCCTGACTGTTTTCCGGCACCTCCATCTCTACACACCTGACGTAATCCGCCAGCACTTTGGCCGGGGGACGCTGGAAACTCTTATTGACGTAAGTGAGTTTGC
>Ga0351886_10349_pt1 | contig 16515 bp, 14 predicted proteins | sample TotcelFGM3001L14_FD_206761 | JGI IMG/M metagenome (GOLD analysis project Ga0351886, IMG submission 206761) | Enriched cells from coal bed in the Powder River Basin, Montana, United States - Total cells FGM rep3 HSBNCT.FGM.300.1.L14 ... | reverse complement strand
TCAGCCAAAAGTAAAAAGTAAAAAGTAACCTCGGGTACCGCGACGGTCAGGCGATTGAAAACGGCTCCTGGAATTATCCAGAACCCAGTGTAAGGATATCGCGGAGTCCGATTTTTCCGGTTCCCAAGCCCCTGCACCAAAAAGTCTTTCGTAGGGTGCGTCCTACGCACCATAAGCTTATGGCTGGGGCGGGCAGGCAGACCCGCCTTAAGAAAATATCCGGTTGATTTCGGCTTGGTGTAAGGCGGGGCTGAAAGGTTTAAGAGGGTGTGGCAATATAGCCGCGGAGACCGTTTGTCAATCATTGACAATCATTGACATTCATTCTATAATCAATGCACCTTAAGTAAACCAGGGAGGGTGTCATGCCTATTAATGTCAGTTTAACCCCTCAGCTTGAGGATATGATCCGGAAGAAGGTGGCGTCCGGCCTCTATAATTCAGCCAGCGAAGTGGTCCGCGAGGCTCTGCGCCTCATGGAAGAACACGACCGTATTCGCGCCGTCAAGCTTGAACAGTTGCGGCAAGATATTCGCGACGGACTTAATAGCGGCGAGCCTACGCCATGGGACCCCGAAGAAATTAAGCGCGACGGCCGCAAGAGGAGAGACGCCCGAAGCAACGCTGGCGACAAGGCATAAATGCCTATCATCATTAAGCGCCCGCAAGCCCGAAGCGACCTATCCGAGATATGGGATTATATCGCGGCCGATAACGAAACGCGGGCCGATGCCTTTGTTGACCTCATTGACCAGAAATTTCAGGCCTTGGCCGGCCACCCCAACCTTGGCCGTTCTCGTGACGAACTGGAAGAAGACCTACGGAGCTTTCCGGTTGGCAAGTATGTCATTTTTTACCGGGCCATACCGGCAGGTGTCGAGATCGTCCGCGTCCTGCACGGTTCGCGGGACCTGAACGCCATGTTCAATCCTGAGGATTGACCACGTCGACAGTTCCCCGGAGCATCACCGCAGCCGACCGCACTGCGCACCATATTTTTGCTGGTACCTCCCCCCAACAAATCCACTTGACAATACACCATAAAGGTGTTAAATATGACTGAGAAGCGCCAACCTACCTACGACCTGGCAGCCTTCAAGGCGGCGTTTAGCCGCATGGAAAGGCTGGCCGTTACCGGCACGGCGCTAAGGAGTGCCGCCGCTCTGGGATTTGGGCGCGCCGAGATCGTGGCCACGATCCAAACCATGCAACGGGAGCACTTTTACAAGTCCATGACGGCCTATGCCGATCACCGGCTGTGGCAGGACGTTTATCACGTACCCTCAGCGGTTGGGGTGCTGTATATCAAGTTTACCGCGGATGTTTTAACTGAGTTTTTGATGCTCTCGTTCAAGGAGAAAGACCATGAAGGCTAACCCCGTCTGTCCGAAAACGGGTGTGCCGATGCACCGCGGGGTGCGCCCCATGACGTTGACTTATAAAGCCGAGTCGATCACTTTTGAGATGCCCGGCTGGTATTGCGGCGAGTGCGAGGAGAGCGTGCACACCGGCAAGGACATGCAGGTATCCGACCGCAGGTTGAATCGGCTGAAAGCGCTGGGCGAAGGGTTGCTGACACCGGAGAATATCCGGCGCATCCGCCAGAAACTTCGTCTTTCTCAGGAGGCTGCCGGGCGGCTGATTGGCGGCGGGCCGCGGGCCTTCCAGAAATACGAAAGCGCCGACCTGCTGCCGAGCCGGGCGATCAGCAGCGCCTTGGTTCTCCTCGATCACGACCCTGACGGCCTAGCGGTTCTGAAAGAATGGCAGGACGCGAGCCACTCCCCTACGCCGCCACCCGCCGAACCTCAGCTTTGAGGTATTAACGGCTCCATATTCAGATCGTCTTGGCGCCGCCGCGATGCTGAGGGATCTTTTCCAGGGCCGCGCCGATTGCTTTCGCCGCCAGCCGCAGTTCGTAGTTTTTTTGCAGGTTCATCCAGATATCCGGCCCGGTGCCAAACCACCGGCCCAGGCGCAAGGCCGTATCCCCCGAAATGCCGCGCTTGCCGCGGATGATCTCGGTGATCCGGTTCGTCGGCACCCCCAATGCCTTGGCCAGTTCGTTGGCGCTCATGCCCAGCGCCTGCAACTCGTCAGCCAGGTGTTCCCCCGGATGGATGATAAGCCGTGCCATATTCTCCCCCTAAGCATTCCTACCAGATTACATGATATACGTCCAACGTATAACGCAGGCTAAAGCCTGCGCCTACCAAAACAGCTCTTCGACGCAACGTCGGTATAAGACTCTCTAAGGAAATAATCGGCCAGGGGACCCGGGATAGCGGGCAGGCGCGGATTTTAGGCGGACATGCGTTGCAGCAGGCTGGCCTTGATGCGGTCGAATTCCTCGGGGCTGATGACGCCGTCGTCCCGGAGCTTGATGAACTCTTCCAGTTCCTCCCGGAGACGTTCCGGCGGCAGCCAGGCGTGGGAGTCGGCGGCCACGGCCTCGGCCTCGCCCTCGAGGGTAAGAGGGCCGGCCAGGGCCAGGGGCTGGGGCCGCCCGGCAGGGAGGCTGCCCTGGGTCAGGCTGTGGGCGCCCGCGTAGCGCAGGGTGAAAATGCCGTTCATCAGGGAGATTTCCACGTCCTTGCCGCTGGCGGTGGCCTCCCGCATCAGGTCCTGGAAGTCGCCGGTCTGGGCCGCCATCTTGGCCTTGATGACCCCCCAACGGCGATAGAGGCGCCAGACGATATAGGCCAGCAGACCGGCGAAGCCTGCAAAGATATAGGCGTTGAAACCCAGGATGCCGGTGACCCACACCAAGGCGATGATGAGGACGAAGGGAATGGCGATGAGAAAGATCAGCAGGCTGTAAAAATTGGCCATGTTCCCCAGGGATGAGACCCCGGGGTCCACCGGATCTTTCTTAAAGCGAGAAAAGAATTTGCCCATGTTATCGTTCCTGAAGCAGTTTGAGGCTGAGGTTGTTTAAGAGTACCATTTTTAGGCAAAGTTGCAAGACCGGGCCGGGGCTCAGTAGCAGGTGGAGCGCTCCGGCGGCCTTTTATGCCGGGTCGAAATCAAAAAATGCAGCATTGTAGGGGCGCACCCAGCAGTATCCGATTAGAAAATTGCATGCGCGCCTTCGGCCCCCCTCACCCCAACCCTCTCCCCCCGAAGCGGGTGGAGAGGGAGTTGCTTTGTGGCCGATTTAGTAACCATGAAGCAATGAATCACTTCCACTTTTTCCCCTCTCCCCCAATGGGGGTGAGGGTTAGGGTGAGGGGGAAGTAATCTTCTCGGAACAGGAAGTGTGTTAGCGAATTTTTAAACTGTTGGACTACGCATAACGAGCAGCCTCATCTGCAAAAACCTAACCGGACACATGGGTCCGCCCCTACGGGGAAATTGCCGGTTGGTGCAAATTTGCAGTGGTTCCGGTTTTCAAGCGGCGGTGCGATCCGCCGTGCCCAGTGCGGCCCTAAGGTCGTGGTGCAGGCGCACCGGCGGCTTTTTCATGCTGGTTTACAAGCGCCTGTTCATGGGCACCTGCCCGCCCATAAAGCATAAAAGCTGGTACTGTCTGGTGGCACAGCCTTTCCAGGCTGTGCACGATCGATCCGCGTCCCTGGCACAGGCTGGAAAGCCTGTGCCACCGATTCACCCCGCCTGGAAAAAGGCCCGGAAGGCCTTGAAGGTCATGTAGAGGTCGGCCTTGGAGGCGATTTCGAAGGGCGAGTGCATGGAGAGCAGGGGCGTGCCGCAGTCGATGATCTCCATGCCGTAAACCGCCAGGTACTTGGCGATGGTGCCGCCGCCGCCTTCGTCCACCTTGCCCAACTGGCCCGCCTGCCAGACGACCCCGTGGTCCTGGAAAATCTTCCGGATCCAGGCCACATACTCGGCGTTGGCGTCGCTGGTGGAATACTTGCCGCCGCTGCCGCCGTATTTGTGGAAGCAGACGCCGTAGCTCATCTTGGCGGCGTTCCGCTTTTCGTGCACCTCGGGAAAATCCGGGTCCAATGCCCCGGTGACGTCGGCCGACAGGGCCTTACTGGCCATGAGCACCCGGCGCCGGGCCTGGGGGCTTTCTCCCCGGCGTTCCAGCAGGATCTCGACGATCTCGTTTATGAGGAAGCTCTGGGCCCCGGTGTTCCCTTCGCTGCCGATTTCTTCTTTGTCGTAGAACAGGGCCACGGAGGTATGCTCCGGCTCCTGCACGTCCAGGAGGGCGGCCAGGGCCGCGTAGGCGCAGGAGCGGTCGTCCTGGCCATAGCCCCCCACCAGGCTGCGGTCCCAGCCCAGGTCCCGGGCCGGGCCGGCCGGCACCACCTCGAGTTCGGCGCTGATCAGGTCCTCCTCGTTGATGCCGTAATGGTCTTCAAGGTATTTCAGCAGGTGGAGCTTGACGCGCTCCTTGGTCTCGGGGTCTCCCAGGGGCAGGGACCCCACCAGGATATTGAGCTTTTCGCCTTCGAAGGCCTCGGACACCTTCTTGTCCATGATCTTCCTGGCCAGGTGGGGCAGGAGGTCCAGCACGGAAAAGACCGGGTCATGGGGGTCCTCGCCGACGGTTAACTGCACCCGGGTGCCGTCGGCCTTGACGACCACCCCGTGGATAGCCAAGGGCCGGGCCAGCCACTGGTATTTCCTGATGCCGCCGTAGTAGTGGGTCTTCAAAAAGGCGAGGTCGGTGTCTTCATAGAGGGGGTACTGTTTCAGGTCCAGCCGGGGCGAGTCGATGTGGGAGGCCACGATACGCAGGCCCTCGGAAAGGGGCCGGCGGCCCTGGACCACCAGGACGATGACCTTGCCCCGGTAATTATAATAACCCCGGGGGCCAGTCTCCTTGCCGGTCAGGTCGACAAAACCCAGGGCCTTGGCCTGGCGTTCGATCTCCACCACCGCCTCCCGTTCGGTCTTGGCGCGGTCCAAAAAAGTCTTATAATGGTCGCCGTAGGCGAAGATGGCGTCCCGTTCGGCCTGATCCACCTGGTCCCAGACCATTTTGGGGTTAACGGCCAGACGGTCCCGCATCTGCTTCAGTTCGTCCTTGTCCTGGACCTCCATACGCTATTAATCCTCCCTCAGTAAAAAACCGAAAAAACCGCGCCAGGCAAGTCGCCGGCGCAATTATACGGGTGGGTTTGGAAACCTGTCCTTAAAAGTTCAAAGTTCAAAGTTCAAGGTTTTTCGTAGGGTGCGTCTTACGCACCATCGCTCCAGTTGAGTGGCGGGCGGGGACGCCCGCCCCACTAACCTTTGCATGTTTTTGGGGTGAGCCACAGAACCATGAGGAACTGGTTCGAAAAGTTCTTTAAATCGGTGGCACAGGCGTCTCGCCTGTGCTGGCGCCGGGGACGCACTGCCCACCCCTGGCGGGCAATGCCCGCCCACATTTAGGGAATGAAAACGATTATGTCAATTTAATGGCTCAATCGGCTAGTAAATAACACGATTCTCGCCAAGAAACAACGGTTGGAGACGATTCCGGGGGCAAGACGGTTGACTTAAGCAAGGAAAATTAATAAATTTATTAGATGAATCGCCAAAGTTGCGAGAGTGGCGGAATTTGGCAGACGCACTGGGTTTAGGGTCCAGCGGGTAAACCGTGGGGGTTCGAGTCCCCCCTCTCGCACACCCTCACGGAGAAGAGTCAGATCGGGGGCCTGCCCTCCTGAACGCTTATAACCATAAAACGAATTCAAATTAACGGAAGATTGCGAGCTCAGAAGATGACAGAAAGCGCCTTGAAGGTTGAGATGGAGAATCTCAGCGAAGTCAAACGGAAATTAACGATTGAGGTCCCCTCCACCGAGGTGACCCAGGCAGTGGACCGGGCCTACCGGGACTTGGGGAAGAAGGCCAAAGTCAAGGGCTTCCGGCCGGGCAAGGTGCCGCGGTCCATCCTCGAGATGTATTACCACAAAGACATCGACCATGATGTCTCCGAAACCCTGGTGCGCCAGTCCCTGGCCGAGGCTTTGAAGGACAAGGGCGTGGACGCCATCAATCTGAGCTGGCCGGAGCCGGTGCCCCCCGTCGTGACCGGGGAGGATTACTGCTACAGCGTCGAGATCGAGGTGGCGCCGGAGTTTACCGCCGGGGACTACCTGGGCCTGACGCTGGCGGCGCCGGATGTAGCCGTAACCGATGCCGAGGTGGAAGCCCGGCTGGAGGAGATCCGGCAGGCCAACGCCATGCTGAAACCCCCGGCGGATGACCGGGGCGCTCAGGCGGGGGATTTTGTGGTCCTGGACTACCAGACCCACTTCGCCGGGCAGCCGGTGGAAGGCGGCAAGTCGGAAGGCACCTATGTGGAGGTGGGCAGCGGCAAGTTCAATGCCGAGTTCGAAACCAACCTCCTGGGTCTCAAGGCCGGAGCGGAAGCGCGCTTCCCTGTATCCCTGCCCGATGATTTCGCCAATCCCCTTATCGCCGGCAAGGTCGTCGATTTTGCGGTGAACGTCCAGGAAGTCAAGGAGAAGGTGGTCCCTGAACTGGACGATACCTTCGCCAAGAACCTGGGGGGAAACTTTCAAACCCTGGCTGACTTGCGCACCGCCGTGCGAGAGGATATTATTAAGGGAAAGGAACAGGAGAGGCAGGCCTTATTGGAAAACCAGGTGTCGGACCGGTTGCTGGCCCGTCATCAATTCGAGGCGCCGCCCTCTCTCGTCACCTCGGAACAAGAGAACATGCTGCGGGACCAGATGGACCGCTTCCGGCAGCACGGCATGGACACCGCCGGCATGGATCCGGCCAGGATCCTGGAGGTCATGAAACCCATGGCCGAACGCCGGGTGCGGGTCAGGTTGATCCTGAACCGCATCGCCGGCCAGGAGAACCTGGCGGTGGACGAAGCCGAAATGGATGCCGCCCTGGCCCGGATCGCGGTCAACAACCGCCGGGACGTGGCCGAGATCAAGAAGTTTTATGAGGAACACGATCTGATGGAGGCCCTTAGGCGGACGCTTTTGGAAGACAAGACCATGAAACTGGTGCTGGATAAAGCCGAGATCACTGCCGCCGCGGCCGAGGCCGCGGTCCCGGCAGGAGAACAGGATGAAAAGGAGTAGGATGCAGTTAATTCCCATGGTAGTGGAGCAAAGCAGCCGGGGTGAACGGGCTTACGACATCTATTCCCGGCTCCTGAGGGACCGGATCATCTTCTTGGGGACGGCCATCAATGACGATGTCGCCAACCTGGTGATCGCCCAACTGCTGTTTTTGGAGGCAGAGGATCCCGACAAGGAAATCAACTTTTACATCAACTCTCCCGGCGGTCTGGTGACCTCCGGGATGGCTATATACGACACCATGCAGTACATCAAGAGCCCGGTGGCCACCCTGTGCATGGGCCAGGGGGCGTCCATGGCGGCGCTGCTGTTGACCGCGGGCACCAAGGGTAAAAGGTTTGCCCTGCCCCACGCCCGGATCTTGATTCATCAACCCCTGGGCGGTTTTCAGGGCCAGGCCACGGACGTGGGCATCCAGGCACAGGAAATTTTGCGGATGCGGGAAGAATTGAACGGGATTATGGCCAAACACACCGGCCAATCCATTGAACGCATCAATCAGGATACCGAGCGGGATTTTTATATGTCCGGCCAGCAGGCCAAGGAATACGGCCTGGTTGACAACGTCATTACCCACCGGGAACCGGGGATGCTTTTCCCGGCCCGGCATCAGGATTAAACATCTGATCAACGTTGAAGAAAAAACCGCCGGGCGCCGATGTAATCAGGCAAGAGCTGCACGGCGGCAACGAAGCAGACCAGCCAAACCCTCGAACCGCTTCTTTTTCGGGGTTTGTGGAGGAAAACGTATATGAGTAAGCGCGGTACCGACAAGAGTGCCGACCTGTTGTGTTCTTTTTGCGGCAAAAGCCAGGGCGAAGTGAAGAAGCTCATCGCCGGCCCCGGCGTCTACATCTGCGATGAATGCATCGAACTATGCAACGACATCATCGCCGAAGAGTACGAAAAGGACGAAGCCAAACACGCCCGGCTGTCGATTCCCGAGCCGGCGATCATCAAGAAACAGATAGACGAGTATGTCATCGGCCAGGAACGAGCCAAGAAGATCCTGTCCGTGGCGGTCTACAATCACTATAAACGCATCAATGCCGGGGTGGACCTGGACGGGGTGGAACTCCAGAAGAGCAACATCCTGCTGGTGGGCCCCACCGGCTCCGGCAAGACCCTGCTGGCCCAGACCCTGGCCCGCATCTTGAATGTGCCCTTTACCATCGCCGACGCCACCACCCTGACCGAGGCCGGCTACGTGGGCGAGGATGTGGAAAACATCATCCTCAACCTGCTCCAGTCGGCGGACTACGACGTGGAAAAGGCCTCCCGGGGCATCGTCTACATCGACGAAGTGGACAAAATCGCCAAGAAGACCGACAGCCCCTCCATCACCCGGGACGTCTCCGGTGAAGGGGTCCAGCAAGCCCTGCTCAAGATCATCGAGGGCACCATGGCGTCGGTGCCTCCCAAAGGGGGCCGCAAACACCCGCAGCAGGAGTTCATCAAGGTGGACACCACCAACATCCTGTTCATCTGCGGCGGCGCCTTCAACGGTCTTGAGGACATCATCGGGGCCCGCATCGGCCGCAAATCCATGGGGTTCGGGGCCGACATCCAGAGCCGCCACCAGCGTCCCCTGGGGGAAACCCTGGTCCAGGTGCAGCCCCAGGATTTGTTGAAGTTCGGGCTGATCCCTGAGTTCGTGGGGCGCCTGCCGGTGCTCGCCACCCTGGATGAGCTCGATGAAGACGCCCTGATGCGCATCCTCAAAGAGCCCAAGAACGCCCTGGTGAAGCAGTATCAGAAACTCCTGGAACTGGACCGGGTCGCCCTGAGCTTCACCGACGGCGCCCTGGAGGCGGTGGCCAAAGAGGCCCTGAAGCGCAAGTCCGGAGCCCGGGGGCTGAGAGCCATCCTCGAACGAGCCATGCTGGATCTGATGTATGACCTGCCCTCCCTTAAGGACGTGCAGGAATGCCTGATCAACGAGGACTTCATCAGCAAACACGCCGCGCCGATATATACCTATCGGGCCGCGGAGGACGTTGCCTGGGATAAGCCTGGGATGGCGGTGCAAAAATGATCTTCCGATTACCCAAAAGCCGTGGCGCCGCTGAGGGTGACAAGCGCAACCTGCTCACGGTGCCCATGCTGCCCCTGAGGGATATCGTCATCTTCCCCCACATGGTGGTGCCGCTGTTTATCGGGCGGGAACGCTCCATCCATGCCCTGGAATATGCCATGGGGCAGGAAAAATTTATCCTCCTGTGCACCCAGAAGGACCCGCGCAAAGATGAACCCCGGGAGGGCGAGATTCACCGCTTGGGCACCCTGGCGGCCATCCTCCAGCTCTTGCGGCTGCCCGACGGCACCGTCAAAGTGCTGGTGGAAGGCAAGAGCCGGGCCATCACCCGCCAGTTTCTGCCCATATCCCAGTTCTTCCAGGTAGAGGCCGAGGAACTCCTGGAGTCCTGGGAGGTCACTCCCGAGACCGAGGCGCTGCGGCGCACCGCCATTGCCGGGTTCGAAACGTATGCCAAGCTGAACAAAAAGGTCCCCCAGGAAGCCATGCAAAGCCTGGTGGGGGTGGATGACCCGGGACGTTTGGCCGACACCATCGCCGGCCATCTGTCCATCAAGGCGGATGAAAAGCAGGGCCTGCTGGAAATGTTGGATGCCTCCCGCCGCCTGGAACAGGTGCTGGGCTATGTGAACCGGGAAAATGAAATCCTCCAGATCGAGTCCCGCATCAAGAACCGGGTCAAGAAGCAGATGGAAAAGACCCAGCGGGAATACTATCTCAATGAGCAGATGCGGGCCATTCAGAAGGAGATGGGGGAAAAAGAGGATCTCAAGGGCGAAATCCAGGAACTGGAACGGAGGATTCGCCGCAAGAAGATGAGCGCCGAGGCCACCGGCAAGGTGAAGCATGAGCTGAAAAAACTGAAGCTCATGAGCCCCATGTCGGCGGAGGCCACCGTCTCCCGGAACTACATCGACTGGCTGCTGTCCCTGCCCTGGCAAGAAAAGACCAAAGATAAGCACAGCCTGGAAGAGGCCGAGCGCATCCTCGCCGAAGACCACTACGGCCTGGAGAAACCCAAGGAGCGCATCCTTGAGCACCTGGCGGTCCAGAGCCTGGTCAAAAAGATGAAAGGGCCTATTCTCTGTCTGGTGGGGCCGCCGGGCGTGGGCAAGACCTCCCTGGCCAAGTCCGTGGCCCGGGCCATGGGACGGAACTTCGTGCGCCTGTCCCTGGGGGGCGTGCGGGACGAAGCCGAGATCCGCGGCCACCGGCGCACCTATATCGGGGCGCTGCCCGGCAAGATCATCCAGTCGCTGAAAAAGGCCAAGACCAACAACCCGGTCTTCTGCCTGGATGAAGTGGATAAGATGAGCACGGATTTTCGGGGCGACCCCTCTTCGGCGCTCCTTGAGGTCCTGGACCCGGAACAGAACTTCGCCTTTAACGACCATTACCTGGACGTGGACTACGACCTGTCCGAAGTGATGTTCATCACCACGGCCAATAATCTCTTCTCCATCCCGGCGCCGCTCCAGGACCGGATGGAGATCATCCGGCTGGCCGGCTATACCGAAGTGGAGAAGCACCTCATCGCCGAACAGTTTCTGGTCCCCAAACAGTGCCTCGCCAACGGCCTGACCAAGGGGAACATCCAGTTCTCGGAAAACGCCATTTTCACCATCATCCGGCAGTACACCCGGGAGGCCGGGGTGCGGAACCTGGAGCGGGAAATCGCCTCCATCAGCCGGAAGGTGGCCCGGGAAGTGGCGGCCAAGGGCAAAGACCACATGGTCAAGGTCACCAGCCAGATGGTGCCCAAGTATCTGGGGGTCCACAAATATCGCTTCGGCCGCACCGAAGAGGCCGACGAAGTGGGGCTCACCACCGGTCTGGCCTGGACCGAATTCGGGGGCGAACTCCTCCATACCGAGGTCGTGGTCCTGCCCGGCCGGGGCAAACTCACGATCACCGGCAAACTGGGGGAAGTCATGCAGGAGTCGGCCCAGGCGGCACTGAGCTATGTGCGTTCCAAGGCCGAGAGCCTGGGGCTGCCGTCGCACTTCTACCGCACGATTGACATCCACGTGCACGTGCCGGAAGGCGCCATCCCCAAGGATGGTCCGTCCGCCGGGATTACCATCGCCACCTGTATCGTCTCTGCCCTGCTGAAGATTCCGGTGCATCGCGACGTGGCCATGACCGGGGAGATCACCCTGCGGGGCCGGGTGCTGCCCATCGGCGGCCTGAAGGAAAAGATCATGGCGGCCCATCGCCACCAGATCAAGACCGTGCTCATCCCCCGGGACAACGTCAAGGATATCAAAGAGATCCCGGCCCGGATTCTCAAGGTGGTGGACCTGGTGCCCGTGGACCATATGGACGAGGTCCTGAAGACGGCCCTGGTGCTGGATGATCCGGATAGCCTGTTTAAGCCGGTGCCGCCCCTGGTGGCCCCGGACGCGGTCTATGCGCCGGTCGAGTTGCCCGCCGCCGAGATTCAGGCCCATTAAAAAAATCTGGGGGAAAAGGGTAAAAGGGGGAAAGGGCGAAAAGGTAAAAATCATCCTCGCCCTCCCCTCCCCTATCCTCTCCTCCCCTGAGAAAATGTGGGTGGGCCCAGCCTGCCAAGTGTAGGGTGCGCACTGCGCACCATTTTGCCTCATCGCCAAAAAAGAAAAGTGGAACCGCCGATTTGAGCTCGTCGAAAGGGCTGTAAAGCCATAAACCCCTTGACAGCGGGGCCGCCATAAGCGAATATTACTGGGGCGGGCGGATAGCTCAGCTGGGAGAGCATCGGCCTTACAAGCCGGGGGTCACAGGTTCGAGCCCTGTTCCGCCTACCAAATTTTAGTTAAAAGTTCGAGGTTCAAAGTTCAAGGTTTTTGTTCCAAAGTTCTTGCGCCACTAACTTTGAACTTTCAACCTTGAACCTTGAACCAAGTTAACCGGGGGCGTAGTTCAGTTGGTTAGAACGCCGGCCTGTCACGCCGGAGGTCGCGAGTTCGAGTCTCGTCGTCCCCGCCAATGAAATCAAGGGGTTAGGTCAAACGGCCTAACCTTTCTTTTTTGGTTCCCAGCAATATTCCCCGCAGCCTAAATACCAAGGGGACATTTTTCGGTTGTCATGAGCTGGGGTAGTTCAGATACCCAATGATACCGATTGGCGCTCAATGAAATCTTTTTGTAGGGGGGGACCTGCGTGTCCCCCCAAGAGGGCGCACACACAGGTGCGCCCCTACATAGACTTGGTTCCCTTTTGAGCGCAATTCGGTATTACACGATGTGGATTGCAATCACAGGGTTGAAAAACCAAGTTTCCGGACTTATGAAAACCCGGCGGTTTGCACCATTGACCTGAAAAGGCTCGATATGAAGCCCGGAACCCCGAAGAAAGTCTTGGCCATGCAAGGAGGCAGTGAGGCAGTGGACGTCACCGGCAATCTGATTCCGAGTTGCAATCAAAAGGCAATTTATGGTAGCCGCAGGCTTTAGCCTGCGCCTGCACAGGCGAGACGCCTGTGCCACCGATTGATTGCGAAATGGTATGACGTGATCTCCTGGGGAGGAGACGTGAGGCACCCAGGCCCATCCGGGAAAAATTTGGCGGCTGTGGGCCGCTATTCGCCGGAGGGCCTGGCTGCCTGGATTAAGCCTGGCTTTGCGGGCTACTCATTGGGATTCTGGACCACGCAGTAGCTTGAAGCACTGCCGCTATAACACGGCTGGTAGTAGTTGTTATTTTCGTAGTAGTAGGTCTGGCCGCCCACCACCAGGGGTTGGGCGCTGGCTGACAGGGCTCCCACCACGGTGCCTATGGCCAGGCCGGCGGCCGCCCCGGCAGCCACGCCGCCCCAGCCGGGGCCGTGGTACGCCCCCCAGCCGGAACCGCTGACGTTGACATTCTTATTCACATTGACGTTGGCGGAGTCGGACCGGCTATAGTTATGTTGGGAATAATTATCGTGATGAACATCTCCAGGATGTTGGCCCCCCGTGTGAGCCGGTTCGCCCCTGAAGCTGCCGCCACCAAAGTCACCGCCATGGCTGTAACCGCCCCCATGGTATTCCCCGCCGCCGCCGCCACGGCCGCCGCCGCCACGGGCTTGAACTTCCTGCTGGATGAGGGGAAAACCCACCATTAATATTACCAGGGATAGGACCACCACCAGGCGCGTGAGTCGGGCCGATCTCATGACTGACCTCCTTTCTTCTTGGCTTTGCCTTTCTTAGGAGCCGGGGTTGCGGCCTGCTTTAACGGCATAAATTTTATCTTTTGGGCGCCGGCAGGCGGCGTAAAGGCAAACAGGTCGTCTCCTAATGATGGCGCCAGGTTCCAATCGGAGAGATACGCGGTCCACTGGGGCGAACCGGGCAGCCGCTTCTGGGTGACCACGATCTTCCGTATCACCGGCTTATCCCCGGCCTCGATCCAGACCTGATAGTGAATGTCTTTCCGGTCAAAGGCCAGATGATGACAGGGAACCCCTTGCACCTTGTGCAGACCCACATAAAGGGCGTTGACCAGGTCCTTGCCGGCGCGGTTGCACAATTGGGCGCCGCCCAACTCGGCCAGCCCTACCTTCAGGCCATAATCTTTGTAGGCCTGGTCCAGGGCCGCGTCGATATCGCCGGCAACCTCGATGCTGGCATAATGGTTCTTATCCTTGTCATAAAGGGTCAGGGCCTTGCCGTCAAAAATGAGCAGTTTACTTTCCAGGTCGCCGGCCCCATCGAGACGGAGCTTGTCGGGGCGCCGGAAGGCAGCCTTCACCTCCTGGCCGAACTGGAGTTTCTTGCCGCCGGCATAAACCCGATCGTTGGCAACCTCGGCCTTGAAGGAGAACTGAGATTGTTTCTTGAGGAAATCGCAACTTTGACGGAGTATTTCCTTCGGATCAGGGACCGTCTCCTTAGCGGCCGGGGTGGCAGGCGCCGGCGCGGTGCTCGCCTGAGGGGCCGGGGCCGCGGCCGGGGGAGGCGCTTTTTCCTGCCCGAAACCGGCTACGGGGGCAATCAAGAGGAAGACCGCCAGAATGCACCACCCCCAAGAAATCATTTTCTTCATAATTTTCCTCCGTTAGAAGAGTTACATCTGATTGACTGCGTTATGTTACCTTATCGGTATGCCAAGCTGCCCCTCAAGATAAAAATTCACTTATACTCGTTGCCAAAAGTTTTTTCCGCCCCCCCTCACCCTAACCCTCTCCCCCCGTTGGGGGAGAGGGGATAAGAGGAAAGAACTTTTGGCAAGCGCTATAAATCAACCAAACTGCTTTTGTATTGTAGCCAAAATCTTTTATTAGTCCATAGACTTTGGGGCGATCAGGACAATATTAAAGGAAGGGCTGAAATAGGCTTATTTTGGGGTTGGGCTGATCGTTGAGCTTTTTGCCTCTGGACATTCGGACCTTCCAAGGGGGCGAAATCCAGACTAAACCCGGAGAGCTTCCTGCCGAAAGGGAACATGGGGATTTGACGGATTTTGCCAGGCGCCTGAACAACCCCGGGGGCCGGGGTGGAATATCGTCACCCACATGCCGCATATTTCACCCAGAGGCCCTATGTGCCCCGCCGAAATTTCCCTTGACAGCGTTATCTATTTTGACTAATCTTGTGAAAATTTCCACAAGGGGTGGCTTATGATCTTTCCCGTGTCCGGCGTGGAGGTCAACCCGTTCATTCCGCCTCTCGTCGCCCTGGTCGTCTCCACCTTCACCTCCATGGGCGGGGTCTCCGGGGCCTTTCTGCTGCTGCCGTTCCAGGTGAGCTTCCTCAACTTCACCAGCCCGGCGGTTTCTCCCACCAACCTGATCTTCAACATCGTGGCCATCCCCAGCGGGGTCTACCGGTTTATCCGGGAGGGCCGCATGAACTGGCCGGTGGCCGCCGCCACCATCATAGGCACCCTGCCGGGACTCTGGTTCGGGGCCTTGATCCGCAAGGATTGGCTGCCGAATCCCCACCACTTCAAGCTCTTCGTGGGCTGCGTGCTCTTATATATCGGCCTGCGCCTGCTCTATGAGCAAACCCCCTGGGCCAAACGCAAGAAAGCCCGCATCCTGGAATTTGAAGCCCACGTGCAGGAACGCCTGAAGAAGGTCCTGGCGGAGTCGGGCCATAGCACCGGCCGGAGCCTGCCTCCTGCCGCCCGGGTCCGGACCGTGAGTTGGAGCTTCAAGCAGGTGGCTTACGAATTTTTGGGGGAAACCTTCTACTTCAACGTCCCGGCCCTGTTCCTGCTGGCCCTGGTGGTGGGGCTCATCGGCGGCACCTATGGCATCGGCGGCGGCGCCATTATCGCCCCTTTCCTGGCGGCGATCTTTAAGCTCCCCATGTACACCATTGCCGGGGCGGCGCTGTTGGGGACCCTGGTAACCTCGGTAGCCGGGGTAGGGATTTACTACGCCATCGGCATTCATCCCGACCTGCTCCTGGGGGCGCTGTTCGGCGTCGGCGGTTTCGGCGGCATGTACATCGGCGCCCGCCTCCAGAAGTTCGTTTCCGGCCAGGTGATCCGCATCGGCTTAGGCGTCGTCATCTCGGGCCTGGCCCTGCGCTATATCGTGGGATTCTTCTTGGGTTGAATCGTTTCGGGAGATTGTTTCTGAGCGGTCCGAATCCCGGATTATTTTTTTTGTATCCTGACGCCAAAGAGTATACCATCAGGTATATTCTTCATCTTTATTCCCTGACCTGATAATCAAGGGTGGTGCCGCAGTCAGAAACGTAGGGTGCGTCTTACGCACCATGAATTAAGAAACCGTGGCGGGCGGGGACGCCCGCCCCACCGACTTTTTCAGGCTTTATGGGTGGGCCAACGGCCCATGAGGAACCATCTTGAAATCTGAGAGGTCGGGCTTGCCGTCAACTGGGCCGCCATGATTCTGGAATTTTCCGAAAAGGGCATCGTCTTTTTCCCCGACCCTTATCTCGTCGGCACCCCGGCAGATTTCGGGTTACAATACGACGACGTTTATTTTGAGGCCGCAGACCACGTCAAGCTCCACGGCTGGTGGGTCCCCAAGGCCGGGGCCCCGGTCCTGGTGTGGTTCCACGGCAACGCCGGCAACATCAGCCACCGCCTGGAGAATATAAAACTGCTCCATGACCTCGTGGGGGTCCAGGTCTTCATCTTTGACTACCGGGAGTACGGCCGCTCCCAGGGCCGCATCAGCCGGGAGGGAACCTTTTTGGACGCGGCCGCGGCCTACCGTTTCGCAGCCGAGACCCGAGGGATGCCGCCCCAGGAGATTATCCTCTTCGGCCGCTCCCTGGGCACCGCCCTGGCCACGGACCTGGCCACCCAAAAACCCTGCCAGGGCCTGATCCTGGAGTCGGCCTTCACCAACTCCTCGGAGATGGCCAGGATGCTCGCCCCTTTCATGTTCGACTGGCGTCCCAAAGTGCCCTATGACAACCTGGGAAAAATTGATAAAGTTAAAGTACCGGTGTTCATCATCCACGGCGCCGACGACGAGATCATCCCGGTGGCCATGGGGCCGGCGCCTCTTT
>Ga0351886_10280_pt3 | contig 16587 bp, 17 predicted proteins | sample TotcelFGM3001L14_FD_206761 | JGI IMG/M metagenome (GOLD analysis project Ga0351886, IMG submission 206761) | Enriched cells from coal bed in the Powder River Basin, Montana, United States - Total cells FGM rep3 HSBNCT.FGM.300.1.L14 ... | reverse complement strand
CCTGCTCCACGGTGAGGGGCCGGCCGGTTTCAAGCGTCCAGACGTAATCGGTGATCTCGTCGAGTTCGTCCATGAACTTGGCGTCGGAGCGGATGAGGCGGATGAGCTGCTCGCGGTTCATTTCCCACTGGCTCGGCGTATCCCCAATGAAACGGGCGATGAGGTTCATGATGTAGTCGTAGTCGATGTCGGCGGAGGCGAAGAGGACGAACTCGAAATCGAGTTGGTTAATCGCATCCTGCGTGGCGCTGTCGACGCTCTCGGAAGCGTCGCCGCCGCCGGCCTTGTCCTGTTTGGCTTTGAGGCGTTTGGCGGTTTCGAGGTAAACGCCGCGGAAGGCGTAGGCGTCTTCCTTTGGGAGCGTCTGATCGATCTCATTGCGCTGCTCGTCGGTGAGGTCGGTGTACTGGTCGAGCTGGGTCATAAGGCGTTGGACCTCTTTGAACTGCTTGACGAAGGCGGCGCGGGCGTCGTCGCCCTTGAGGTTGGGAACGGCTTCGGGGCGCGGGTCGAGGCCCTGGGACTGGAGGAAGTCGTCGAGTTTCTGCTTGGCGGCCTTGAGTTGTTCGATCACGACGGGGGCCTTGTCGACGAGCCAGATTTCCTTCGCTTGTTCGGCTCTTGCGCCGGAGAACATGGTGATGGCTTCATCGACTTTGTCCTGCTGGCCGCGGAAGTCGAGGATGTGGCCGTAGGGCTTGGAGGCGTTGAGGACGCGGTTTGTGCGGGAGAAAGCCTGGATGAGGCCGTGGTGCTTGAGGTTTTTATCGACATAGAGGGTGTTGAGATATTTGGCGTCGAAGCCGGTCAGGAGCATGTCGACGACGATGGCGATGTCGATCTTCTCCTCGCCTTTTCGGGGGAGGTCGCGGTTGGGGTATTGCTGGTCCTTGATGCGCTTCTGGACGTCTTGGTAGTAGGCGTCGAACTCGCCGATGGAGTGATTCGCGCGGTAGCGGGTGTTATAGTCGGCGATGATGGCCTCGAGGGCTTTCTTTTTCTTCTCCGGCTCCTTCTGGTTATCTTCGAGTTCTTGGGGCAGGTCTTCTTGGAGCTGCTTGAAGTCGAGGTTGCCCTCGGCGGGCGGTGAGAAGACGGCGGCGACCTTGAGGGGGACGAAGTCGGGATCGCCGGTCTGCCGTTCGTCTTGGATCTGCTTGAAAAGCTCGTAGTACTCTATGGCGTCGTTGATCGAGGCAATGGCAAAAAGCGCGTTGAAGCGGCGCTTGCCTGTGGCGTCGTCGTGCTTGCGAAGGATGGCGTCGATGACGGCGCGTTTGGCGAGGGGTTCGCCGGGCTTGGGCTGTTTTTCGCCGTCGGGCTTGAAGTAATCCACATGGAAGCGAAGGACATTTTTGTCTTCGATGGCGTGGGTGATGGTGTAGGCGTGGAGTTCGTTTTGGAAAAGGTCCTGAGTGGTTTGGAGGGTCTGGACGTCGTCTTCTCTCTGCCGGACGGTGGCGTTTTCGGTAAAGATCGGCGTGCCGGTGAAGCCGAAGAGTTGTGCCTTGGGGAAGAATTTTTTTATGGTCTTGTGGGTCAGGCCGAACTGGGAGCGGTGGCACTCGTCGAAGATGAAGACCATGCGCTTGTCGCTGAGGGGAGCGAGTTGGGCACTGTAGGTGGTTTGGCCTCGCTTCGTGCGGTTTTTGTTGCGTTTGCTATTTTCATCGAGGGCGAGGCCGAGCTTCTGGATGGTGGTGACGATGACCTTGTCGGCGTAGTCGTCGGAGGCGAGGCGGCGGACAAGCGCGGCGGTGTTGGTGTTTTCCTCGACGCAGCCTTCTTGAAAGCGGTTGAATTCTTCTCGGGTCTGGCGGTCGAGGTCCTTGCGGTCGACGACGAAGAGGCACTTGTGGATGTCGGGGTTGAGTTTGAGGAGCGTGGAGGCCTTGAAGGAGGTGAGGGTTTTGCCCGAGCCGGTGGTGTGCCAGATGTAGCCGTTGCCGCGGTTTTCGCGGATGCACTGGTCGATTGCCTTGACGGCGTAAACTTGATAGGGGCGCATCATGAGCATCTTCTGCTCGGAGGCGACGAGAACCATGTATCGGCTGATGGTCGTGCCGAGGGTGCACTTGGGCAGGAAGGACTCGGCGAAATCGTCGATGTGGGTGATCTTGACGTTGTTTTCGGCGGCGTGCTGATAGATGGGCAGGAAGTTTTCATCGGCGTCGAAAGCGAAATGGCGGTCGTTGTTATTGGCGAAGTAGTATGTCTCGGTCTGGTTGGAGACGATGAAAAGCTGGACGAAGCAGAGCAGAGTCTTGGTATAGCCGTTGCCGGGGTCTTTTTTGTAGTCGACTATCTGCTGCATGGCCCGGCGGGGGCTGATGCCGAGGGTCTTGAGTTCGATCTGGACGGCGGGGATGCCATTGATCAGTAGCATCACGTCGTAGCGTTGGAAGCTGTTGTCGGTGTTGATGCGGAGTTGGTTGACGACCTCGAAGGTGTTTTTGCACCAATCCTTGATGTTGACTAGGGTGTAGTTGAGCGGGGTGCCGTCGTCGCGGGTGAAGCTGTTGATCTCGCGGAGCAGGGTCGCGGCGGTGAAGACGTCTGGGGTGATGATCTCGTCGAGAAGGCGCTTGAATTCGCCGTCGGTGAGCTGGACGCGGTTGAGGGACTGGAAGTGTTTGCGGAAATTGCCTTCGAGGGCGGCGCGGTCGCGGATGTCGGGGCGGTGGGTGTATTTGAGATCGGTCAGTTTGCCGATCAGCGCTTGTTCGAGTTCTTGTTCGGTCATTGTTTCCTCTCTTTGAAACCGGCTCAAGTATCGGCTTTATTCACTCCAGGCACGGCTTTTTGTTTTCTCCGTTCGGGCGTAACGGATATTTCCTACAACGGGTTCGACTTATCAGCCCCACTTTTCACGGCATATTTCCACAGCACTGAAACGCTCTTTTAAGAATTCTATTCAATCTCGGCGATATTCGCCAGATTCCCATAGAATTATACTTATAGCCTGTGACAAAAACAGCAATATGCCGGTAAAAAGCACATTCGCAACGCTCTTTCTCATGGAATCCCACATGCGCAATCAAGTCCCGGGGAGGCTGATTTCGTTGAAAGTACGGTGAATTCCCAATTTTCAGAAAACAGCATCGAATGTAATGAATGATTATAGAATAAGTGCGGATGAGAATAAAATCAAACCAAGTTTATCTATATAGTCTTGGGTATCTACTCATCAGAATCACTGGATGAAAATTATATACTCTATGGAATTCATGTTAACAAGGATACCTTCTCCATTGATTCTCTCTTTTACATTAACAGGAGTCCCTTTTTTTATTATTGTATTTATCATCAGGGCGTCAACCAAATAAAGTTCTTTATCTCCGGGATAATCTGATACCGAATACGGTTTACCGATAATTTCCTTACCAGAAGTCGTCTTTACATATATCCATTCAGGTTTATTCATGTAAAATGCTTCATCCCAAACCCGTTTGAAATATGATCTTTTGAATGCTTTTGAAAACCAGGAAATAACGGTCCTGTTACTTATGGCTTTTGCCGCCAAGAAACCCGTAAGAAATGAGAATAATATTAGCAGCCAAATGTTGACAAGGAAATCTCTCTCAACCAGGAAAAGTCGATCAATGTCTTTCTCTAATATCTTTTGAACAAAATCTACATCAAAATAGGGAATGAATACAAATATGGAGAAGATGAACAGGCTAAAAAAGACACTCAGAGAGGTCTTCTCAAAACTTGAACTCTTCCGGTCTATTAAGAAAAAGCCATAAACAGTAGCCGCAAAATATCCGGGGAGAACAAAAATGATAAGTGTAACTAAATGTTCAAAACCCAATTTTCAAACCTTCGCTAATCAGAATCGGATGAAGAACCACCAGAATCATTTCCGGTATTCCCACTTCCACCACCTGTAGTATCTACGGGGATAGTCGGGGTGTAATCCATTATGTTACTTGGAATCTCGCCACCAACAGATTGTACTGGCTTAAATGTTTTCCTCCGCGGATTCTGAGTATAGTTACTTACTTGACTCTCGTTTATTTTCTTGGGGCCATCGTCTGCCATAGTTTCACCCCCTCCCAACCAAATATATGAACAAGTATGCACAATACCTGCACAATCGTCAATCGGCATCAAGAAACCCGTAAAAATGCAGGTTGCGCCAGCACACCTTAGAGAAGGGTACATTAAAAACAATAGGTGCTCACAAATTACATTCAGCGGTAATAGTATTCCATTTCCGTTTTTGTTTTATCCAATCAATATTCTTTGTTGTATTACGCACATTTCTCTCGACAATCAGGTCCTTCCCATGAAGGGTTTTTGGTAATAATAGTATTTCTTCCTGGATTTCCGGGGCAAGAAGATTCAGGTTCATTATCTGCGTGACTCGAGCTCGAGTGACCCCCGTAAGACGTGCGATTTCGGCGTAGTCCTGGACAACGCCTTGGTCGACGAGGTTCTGAATGTGAATAGCCAGTGCCATCAGGCGAGAGATTCGCGGGATACGACCGGACGGGGTGTCGGAGGGGACGTCCGTCTGCTCTCCCGATTTTTCTCCGTCCCGCAGAACCGTCCTGCCGCCCCTTTTCCGTTTGTGGATTTTGAAGGACATCACGAGACTCCTGTCCGCTTTGGGATTCTCCGCCTCAGGCATCCATTCCACCCCCATTCCCACCGGCGCTGCCGCTCATTTCAACCGCCAACGCCTTCATTCCGACAGGTCTGAACTTCACCAGTAGTTCGCCGTCTTTGCCATTGTAATCGAGTCTCTCGATCAGCATCTGGATGATGCGCGCCTGTTCTTTTGGGTACAGAGCGTCCCACACGGGATCGAAATCAGATAGGGCTTTCTTTATGACCCCGTAATCAATGTGGTTGTTTTCGGCGTCGACGATTTCCTCTTTTACCCCCGACATTCTGCGATGCTTTTCCTCGAGTGAGGTTTCGACTTCCGAAAGGCGGTCTGTAAGAACACGCGCTGCCCCGCCTTCCGCTCTTCCGAGCGCTTCGACAAGACGCTTCCGTTCATCAACCAGCTTCTGGACGTCCTGCCGCAGGCATTTCACGTCGGATTCAAGCACCTTCCGGCTCTTCCTGAATTCCTCTTCCATCTTCCGAACAGTCGCCTCGACCACTTTCGGGTTCTTTCCGACGTCCCGGATGCGGTCAACCACGAAGTCTTCAATCTCCCCCGCCGGCACGGAGCGCGTCGGGCAGGACTTCCATCCGTTTTTCTGCGCCTTCGAGCAGACGTAATAGCGATACCGCCTGTCGCCCTTCATGGTATAGGTGTAAACCATGGCGCTGTCGCATGCCGAGCACCGGATAATTCCTTTTAGCAGCCCGCCGTTTCCGTTTGCGGCGTTCCGCCCGCGATTCTTCTGGTTGGCCGCCAAGGCTTTCCGCACCCGTTCCCATGTTTCCATATCGACAATGGCGTCGTGTTCGCCCTCATAAACCTCATCCTTGTGCGGCACCTTGCCGATGTAAAGCACGTTCGTCAGGAGCCTGTGGAGCCGGTCGCGGTTGAAGGAAGCGCCATTTTTCAGGTGTCCTTTGTTTGTCTTCCACGATTTCGTTGTCCAGCCCATTTCATTGAGAACTTTCACGGTCTCGCCCAGTGAGAGGTTCTTCAGATACAGATCGAAAATGTGCCTCACCTGTTCGGCCTCGGCATCATTGACGACGAGACGCCGCCCGGCCGGATCGATGTCGTATCCGAGGATCGGATATCCCCCGGACCATTTACCCTTCTTTCGGGCGGCCGCGATTTTATCCCTCGTTCGCTCGGAGACAAGCTCGCGCTCGAACTGCGCGAACGACAGAAGGATGTTGAGCATGAGACGCCCCATCGAGTTTCCGGTGTTAAACAACTGTGTGACGCTCACGAAGCTGACTTTGTGCCGCTCGAAAACTTCCATAATTCTTACGAAATCCATGAGTGAGCGACTCAGTCGGTCGACCTTGTACACCACGACGCAGTCCACGCCGCCGTTTTCGATGTCGGCCAGAAGTCGCTGAAACGCCGGGCGGTCAATGTCGCCGCCGCTGAATCCGCCGTCATCGTATTGTTCCGGCAGAACAACCCAGCCTTCGTGCTTCTGGCTTTTAATATACGCATCGCCTGCCTCGCGCTGGGCGTCGAGGGAATTGAAGGCCATATCGAGATTCTCGGATGTCGATTTGCGAGTGTAAATGGCGCACCGGACAACCGGCAGGTCCGTTACGGGGTCTTTTTCTATTTTCTTTCTGCTCATGTCCGTTTCCTCCCGCCGTTGGAAATGTTGAAGAACAAGTTTCCATTCCAGTGCGAACCGGTGATTTCCTTCGCAATCGCGGAGAGCGATTTATATCGCCGCCCCTCGTATTCGAAGCCGAGGTCGAGTACCTTCACCGTGTGGGCGACACCTTTGTATTCGCGCGTCAGGGTCGTGCCCGGAATCGGCGCCCGCCTGTTGCGGGCCGCCGCGCCGGATGATTTTCCCGCGCCGCCTTTTCGTACCATCCCCGGCGCCCCGTCAAACGCGCCTTTCGGAACTCTCACCCGGATATCGGCCTCGTTGGCAAGTTCAGCGGCCCGCCTCTTTGCCCGTTCCGAAAGCCCGCCATGCTCGAGTTCCTGGATGCGCCAGGCGATGCGCTTCCAGAGCCAGTCCTTATTGCCGGAGCGCGTGTCCTCTCCGTAGACCTCCCGGTACTTCTCGCGCAGCTCGCCGACGGTCATCCGGCGTAGCGCGTTGATCTGAGAAACGATTGTTTCCGACATGCTTTTTACCTCCCCGCGTTTTTGAATTCTCTTGCTGTTAACCACAGCAGGTCACAGGTTGCTCGACATCGCGGGGATATCAAGGATGTTTGTAGAGGCTTCCGTAGCAATGCTCTCTGGTTCGCTATTCAGACTGGCAACCGATATCCGGTCTCTCATACTTTTCATTCGGAGATATCCGAGCGCAAAAATCCGCGCTATTTCTGTAATTATTTCGTTGTTTTCGTGCTTATTTTGCATTAAAGTCTCCCGGTTGCTCGTTTTTATCCCGCCTAAATGTTACCTACCGGAAAACTTTGATTTTGGTCGGGAAAATAAAAAAAATAATTTAAAACTATTTTCTGGCGTAACAAAAAAGCTTTTTCTTGAAACCGCTCAATCCGCCCGAAAACGGGGGTTGACTCATGCATATCGACATGCCATAATCGGTACGAAAAATACCTCGCGGGTTCCCCTGTCGGGCCGATTCCTACGGCCCATGCACCACCCCAAAGCCCGCCGGACGATTGTGCTTTTGGCGGGCATCCCCGTCTGCCGGAGACACAGCGTAGTGGCGGAAACCGAAAGAGAAAGGGGTGATTGTGCATGGACTGGTGCGGAACTGTCTTTATCCTCGCGGGGCTTTGGCTCATCGGCGGCAAAAAACGAACAGGCTTTCTTATAAGCATCGTCGGCTGCGTGTTTTGGGCCGGCTTCGGTTTGAGGACAGGCATTCCCAGCATCATATTCGTCAACATCGTGTTCGTTTTCGTCAACGCGCGCGGATGGTTCCTGTGGGCAGAAGGCCCGTCTGCGAGCGCGTAAAACCACGGAAAGGAGATAGCCGCAGTGGAGTCGAGTGAGGCAAGGCGTCAACAAAGCGAACAACAGGGAGATGATCCTTATCAACCCGGCCCGGAACAAGACCTGCGACAGCAGCCGGGAGCGGCCGCCGCCCCGGTCGCGTCTAATAAGCCGATTACCGCTAAGAAAAGGAAAAACCTTTTCAAATGCGATGACATATTATTTTTCGAAGGCAGCGTGGAAAAGCGGCGCACATACATCAGTGTCAACGACAACCTGTTCAGCATCCCCAACCGGGAGTTTGAAATAATTCTCATACTGGCTGTTCAACTCAAAAAGGACGGCAAAGGATGGGTGCGGAGCGACAGGATAGCGCCTGACAACGCATGGCAGCTCATATCCCGCGCGAGGAAATGCCTGCAGGCATATCTCAAAGACAAGAGCGGAGAGATAATCGAGAACAACTATGGCGGGTCATACCGGCTGTCGGTTCCGCCGGAGAATGTCTCGTTCGACATAGAAACCATTCAGGAGCACTGGAACAAGGCTATAGCGGATCTGATCGTCAAAATGCAAAAAGCGACGATATAAAAGCGCGCCACAAACACACTTCTCGCCGGGACAACCCGGCTTTTTTTTTGTCTGATTTAAAAATCCATCATTCAATAAATTGATTTCTGTCTCTTTCATTGTCATTGCCACTAATGTGCGGTCATTGCGCGCCATCCGTTCGCCATCCGTTCGCCATCCGTTCGCCATCCGTTCGCCATCCGTTCGCGCACCGTTCGCGCACCGTTCGCGCACCGTTCGCGCACCGTTCGCGCACCGTTCGCGCGCCGTTCACCCGCCGTTCACCCGCCGTCCTGTAAATGCGAGGTTTGCTCGTCTATCCTAAATCGTGGATGCGGTTTACTGGTCGAGAAGTTGCCGCTTCCGCCGACAAAAGCGGAGGAAACGCTCTATGAAAAACAACACCCTGAACGGGATAACATACAATCGTCGCCGTCTCGTAGAAACCATGCTTGAAGTTAATTTCGGGCAGATCGAGGGACTGCGCATAAGAGCCGGAGAGCCGGTTTTCGATCCGTTGCCGAAAATAATCAATGAAGTTCATTTCGGCAAGCAGAATATGCCCAATACCCACTATGAAAAATCCGATTTTGTCCTGAAGCGTCATGTGCTGGAGTTGTTCGAGGCCATGGACAGGGTCGGCGATGGAGTAATTCACGCGCTGACTGTCCAGAACGGACTGCCCGTGCGAATGAAACTGGAGAAACAACACAGGGTCTGACGCCCTGATAAAAACACACCAAACAACGTACTGGCCGTAAAAAACGGAGGGCGTTGTGGGTGTCGCCGGAAACGGCGCCGCTCGCAGCGTCTTTTTTTTGCGGCATCACACGTCATTCCGGCTGACATCCACAGCCCCTCTCCCGCGGCCGGGGGAGGAACGAAATGGATATCAACAAAAGCTCGGAACTGTTCGACGATTATGAAATCACGCTCATCAGGGTCAAATCAAAAAGCGTTGTCGGAAAAGCCGGATTCCTGCCGGACGACATGGAAGACATAATGCAGGATATTATTCTCGATCTGTTTGAGAGGCTCCCTAACTACGATCCCGATAAATCATCACGGCACACATTCATTGACGCTTTGGTGAACAACAAGATAGCTAAGATGCTCACCGAGAAAAGCGCGGCCAAACGTCACTATTCCCTCGCTCCGGCGACACTGGACATGATTGATGGAAGAGTTCTTGGCAACGATGCGGAATCCATGTCTGAAAGAAATGAGCTGTGCAACGACGGAGAGAGAGCTCTGTCTGATTTTGAGATTATTGAATTGCGTCAAGACATAGTTAGTGTGCTGAAAAAGCTGCCGCCAAAGCTGCGCGGCATCTGCATTATGCTCATGCAGAATAATATCTGCGCGGTGGCCGCCGAGACGGGCATTCCGAAGGCCACGCTCATCGACCACATCAAAAAGATAAGGAATTACTTCGAGATTTCGGGGCTTGAAATTTATTTCTAAAAAGTCCGACCAAAATCAAAGTTTTCCGGTAGGTAACATTTGAGGGGACTGGAAGCCGATAAAGTCGCCGGAGGAAACACGCGGTGAAGCGAGAAAAAAAATATACCGAGTACACAGAGTTTGAGAACATGCTGGTTGGTCGGCTCGCCGGGGAGTTGTCGCGCCGGTTCGGCCTGTCGCGGCAGGAGCAGGAAGACGCCGAGCAGGAATTTGCCATGCGGCTGTGGACGAAGAAGGCCGAATATGACAAAAAACATCCCTCTCGCTCATCCTATGAAGCCTACATGACGCGATGCCTTGAGAAGCGCTCGTTAGAAGTCCTGAAGGCGGTGCGCCCCGAAACCAATCTCAAAGAGATCGGCGAATCCGCTGCGGAAATAAAAATCTCCTCATTGATTGAGAAGCGCGACGCATCGACGGAATCCATCGCCATGTTCCGCGCGCATCTGGGCGCGGCGTTTTCAAAGTTCACGCCTGAGCAGAAAGAGCTTTTCGCTCGTGTAGGCTACGGTGAAACCATCGCCGAGATCTCCGCCGACACCGGCGTTCCTCGCACTACGATCTACGCCCGGCTACACAGAATGCGCCTGATTTATCACGACAACGGACTCAATGTCGCAGCAAATAAATACAGAAGAAAGGAGGTATCACACAAATGAATCAGGAAAAAGAACTCGACACGCTGACATACTCGGCTCTGAGGGCGTTTCGCAACTGTCGCCGAATGTACGATCTGCGCTACAACCGGCAGCTTGCGCCGCTTGAGCAGGATGAATCTCTCGCGCTAGGCGCCGCATTCCATAACTGCCTTGAACTCTGGTACAAGCGCGATCCTAACGCGCCGCGCGAACAGACAGCGGCTAACATTCTCGATTTCATCGACCGCTCTTACCCCGACCGGCTCACAGACGACCGGCAGCGCAAAAACTGGCATCTCATCCGCGCGATGTTTCTGGCCTACATCGACAAATACCCCGGCGATAACTTCAGCGTCGTCGCCGTCGAGCGTGAGTTCCGCGCGCCCATCGTCAACCCTGAAACCGGCTGCGCGAGCCGCACTTTCATCATGCGCGGCAAGGTTGACGCCATGGTGGAATATAACGGCCGGTATTTCATCATCGAGCACAAGACTGCGTCATCCATTAACGGCGACTACATCGAGCGCCTGCCGATGGATTTTCAGGTCATGCTCTATTCCGACTATCTCGGTCAGTCGATGAACATCAAAGTCGCCGGGGTGTTATACAACGTCGTCGCCAAGGCGCAGATTAAACAGGGCAAAAGCGAGACGGAAGAGGAATTCGAAGAACGGCGCGCCAAACTGATCGCCAAGTCCAAGTCCGGCAAATCTACGGCAAAGCAGAAAGTGGCGGAGACGGACGATGAGTTTCAGAAGCGGCTGGCGGCCAAATACCGCGAGAAAGACATGTTCCACCGCGAACTACTTTATTTCTACGCCGACCAGTTTTCGGTTCTACATTCAGAGGTATGGGAGTTGTGCCAGCAGCTTCTTCTTGCGCGACGCACGGGACGCTGGTACATGAACACGGATTACTGTTTCCACTTCAACCGCCTGTGCTCGTATTTTCCCATCTGCCGCTCGAACGAGAATCCGAACGTCATCGAGAACAAGTATCGCCGGATTGAAGCGCATCCCGAACTTGCCGAATCGACCCCGGCGGACACGCCGACATTCTGAGGCCGAAAGGCCCGAAAGGAGATGTGAATACAATGGCAATAACACTGCCCAAGGCGCCCACGCCGAGGAAAAACGATCTTCAGAATCTGACCGTGCTGCTGCACGGCGGAAAAAAGATCGGCAAATCCAGCCTCTGCGCCAGCATTCCAAACGCCGTGTTCGCGGCCACCGAGCCCGGATTAGGACACTTGGAGGTTCATCAGGTTTCCATCCAGAGCTGGCAGGACTTTCTCGATTTCTGCAACGCTCTCGTCACGGAGAAACACGGATTCAAGACAGTCGTGATCGACACCGTCAACAACCTGTACGCGTTCGCCTGTCGCGCCGTGTGCGTAAAACACAAAGTCGAGTATGTCGGCGATTTTAAAGCCATCGGAAAAGGACATGTGTTGGCGAACAACATGTTCTACGAGACGATGCTCAAGCTGGCGAATCAACCCTACGGTCTGTGGATGATCGCTCATTCGGCCGAAAAAGAGATCGAGACGCGCACGGAGAAATACATGAAGACCGTGCCGCAACTTCCCGACAAAGCCGCCGGCCAGCTTCTTGGCATGGCGGACATGATTCTTTTCGCCGACCTGCACGAGGAGAAAAACGAGAAAGGCAAGTCCGCGTTTCGCCGCGTGTTGCGCACCAAGCCGTCGAAGTATTACGAGGCGGGCGACCGCAGCAGCGCGCTTCCAGCGTTCATCGACCTCGACTATCGGGCATTCGCGGCGGCATACGAATCCGGCGTCGCGGCGAAAAACAACAAGGCGGCGTCGCCCTCACAACCCGCCAACGTTCAAAAGCCCGCGCCGCCGACCGAGAAACCCGCTGCGGACGCGGCCGCAAAGAAGTAGTTTGAAGGAACCAAAATATTTTATTGGAGGCAATACATCATGAAAAATCGCTCTGATCATGAACATGAAGACGAAGCGACGCAGGATCATTTGGACCTGTCCCAATGGGACGATGAGTACGAAAACGCGCCTGTCGAAGAGAGAGATTTCGACAATGTCCCCGACGGCAAGTATCAGGCTGTGGTCGACCGTGTGGAGTTGACCACTTCCAAGTCGACGGACAAGCCGATGCTGAAGTGGGCTCTCAAAATTATCGCGCCCCACCACGTGGGCCGCCTGTTGTGGCGCAACAACATGATCGCCAGCCCGGAAAACATCAAATGGCTCAAGACCGATCTGCACACCTGCGGACTGACGATCAAGAAGCTGTCCGAGTTGCCCGACAACCTCGAAAAGTTGCTGGACACGAAGATAGAGGTCACGGTGCGCACGCGCGGCGACAGCCAGAACATCTACCTCAACAGGCTGATCGATGCCGGCGGACAGGACGCCGGAGAAGACGGCGGACTTGACCGGGAAATGGACGAGCAGGCTCAGGAAATCTTCAATTAATCTCCACCTTGTTCGGGGCGGACGGGGCGGCAATCCCGTCCGCCCCTCTTTTTCACAAGAAGAACCAATAGCTCACTTCAGGCGCCGGAGAGCAGCCGGTTGCCGTCGAGGCGGTCGCCATGATTGTTGTCGTAGATTCCAGAGAAAAACATCCCTACTCGTTTTCGTTTCCGACCGTGCGCCGGAAGCTGGAAGCGGGCGACTACTCCATTGAGGGATTCGAGACGGTCGCGGCCATTGAGCGCAAGGAACTCAACGATTACGTTCAGACCGTCATTTACCGGAAGGATCGTTTCAGAAAAGAACTGGCGAAGCTGGAGCGATACCGGCTGAAGGCAATCGTAGTCGAGGCGTCGATGTCCGACATCCTCGCCGGCCGGTATGAAGGCCACATTGCGCCGCAATCCGTCATCGGCGCGACTGTGGGGATCATCATCGGGTTCGGAGTCCCCGTGTACTTCGCCTGCAACCGCCAGATCGCGCTGCACTTCACGGAAACGCTGCTGGCGAAGTTTTACGAGCGGCAAACCGGAGAGAGGATCAAGAAATGAAAAAGAAGAAATGCGAAGAGACCGTCAAGGGCGTCGTCACGAGGGTGTTCTTCAATCGGGACGGTTTCTTTTCCGGCGTGTTGCGCGCGCAGGCGGGCGCGACGGTTCGCGTGTGCGGCGCGATGACTGCGAAGGAAAACGAAGCTGTCATCGTTCGCGGCTCTTTTGAACACAACAAATACGGCAGACAGTTTCGCGTCGCGTCATTTGAATACGACATGGCTTTCGACGCCGAAGGGATAGTCAACTACCTCGTGCGCAACCCGGCCATGAAAGGCATCGGCATGTCGCGCGCCCGCGAGATAGCCGACTTCTGCGGCGATGATTTTGACGCCATCGTCACCGACGACCCGAAACAGCTTCTTGCGATAAGGGGCGTGACACCCGATATCGTCGAGCATCTTCACGCCGAATGGGTCAAGCACAAATCTATCAATAAGACGATCACGTTTCTGGCCGGGTTCGGAATCACGCACAAGCAGATAAACGCGCTGATCGACAAATACGGAAACTTTGCCCTGCAGGCAATGAAAGATAATCCATACCAGATCATCGACGACATCCCCGGCTACGGGTTCAAAAAAGCTGACATCATTGCGCTCAAAATGGGCGTTTCAAAGAGCGACCCGAACAGGATACAGGCCGGGCTTCAGTATCTTCTCCAGAAAAGCGTCCAGGACGGCGACACATGGTTCGAGTCTGAAGACCTCGTCGCCAGAGCAAATAAGCTGCTCATCATGGACGGGCTCGACAGCATGGACATCATCAGAAATCAACTAGACGCGATGCTCAAAGAAAACCGGCTCGTTGAATACCAGTTCGACAACCGAACGCTCGTGTCTCTGCCGTCAATCTTTCATCAGGAGGCGTTCATAGGTGACACATTCAGGCGTATTTGCGGAAAACAATAACAGGTTTGATCTCGACGAGGTTGCCGCTTGCGTTCCCCCGGAACTGAACGATTGCCAGCGACGGGCATATCTTGCAGCCGCGAGGCACAAGGCGGTTCTCATCGCGGGCGGCGCCGGCGTGGGCAAAAGCTATGTGGTCGGCAGGATTGCGCGACTTTACGTCGGCAGTGGCTACCGGGTCGCTCTCGCCGCGCCCACAGGCAAAGCGGCAAAACGCATCGAACAGATCGTGGACATGCCGGCGCAGACGGTGCACCGGCTGCTGAAATATAACGGACATGAATTTGCGCGAAACGAGACCTCCCCTCTCGATTGCGATGTCGTCATAGTGGACGAGGTGTCCATGCTCGACGTGCCCCTCTGCTACCGCTTGTTCAAAGCGATTGATTTTACGAAGACGAACATCGTGCTCGTCGGAGACCACAATCAGCTACCGCCCGTGGGGCCGGGCAATATCATCCGGGACATTCTGTCGAACGGTTTGATCCCCACAGTCATTCTCGACGAGGTAGTCCGACAGGCGGGGCTTCTGAAGGAAAACAGCATCGCCATTCTGAACGGCCGTGTTGCGGGAAACGCTAAAACGGACGAGGGCAGGAAAAGCTGGTATCTGGTCGATAAATACACGGATCAGATGGACATCCTGAATTTCATCATCCTCATGTACGAGAGAGTGCTCCATGAGAGGCTCGGATACGACATCGTCCACAATGTTCAACTCCTCGCCCCGATGAAAAAAGGGCTGCTTGGCGTGGACAACCTGAATATTGTTCTCCAGCGGCTGATCCAGAAGAAATGCCACGGCGTTGATGTTGACGACGTTCCAGCCGGGCGCAGACCCCGGTTTTATCTTCACGACAAAGTCATCCAGCTTCGAAACAACTACGAACTGAACGTGATGAACGGTTCCATCGGAACAATCGAGGCTTTCGATGCGGACGCCGATGTTTACACCATCCTCTTCGACGAGGGTGAGACGCAGGTCGAGCGCGACGATATCAAGGACATCGCGCTCGCTTACGCGCTGACGTTCCACAAGAGCCAAGGCTCCGAATATGACTGCGGGATCGTGGTCGTTCACAAATCCCAGTCGTACATGCATCACCGGAACCTGTTCTATACCGGAGTCACCCGCGCAAAAAAGACGGCCATCATCATCGGCGACCGCTGGGGCATCCGGAATTGCGCGAAGCAGAGAATCACCGACCGGCGGCGGACATTCCTGAGTCTGGAAGGATTCCCAGCAGAGGCCGCGACTGGATGAAGCTGTACCGAGAATACTGGCACAGCCACAACGCCTCATACATGAAGAAACGCGGGCCGATAAATTTCGCGCAGCGTTTCTATGAGGCGTTCGGCTTCGCGCACGAGGCGATCTATCCACAGTGGAGCGTGGATGAGGATTACAGACATTCATGGGTGCTGCTTGAAGACTTGCCCGGATACGCAGAAAAGTACGCTTCCGTCTTCGACAACTACAACGTCTATACGACGCTGAACTATTACCCGGAGCAATACGCTGTCGCGGCGGCGCGCTTGATGGATAAAAAGCTGCATCACAAAAGATTTCTGAAACTGAAGCCGCAGCCGTCGGCGCAACTCGTCAAAGAGCGCGAACTTGAGATATCCGCCATCGAGGCCGCCGTTCCAAAGGCTTGTCATGTCGATTTCGGATTCGACTTCGACGCCGGAGAAAACAAACCCATCAGAGACCTCGACGAGGCGGCGTTCTTCACTCTCAAGCTGCTGCGGTTCTTTGAAAAAAAGAGCGTCCCGCACCAGATGTTCTACACGGGCGGGCGCGGTTTTCATGTCGTCGTGAACTACAAAAACTTCGAACAGCCGCTTGATGAAAACAACCACCGCGTCAATAAGGCTATGGCAAAGATGATAGAGGACGAAGCCGGGGGCCTGTTCGTCGACGATTCCATCTACTCGTCGCGCCGCCAGTTCCGGCTTCCGAACTCCGTTCACAGCTCCAGCGGTCTGCGCAAGGTTTTTCTGACCGCAGACGACCTTGAGCGCGGCGTCGACCATGTGAAGACGCTTGCGGCGTCTCCGCGCCCTGTGCCGCCCATCCTCGTCGCGCCCAGCGAATATCTTTGCCGTCTGTATGGCCTTGCAAAAATCGAGGCGGACAAGAAGCCGAAATACACGGTGAAGGCCGAGGACGCTCTGGAGCTTCAGTCCGCGCGGCAATCTTCGCCGGCCATGGCCGCCCCACCGCTCCCCATCGCCGCCCTGCATCATCCCCCATGCGTCCGTGAGGCGTTGGAGATCGGCGTCAAAGAGGGCTCGCCCGCGAACCGCAACATGATCACCGTGTTTCTCGCCGCCTACTTCAAAGCCATCGGGCGCGGCCGCGACGAGACCGCCGCTTTGCTCACAGACCACGCCGTTCGCGTTCTGGCGCGCTTTTCCGGCTCAAGCGCAAAGGAGATCGAATCGTCCACAAAAACCGCTG
>Ga0351886_10345_pt1 | contig 16684 bp, 10 predicted proteins | sample TotcelFGM3001L14_FD_206761 | JGI IMG/M metagenome (GOLD analysis project Ga0351886, IMG submission 206761) | Enriched cells from coal bed in the Powder River Basin, Montana, United States - Total cells FGM rep3 HSBNCT.FGM.300.1.L14 ... | reverse complement strand
GGACATAAGCGGCGCAGCACTTGTTTGCTCATGGCCTCGTCACTGCGCTTGGTCACATATTCCAGGTAACGGGGCGGAGGAATAGGCGCCCCACAGGAAGCGCAATGGGCTTCTTCCATGTGGTTCAGCACCGTGCCGCAGAGCCGCACCTCACGATAATCCGGCCCCTCAACGTAATCAATGGCCTGGGTGGGGCAGGCCAGGGCGCAGGCGCCACAGGCGATGCAGGTGTTGGCCGCCAGAGGGTAGTCGGTGAGGACCCGCTCGGTTGTGGTAATTTGGGTGAATTTCAGGGCCCGTACCCGCATCCGGACGCAGGTCTTTTCACAAGTGCCGCAGCGGATGCACACATCGCAGCGTAAGCAGCGGCTGGCTTCTTTCTGGGCCTGGGCGTCGGAGTAACCCATCTCCACCGGCGTGAAGGTGGTTTTGCGCAGTTCCACGTCCAACATCGGGACAGGAGTACGATGATTGGCGATTTTTTCTGTGGCCGGGATGGTTTGAAAAGGCACCTTGCGCCGCTTTTGCGGGCTCATCACCAGGGCCGGGGTGGTGGCCCCGGTTAGGTGATGGTCGATTTCCGCGGCCGCTTGTTTGGCGGCGGCGATGGCTTCCACCACCGTGGCCGGGCCGGTGACTCCGTCGCCCCCAGCGAAAATATCTTTCACGCTGGTAACGGTGCTGCCGGTTTGGGTGACGATGGTGCACCAGGGAGTGGTTTGCACCGGGGGTTCCGGGAAAGGACAGAAATCCGGCTGCTGCCCGATAGCGGTGATGACCGCCCCCACCTCGATGGTATAGTTGCTCTCCGGAATGGGTAAAGGCCGGCGCCGGCCGCTGGCGTCCGGCCGGCCCAATGCCGCCTGCAGACACTCCACATGCGTGACCTGGCCGTTGTCGCCGCCGATCTTGATGGGCACCGTCAGAAAATGAACCTGCACCCCTTCTTCCAGGGCCTGCTCCACCTCTTCGGGGTGAGCGGGCATCTCGGCCCGAGTCCGGCGATAGGAGACATGCACCTCGGAGCAACCCAGCCGCACACAGGTGCGGGCCGCGTCCATGGCGGCGTTGCCGCCGCCGATAATCATCACCTTGTCGGCGGGTTTTTCCTTTTTCCCCAGATAAATCCCCCTGAGGAAGGAGATCACATCATGGACCTGGGGAAAATCGGCTTCACCCTCGATTTTTAGCTTGTAGCCTAAATGCGCGCCGATGCCCAGGAAAAAGGCCTCATAGCCCTGAGCCCGCAATTCATCCAGGGTAACATCCCGGCCCACCATGACCCCGGTCTTGATCTGGACCCCCAGAGACTTGATCAGCCGGACTTCTTTCCGCACCACCTCCCGAGCCAGCCGGTAGTCGGGAATGGCGGCCATTAACAAGCCGCCCGGTTCTTGTAACCCTTCAAACACCGTCACTTCATAGCCGCGTAAGGCCAGAAAATAGGCGCAAGAGAGCCCGGAGGGCCCGGAGCCGATGATGGCCACCTTGTGGCCGTTGGCCGGGGCGGGCTGGGGCGGGAGAAAATTCCCGTGCTTAGAAACCCACTCCGAGGCAAAGGCCTTCAAATAGCGAATATTAATGGGTTCATCCAGATTGGCCCGTACACAGGCCCGTTCACAGGGATGGGGACATACCAGGCCGCACACCCAGGGAAAGGGATTGTCCTCCCGCATCACTTCCCAGGCTTCCTGAAAGTTGCCCTGGGCGATCAGCCCGATAAAGCTGGGAATATCGATGCCGGTGGGGCAGGCCTGGTGGCAGGGGGCCAGGAGCAGCTTGGGGCAGGTCCGGGCCGGACAGTGTTTGTTTTCCAGGTGCAGGCGGAATTCTTCCGGGAAGTAATGGAGCGCCGTCAACAGGGGATTCACCGCATTCCGGGACAGTTGGCAGGCCCCCTTCATCTTCAAGGCCTGGGCCTGGTTTTCCAATTCCTTCAGGGTGTCCTCGCTCCCTATCCCCTCGGAGACCTGGTCCAACAGGTTTCTGATTTTTAACAGGGCATCATGACAAGCAGGACACTGGCCTCCCGGTTGATTGAGGATAAATTCTATCTGCTCCTGCGTCAAAGAGACCAGGCAGTCTCGCTCATCCAGAACCCGGAAAGAGGCCACGGAGAGGGTGGCGCCCATTTCTCTGAGGGTCTCGTGGGCCAGGTTCATATTCAGCAAAGACAAGGGAAAAATCCCCCCCAGGGGACCGCCGACCTGGACGCCCTTAGGGGTATGGCCGAACCGGAATCCCCCGCCTTCATTCTGGATGATCTCATGCAGGGTGGCCGACAGAGGCACCTCCACAAAGCCGGGGCGTTCCACCGAGCCATGCAGGCGAAAAACCACGGTTCCCGGAGCGCACTCCACCCCCAATTTGCGGAACCAGGCCACCGGAGTTTGGGCGATGAACGGCAGGGAAGCAATGGTCATCAGGCTGTGGGTGAGGAAAACCCGCCGGGGGTATTTTTCCAAGAAGCTCCGCGGCAAAAGCCCAGTCAAGGCGCGGGTGAGGAGGTCTTCGTCCTCCATCATATAGCGGCCATGGCCGGTGACCACCTTGATTTCCACCAAGGGTTCCTTCTTGGGCCAGATGGGGGCGGCCACACAAGCATCCATGGCCTGTTGCAGCCTCTCCCGGGCCAGCTCATCTTCCTCGGTCATATAGACTATGGCGGCCTGAGCCTTCAGGGTTTTCGCCGCCAGGAGAACGCCTTCTATCACCTGGTGGGGACAACCCTCCAGCAAAAACATCTCACTGCTGGCATCGGGGGTGGGGGGAGCCGCGTTAACCACAATAATAGGCTGTTCTTTCTCCACCCGGAGTTCGCACCAACGCCGTCCCAGAGGAGAAGACGTGAGACGGGCAAATTCGCAGAAACCCGCCGCCACCACTTTCTGGAGAAAGGGATCGAATCCCTGGCTCAGAAAGGTTTGTAACCCCCTATAACCATCGTAATCCTGGTATTCCTCCCAAGACACCGGATCGATCTGGCCCACCAATTCGGAGATATACCGCTTCTGGGGTTCGATAAAGTCGCGAAAATCCTTCCCCACCAGCCAGCGCTGCACCGGCCGGTTTTCATCCACGTGGCTCTGGACAATGCGGGCGGCCATGTCAGGGGTGATGAGTTCGTAAAGGTGGGCCCCGGCGGAGTCCTTAACCTCTACTACCACATCTCTGCCTTCAATGCCGCGCCAGCCCACCAGGTGAACTTCCAGCGGTCCCAGGTCATCCAAGGAACGCTCTTTCATGGCTTCCAGGAAAGCCTCTTGAACGGCCCGCGGTTCCCTTAAACTCTTTCCCGGAAAGGTGCAGATATTCACGTGGAGCAAGGGGTGCCCATTGGTAGGCATATTTCTTTATCTCCCTGTCTTCTCAATCAAGGGAAGGCTAACGGGACGAGACTGACACCTCGCCCCGTTGGTAGTATCTTTTCTCACCGGGCGCTGACAATAGTTTCCAGCTCAAAGCCTACGGTCTTGGCGAAGCGCTGCCGTTTAGTGGTGTCCATATGGTCGACCCGCCCGAAACTCAGACAATGGGTAACGCATTTGGCCACGCAGGCAGGCTCCAGGCCCTGGTCCACCCGGTCCATGCAGTAGTCGCACTTAACCACCTTACCCGTCTCGGGATTCCATTGGGGGGCGCCCCAGGGGCAAGCGGTGATGCAGGACTTGCATCCCACACATAAAGCCGGCTCCACATAGACGATGCCGTCCTCCGGACGCTTGCGCATGGCGTGGGTGGGGCACACAGGCACGCACCAAGGGTCTTCGCAGTGGAAACAGGGCATGAAGATGAAGGCCTGTTGGGGCAATCCAGCCACCATCTTGGGACCCACAGGCATGATCTGGCCCAGGCGGGGCCCGAAGGGCAGTCCTTTGTTGCTCTTGCAATGAACCTCGCAACTCAAACAGCCGATGCACTTTTTTTGATCTTGCAGAAGAAAGTATTTGCTCATGGAATTCCTCACGAAAGGGAGAACACCTGCACCAGGGTTTCATCCAAAGCAGGGCTGCCGCCGACTTTGTCGGAAATATTTTTTTGCAGGAGGGCGTCACTGGCGCCCTTCTGGTAAGCACGGGTCTGGGCCGGCACGGTCTTGCCGAAGCCGTGCAGCATGAACGCCGCCTCCGGGTGAATGAAGTCGGTGACCTTGGCCCTGATTTTGCCTTTGGTCCCCAAGGGGGAAACCAGCTCCACATAGGCCCCGTCTTTAATGCCCAGTTGGGCTGCGACTTTGGTGGGGATCCACACCTCGTTCTCGGGGACCAGTTCATTCAGCAAGGCGTTGTTCTGGGTAGACACATGGGTGTGGGCGGCGCAACGCCCCACCATCAGGCGGACCTGGCCCTCCGGCGGCGGTACCACCGGCTCGTAAGGCACAAAAGAGGGAATGCCGGCTTTTTCCATGAGGGAACTCACCAGTTCGATCTTTCCTGAGGGGGTAGGGAACTTGAGGCCGTCCTTCCGGTCCATCATGATGGCCTTGTCGGTAAGGGCCACAAACCCCTTGGCGTCGAAATCCTCCAGCTTCACTCCCATGTCCTTAAGCTGGAAGTTCCAGATATCCTCGATGGTTTCATAGGGCAGATATTGGCCCACGTCCAGCCGATTGGCCAGTTCTTTGATGATCTGCCAGGCCGGTTTGGTATCGTAGCGGGGGGAGACGGCCTGCCGGCGGATGCGAAGCTGGGGCCGGGGCCCGGACACCAACTGGATGGAGTCGGCCCGCTCCAGGTATATGGATTCCGGCAGGATGACGTCGGCATACCAGGCGATCTCGCTGAAATTGACATCGATGGCCACGATGAGGTCCAGTTTGTCCAAGGCCTGACGGACCGCGCTGGTGTCGGGAATGGACTGCAGCGGCTCAAAACGGTTGATGATGACGGCCTTGATGGGATAGGGGTCCTCATTCAGGATAGCATGGGCCAGCATCTGGGGATTGCCATGGCTGGAGTCGGCAATAGGAAAGGCTTCCAGGCCCGAGCCGTCAAACCGGGGAACGGTAATTTTGGGAAATTCCTGGGAAGGAATACCCGTTTCCCCTTTGGCCCATTGCAATGGAGGAAACGGTTAGTGAAGCAAGGGGAGGCTATCATGAAACCCCCCAGGCAAAAACTGACGTTTCTGCCTGGGGGGTTTTAAATGCTAATAAATTTTTCTTGTCTGGGCGATTTGTAGCGTTATGCGCTTCAAAGGCGGCCTTTAGGGAATTGGCTCAGTTTTAAACAGGGGGCAACCCTTGCAGACATCAAGTCCAGGCCACGGTTGGCCGCCTTTGCCCAGGACGGAAGGACCACCGGTCTCGGCGATGCGCTTCAGGAATTGGGCCGCGCTGGCCTTGATCTGCCCTCCGGGGATAAAGAGATTCAGCATGGACATATCGCTCTTGCCGGAAGTCTTGCTGCCGGCGCACATGGTGGTCATATTAGCCGTGTTATTCACCATGGCCCATACGGAACCGGAGCATACCGCCGAATTAGGCGTGTGATTAAAGGTAAGGCTGGAGCGGCCGGTGGCCGCCATGTAGTCGTTCAGGACGTGGTAAGCCTGATATGGTAGGAGCATAAAGAAAACGATATCCGGATCAACCCCCGATTCGTCAAACATGGCCAGGGGTGCGGTATAGATGCCGCAATATTTTCCTTTGGGAAGTTTGGCTTTCCCTTCGGGCGCTTTCCAGGCCAGTTCCTCGTTGCGCAGATATTTCATGTGCCGTTTCGTGTCTTTCTCTTTGTCCAAATCCCGAAACCCGAAAACCGGTTCGGCATTTTCGCACAACAACATGTTAGAAGGCATGTACAAGGCCTGATGCCCGCCCCTGGCCATGGCCAGGTGCTGGCAATAGGTCAGTTTGGCCTTGGCTTTGGCATTAAGCTTATATTTGGGAATCTCTGCCTCATCCCCACAGAATTTAATGCCCACCGGATCAAAATCCAGCCGGGTATAATAGATATACGTGTCCGCTATATCGGTGTACGTCAGTTGGTCCACGCTCTTGGCGGCTAAGGCCGACATCACTTCTTTCAATCCCATGGTGACCTCCATTTTTCTTTAGAGTGAAGAAGGCGAAGAAGAGGGCATCTTATGCACCTTCTCTGGTTTATTATCTGGTTTCGGCGGCTTTAAAAGCCAACGAAACCATTTAGTTTACCATTTCATGCTTCATTTTCGCAGAATGCCCATGATGCAGCAGGGAAAAGGGCAGGCGCCGTTTCATTTGTTTGAGCAGAATGTAGGCTGCCACGTAAATGATGATAAAAATCCCGATGAACCCCAGGGACCAGTTGGTGCCTGGGATGGGGAACTCTACCTCCAGAAACCGGTGCTGCATCCAGGCCAAGGCAAAAAGGGCCGGCCACAAAAAAGCCGACGACAGGGCGACTTGCTGAAAGAAGGTATGTCCGAAGGCATCTTTGGCCAGTGTGTTGGCTGCCTCATAAGCTTCTTTGTCGCCGGCCTTCAAGGCATCCACGGACAGGTTCTGGTACTTCTCCGCTTCCGCGGTTTTCTTTCCGCGGTGGCTCCGGGTGAACCGGAAGGCCAGGGAGACGGTGACTTCCCCGAGGAGCAGGCATATGACCGCCAGGACAAAGGTGCCGATGGCAAAGTCCACCCCGGCGTGGCCGGTGAGCCGGTAGCCCATGATCAGGTATTGATCAACAATCTGGATGAGCGGGTGCATGGGAAACCCATTTCCGGTTCCGGGACTGACACCGGAGGGGGGCCGATGTTTACCGGCCCCCTGGTAGAGGCGTTTTTATCAAATGCCAGGTAGACGGATGTCAAGGAAACCACGTAAGGTGTATCCCAAGCCGATGTAAAGGGCCAGGACCACAAAAAGCCGTTTCAGCCAGATATCGGGAATGTACTTGGAGGTGTAAGGCCCGACAGTGGAGCCCACGGCTATACCGATCAGTTCGGCGCCCACGAACAGAAAATCGATGGGCGTCCCCTTAATGAACATAAAGGTGAAGATGGAGGTGATCATGCTGATGAACACCGCCAGGGCCGAAGTGCCAGCCACCACGTACATGGGCAGGTTGACGATGTTGGTTAAAAACGGCACGTAGAGAAAGCCGCCGCCGATGCCGAGAAAGGCGGAGAGGGCGGCGATAAAAAAGCCGCCTACCACCGGCCAAATGGGGTTGAAGTGGAATTCCACCCCATAAAAGCTGAATTCTACCAGGGTGAGGCTCCAGGACTTCACCTTTACGCCCTGAGCCGCCAAATCCCCGGCGGATGAGCCTTTTTTTACCGCCTCCTGAAAGGCCTGGGCGGCCTGCTTGGCCTTTTTCTTTTTTGCCTGTCCCGCGGGCGTGGTGTCATAAAAGAGGAAGGCGCCGATAATAAAAACAATGATCCCGAAATAACCGACATAGGCCTTCAGGCTGATCTTGCCGGCGGTGAGGGCTGGAATCAGGTAGGCCCCGGCGATACCGCCGAGTGCCAGGGCGATCCCCAAGGGTAGAACCAAACGGCCCATGCGGTAATAGGTGATGGAGGACATCAGAGCCGACAGACCCACCAGATATTGGTTGGAGGTCCGGATGGAGTCGGTGACCAGTTTGTTTAAGACCGGACTGGTTTTCCGGAAACTTGAGGCGTAATCACCCAGTCCAAAGACGCTGATGTGGCCCACGCCGGCCATGATGCCGCCAAAGGCCCCCACAGTGGAAAAGATCCAGCCCACCCAAATGCCCCACAGAATGCCGTAGAACCAGAAGGGGGTGGGGCCGCCGGGAATGCCCATGAAGCCCTTGGGGGCCGCGGGGTTGATCTCGCCCGGGCCGCTCCCTGCGGGGGTCTTGGCAATGGCCTCTTCCAGCTTGCCGGCCCAGGACGAATCCGCCAGGGCGAAGGTAGCTACCACGGCCACCAGGGTGAGCAAGCCGATAATGATGAAGGTTTTCCGTTGCATGAATAAAGCCTCCTTAAGTAATTAATTTCCTAAAGGAAATGATGAGACCCTTAACTTCGCGCGTATCCACCGCTTTATGGCGCCCGATACCGGGTGAATTTGGGCAGGTTCAGATGGCGGCCACAGGGGTGCAAAGTTATTTACGGTCCATTAATATGCAAATTCGATACCAGAGCCGGAACCTGGAAATATATTTTTAATTGCTTGATTTTATTACCATAATTGTCTGGTAGATTATTTGATTGCCCGCCTTGTGTTAATATTCTAATATAAGGTTAACGTTAACTTAACCTGCTCTATGATGCTATTCAACGGCTGCGACGGATTATGGGAAAAGGTCATTGAGACCTTGACGGAGGGATTGATGGTGGTCGATCCCCGGGGGACCATTATTGCCCTCAACCAGGCCATGGCGGAGATTACCGGCTACTCCCGGGAGGAACTGGTGGGGCGGTCCTGCTCCATTATCCGGACGGATTCCTGTTTCAGGGACCAGGCCCCGGGGCAGGAAAGGCAGTGCCAGCTTTTCCGGCATGGGACCGGGGGGCGGCGGGAAAAATGCGCCCTGGTGAAAAAAGACGGCTCATTGGTGCATGTGCTCAAAAACCTTGTTTTGCTCCATGACCATGCCGGAGGGGTCTGGGGAGGGGTGGAGACCTTCACCGAAATCGGCGACCTGGTGGCCAAGGAGCGGGTCATTTCCCGGCTGCGCCGGGAGTTGAGCCGGGAAGACGGCTTTCAAGGGATTGTGGGGAAGTCCCCGGCCATGCTGCGGCTCTTTTCACTCATTTCCAGCGCTGCCCAATCCGACGCTCCGGTCATCATCTGTGGCGAAAGCGGCACCGGCAAGGAACTGGTGGCCGCGGCCCTGCACCGCTTGGGACCGCGGAGCCAGGGGCCCTTTATTAAGGTGAACAGCGCCGCGCTCCACGAGTCCCTGCTGGAAAGCGAGCTGTTCGGCCACGTGAAGGGAGCCTTTACCGGAGCAGACCGCAGCCGGGTAGGGCGATTCGAGGCCGCCCACGGCGGTGATATTTTCCTGGACGAAGTGGGCGATTTGCCTTGGGCCACTCAGGCCAAATTGCTCCGGGTCTTGCAGGAACGGGTTATCGAGCGGGTGGGGGACCAGAGGCCCATTCCGGTGGATGTAAGGGTGATCACCGCCACCAACCAGGATTTGCCGCGGCTTAGGGCCGAGAACCGTTTTCGCGATGATCTCTTCTATCGCATCAATGTGATTCCCATAACCTTGCCGCCCCTGCGGGAACGCCGGGAAGACATCCCGCTGCTGGTGGAGGCCTTTATTGAAAGGACCCGGCTGAAAAACCGCAAGCCCATCACCGGCATCAGCAAGGAAGCCATGGAGGAACTCCTGGCCTATTCCTGGCCCGGCAATGTGCGGGAGTTGATCAACGTTATCCATTATGCTTTTGTCCTGTGCCACGAAGGGGATATCCAGCCGGAGCATTTGCCGGCCCTGGGGTCTCTGCCTTCACCCATCCCTCCCGAAGTCCGAAAGAAGACACCCCCCGTTAAGATCACCAGGGAGCGGCTCGTCGAGGCCATCAAGCTGGCCGGGGGTAGTAAGGCGGAAGCGGCCCGCCTCCTGGGAGTAAGCCGGGTGACTCTATGGAAATGGCTAAAGACCTTCGACATTCAAGCCGAGGGGGTATTCCCCCCTCAGGAAGCGATACAATGATCTGGATACGGACGCTCGTGCTCCTTCTATCCTGTCTGATGGCCGCCGGCTGCGGTGATAGCGAGCCGGCCAAGAAAATTGATTTGTCGGAGCGGGAGGAGGTGACGCCTTACAAGCCGGACGATGCCATCACCTATGCCTATCTCCCGCAGTATGCCCACACGGTTTCCTATGAACGCCACCATCTGGTGATGGAATATCTGGCTCGCACCACCGGATTGACCGTGCGCCAGGTGTTTCCCGACACCTTCGATGAGCACATGAATATGGTGGGGAGGGGCCTCATCGACATCACCTTCAGCAATCCCTTCATTTACGTGAAAATCGCCGAGCGTTATGGAGCCCGGGCCTTTGCGCGAGTGGTGGAAGCCAAGGGCAAGGAAAACTTTCGCGGCGAAATCATCTGCCGGGCTGACAATCCTCTCATCAACACCCTGGCGGACTTGAAGGGCAAGCGGCTGATCGCGGTGGACCCGACATCCGCAGGAGGCTATCTCTACCCCTGGGGCTTGATTTTGGAGAACGGCCTGCGCAAAGAAGATTTCGCCGAAATCGCCTTCGCTCCCGGTCCGGGCGGCAAACAGGAAAAGGTGGTCATGGCGGTGTTATCCGGGAAATACGACGTCGGCATCATCCGGGAGGGGACCCTGGATATTATGGGGGAAAAGATCGACCTAAAGCTGATCCGGATTCTGGCCCACTCGCATTGGTATCCCGGATGGGTATATGCGGCCCGGCGGGGGCTGGATCCGGCTATCGTGGACAAAATCAAAAAGGCTCTCCTGGCCTTGAACATAGAAACCCCGGAACACATGGCCATCCTGAAGAAAGCCCGCTTCATAGCGGTTATCCCGGCCAGAGACGAGGACTTCGACCCGGTCCGGCGCTTGAGCCAGATCGTGGAATCCGGGGGAAAGCCCTGAGAAGATGATGAAGTACACCGAAGACCGGCCGAGAGGCATCACCGGCGCCCTGGAAAAGGTGGGCATCATGCGGTTCTTAGACAGGTTATCGTTTAGGAACAAAATATTTTTGGGGATCACCGCGGTAGTATTGGTTTTCGGTGTTCTCTCGGCGGTTTTCGTGAGTCGTATCGCCACCAGCGTCATGTTGGGGGAGATCCAGAAACGGGGCCTGAATCTGGCGGTAAGTCTGGCGGTCCGCACCGCGGATCCCCTGCTGGCGTTGGATTTCCTCCGGCTGAAGAACATGGTGGATGAAGTCAAGGAATCCAGTGACGACATTGTCTATACCTTTGTGCAGGACCAATCCGGGATGGTCTTATCCCATACCTTTAAGGGCGGTTTTCCCGTCAATCTGAAAGCCGCCAACCAGGTGCCGCCCGGGGCCCATGAGCAGATTCAATTGCTGGATATCGGTGATGGGGATTCGGATACGGTTACAGAGGAGCGGGTTTACGATTTTGCCGTCCCTGTCACTATCAGCCACGAACGTCTGGGGACGGTGCGCGTGGGGCTCTCCCAGATCAAGGCCCACGCCGCGGTTCGCCGGCTTCTGTTCACCATCTTCGGGGTTTCGCTGGGCGCCGGCTTGGTGGCGGTGGTCCTGGGCACCCTGTATGCCCGCACCGTCACCCGCCGTCTGGATATTTTAAGGAAATCCGCCGAAGAGATGATTAAAGGCAATCTGGAGGTCCAGACCGGGCCGGTCCTGACCAGGAACTGCTGGGATATCAAAGACTGTAAAGAGGGCAAGTGCCCGGCCTATGGCGATGTTTACCACCGCTGCTGGACTATGCCCGGCACCCTTTGTCCCGAATGCGCCCCGGGAGGCTACCAGGAGAAGATCGAAACCTGCAAGAATTGTGATATTTTCCGGCAAAACTCCGGAGACGAAATCCAAAGCCTGGCTGAGGCCTTTGATGTCATGGCCCTGTCTTTGAATCGCTACATAGCTGACCTCAAGGAGGCGGAGCGCTCTCTCACCCGGCAGCAGCAGGTTTTAAAGACCGTCATGGAGTCTACCCCCGACCTGGTCAGCCTGCAGGACCGCAATCTCATCTATCGGGCGGTCAACCCGGCTTTCCGGCAGTATTTCGCCGGGAATGAACCGGACCTCACCGAAAAATCCGATGCTGATATATTCCCGCCGGTGCAGGCCGCGATCATCAGAAGGGAGGATCAGGAGATTCTCCGGACCGGCGTCCCCTTGTCCAAGGAGATCCTCATCAGCAAAGATAATGTCAAACATTGGTTTCACATGGTGAAGGTGCCGGTCTATGATGAAGACCGCATCGCCGGTCTCTTGCTCACGGCCCGGGATATCACCGAAATCAAGCAATACCAGGAAAAGCTGGTCCAGACCGTGAAGATGGAACAGTTGGGTAAACTGGCCGGAGGAGTGGCCCATGAAATTAACACCCCCTTGGGCATCATCCTGGGTTACACCCAGATGCTCCTGGAAGACCTGCCCCAGGACGTCGAAAGCCATGAATATCTACAAATTATTGAAAAGCAAACGAAAATCTGCCGCCGGGTGGTGGCCGATCTCCTGGGTTTTTCCCGGCAGATGGAAAGCCGCATGGAGGAAATTGACCTTAATGCGTCCATCGCCGAGGTGGTGCAACTGGTGCGGCACCCCTTCAAGCAGAACTGGATTGACATCCAGACCTCTCTGGACCCCGACGTCCCGCCGATTATCGGTGACCGGGAAAAGCTCAAACAGGTCTGGATAAATCTGTTGAACAACGCCTTTGACGCCATCGGTCAGGACGGCGCTATTTGGGTCAAGACCAGGATGTGTCCACGGGGGAACCGGGTCTTGGTGACAGTGGCCGACACCGGCGCCGGCATAACTCCTCAAGACCTGAAAAAGATCTTCGACCCCTTCTTCACCACCAAGGCTCCGGGGGCCGGCACCGGTCTGGGTCTGTCCGTGTCCTTCGGGATCATTCAGGGGCACCAGGGCACGATTACGGCGCTGAGCCCAGCGCCGCCGCAATTTCTGGAACAGCCTGAGTCCACCGGAAAATCGACTGGTCCGGGAGCGGTATTTCTCGTGGAATTACCGGTCTCCAGGGAAGAACCTCAGGAAGACGAGTGCGAAGAAGTCTGGCAGGCCCGTTCGCTGGAATCTCTGCCAGTGGAACCCAGGGGGTAACTATGGAAGATATCTTGGTTCTGGACGACATCGCCGATGCGGGCCTCATGCTCAAACGCCTGCTGGAGCGCAAAGGCCACCAGGTGGCGGTCTTTACCGAGGAGGAAGAGGCCCTGGCGCATATCCGGGCCCACCCGGTAAAGGTAGCTATTTTGGATATCCGCCTCAAGAAAATCAGCGGCGTCGAGATGCTGGAGGAAATCAAAAAAATTTCCCCCGCCACCCGGGTCATCATGCTCACCGGTTACCCCACCCTGGAAACCGCGCGGCAGGCCCAGGAACTGGGCGCCTTCGATTACTGCATTAAGCCCATCGACAAGGAAGAACTGGAAGAGAAAGTGGCCAGCGCCCTCAAGGCGGGGCCTCCCTGAATCTCAGATGTACCTCCGTCAACTTTTTAAGCGCTGGACCAGAGAAGTCTTCGCCCCGGGCAAGCTCCTGCGCCAGAAATATCTGGCTTTCAAGGAGCTTTTACGCCACGACAAAAGAAGCCTGGAGCTTATCACTGACCTGGAGGACCTCCTCCAGGGTGAAAGGCTGGTGGATTGGGCCCGGGTGGAGAGCCTGGTGCGTGCCCTCAGGTGGTCCGAGGGCAGGTTGATTGACTCGCTCTTATCCATGAATCCCGCCGCGTACCGGGGTCTGGAAGAACGTTGCCGCCAGATCGAATCCTCCCTGGCGAGGGCGGTAACCTTGCCCACCGGGGATGCCGGCCCGCCTTATACTATTACCCTGCCCGAAGCGGCCCGGGCGCCGGGGTTGTCCGGGGGCAAGGCCCACACTCTGAGCCGCCTCCTGGAGGAAACCGGGATTCCGGGGCCCCGGGGCTGGGTGATTACCACCAATGCCTTCCGTAATTTTTTGGCCCACAATCATCTCCGGCACCGGTTGGATGAACTTTTGGGCCAGGTTCCCCTGGACGACTGGGACCGCTTGACGGAGCTTTGCCGGGAAATGGGCGCTTTGGTGCACCATGCGGAAATCCCGCCCGCCGTGGCCCTGGAAATCGAGCAGCGGCTGGAAGATTTCCGGCTCCAAGGTCTTGATGGCCCTTGGGCCCTGCGCAGCAGCGCCTTGAGCGAAGACGGGGAAGCATCCTTTGCCGGACAGTATGCCAGCGTCCTTCACGTTGCAGCCCAGGAGGTCGGTGAGGCCTATAAGAAAGTGCTGGCCAGCAAATATGCTCCTCCTGCCGTGGCTTACCGCATCCGCCTCGGCCTGGCCGACCAGGAAACTCCCATGGCGGTGCTCACCCTAGAGATGATCGAGGCGGCGATAAGTGGAGTGGTCTACACCAGTTCACCGGAGGCGGATGGGCTGACGGAGGCCCGCGTGGAGGTGTTTGCCCTATCCGGCCTGGGCCAGCGTCTTGTGGACGGCAGCAGCCTCCCCGAGGTTCATTATCTCAGCCGGGAGGAGAACCCCAAGCTGTTAAAAAGCCTCTCCGGGGCCTATGGCCGGGGAGGCGAAGCCCGCCTGGCGCCGGAGACCGCCCTGCAATTGGCCAGGTGGGGGATGAAGCTGGAAAATCTGGCCGGCCGGCCCCAGGATATTGAATGGTGCCAGGATCAGCATGAAAACCTTTATCTTTTGCAATCCAGGCTGTTAACCACCGGGACTTTTCCCCGGGAACCAGGGGAAATCGAGACAGAGCCCCGGGAGATTGCCAATCCGGTTTTGCTGGAAGGCGGGGTTACGGCCAGTCCCGGCCTGGGGATGGGTCAGGTATGCCTGGTCCAGGGGAAGGAAGACCTGGCAAAAGTGCCGGAGGGGGCGGTGCTGGTCTCTCCTACCCTGCCGCCGGACTTCTCCGCCATCATCCACCGGCTCCGGGCAGTGGTGGCCGACCTGGGCAGCCGGGCCAGCCATTTCGCCATGGTGGCCCGGGAATATGGGATTCCGGTCCTGGTGGGGACGCGGGAGGCCACCAAACGGTTGCCTCCGGGCCGGGTGGTCACGGTGGACGCCAGCCAGGGCCGGGTTTATCTGGGAGAAGTGGCCGGTTGGCAAGGCCGGCCCCGGCGGCCTGCGGCGGCTACCCCCTTCTTCACCCGGCTGCGGGAGGCCATGGAGTTCATCTCCCCCCTTCATCTCACCAATCCCGATGGCCCCGGCTTTGTGCCCCAGGCTTGCCGGAGCTTCCATGACCTGGTGCGGTTCGTCCACGAAAAGGGCATGGCCGAGATGTTCTCCCTGGTGGGGCGCCACGGCCGCGGCCTGGGCCAGGCCCGGCGCCTGGACACCGATCTGCCCCTGGTCATGTATGTTCTGGACCTGGAAGGCGGCATTTCCCCGGAGGCGGGGCCGGGCAAAGACGTGCGGCCGCAATTCATCATTTCCGAGCCCATGCGGGCCTGTTGGAACGGCCTGAGCCACCCTGACGTGACCTGGGATAAACGCCTGCTGGCCATCGATTGGGAGGAATTGGACCGGGTGAGCGCCAGCTTGATCAACCTCCGCGGTGCCATCTTGGCCAGTTATGCTATTATTTCCAGAGATTATCTCCACCTGGTTTTGCGTTTTGGTTACCATTTCGCCGTCCTGGATACCTTGGCCAGCGATGATGCGGAAGCCAATTATATTACTTTCCGTTTTAAAGGCGGTGGCGGAAATTTCGAAAACCGTCTGCGGCGGATTGAATTGATTAAAGGTATCCTGGAGTGGGCCGGATTTACCGTGGACACTCGGGGCGACCTCCTGGACGCTCGCTTCCAACGCCGGGAGGCCCGCCAGATTCTTTCCCGCCTCACCCTGTTGGGCCTCCTCCAGGGGAAAACCCGCCTCCTGGATATGGCCTTGAGCAGCCCCGGGCAGGTCCGCCAGCTGGCGGAAGACTTCAGGGAGCGCTACCAGGAATACGTGGCGGATGTTTAGCCCAAACCCCTGGGAAAGACGAGTCACCGTCAACCCGCTAAGGATGCGCCGGTGAAACAAACCATCCGAGAACGCTATAAACTGGATTGGGTCACCGACCGTCTGGCGGTGGGGCAAGCGCCCATGTCCCATGAGGATCTGGAGTCTATCCGGCGCCAGGGGATCAACGCGGTCTTGAACCTGTGCGCCGAGTTTTGTGATTTGCATTGGCTGGAAGCCGACGCCGGCTTTGATGTTTACTTCTACCCCATCCAGGACGAGGAGGCCCCGGACCTGCCGGGGCTGGAAAAGGCCCTGGACTGGCTGGATGAATGTCTTTTCCTGGGCAAGAAGACCCTGGTGCACTGCCGCTTCGGCATCGGCCGCACCGGCACGGTGGTGAATGCCTTCCTGTTGCGCAAAGGCCTGGGGCATAAACTTGCCGGGAAAAAACTGAAGGGGCTGAAGTCCCAGCCGGCGAATTTTGATCAATGGTGGTTCCTGCGCAAGTTCGGGAAACGGGAAAAGCCCTTGACCATTCGGGAGCCATCCCTCGAGAGCAAAAATCTGGTTGATCTGTTCCCATTTTTCGCGGATTACCAGGCCCTGGTGCAGGTAGTGGACCAACATCTGGCCCAGGCCGGCAACCCTGTTCTCTGTGGGCTGGGACATGACCGGTGTTGCCGGGAACTTCTCCCCCTGACCCTGATGGAAGCCGTCTATCTCAGCCACCACCTGAACATTATGTTGGGACAAAGGGTGCGCCAGGAAGTAATCCAGCGGGCGGTTGAAGTTAACCGGCGCCTGCGCGAGTTGCAGCCGGACAAGGCGATGGACGATCTGGGGGAGGGATTCGCCGAAAAATACCGGCAGGCCCATATCTTATGCCCGCTGAATGAATTGGGCCAGTGCCTCCTGTTCGAAAACCGCCCGGTTGCCTGCCGCCTGTTCGACTTACCCGGTGAAGACCGCCCGGAGGTCACCTTGGGGTTACAGCAAGGTCTGGCCCGGCTCTCCCGGGAGGTATGGTTCGCCTTCACCTCCAGCTTCCCAGGGAACACCGCCCTAATTTTTAGCTTGAGCGCAGTGGT
>Ga0351886_10319_pt1 | contig 18279 bp, 14 predicted proteins | sample TotcelFGM3001L14_FD_206761 | JGI IMG/M metagenome (GOLD analysis project Ga0351886, IMG submission 206761) | Enriched cells from coal bed in the Powder River Basin, Montana, United States - Total cells FGM rep3 HSBNCT.FGM.300.1.L14 ... | reverse complement strand
TTGATCACTTAAATGAAAAATAGGGCCGAAAAATCTATAAATATATCCCAGAAAAGCTACAAGAGTGCCAACTGTCAGTTCATCAGGTCTTTCTATAACCCATTTACCTCCAATACCTAAAATCAGTGAGATGGCAACTGTACTGATTAGAAATATTATATTACCGAAATAGGTGCTCATTACATGACCGGGATATTCTATATCCACTCTGGATTTGTTTACCTTATCCATCTTTCTTATTACATTTTCTTCCTGGTCGAAAACCTGTACCACCTTTGAACCTTTTAGATATTCCTCAAGAAATCCATAGATCTCTGCTGTCTTTTTTCTTACTTCTATAAATATGGGGACAATTTTTCCATTGAAGTAAAAAATAGATATAATTATAAATGGCCCCAGAGACAGTAATATGAGTGTCAGTTTTGAACTTATGGAAAACATGATTACAATCATACCTGCCATCATAAGTATATCGGAAATAATAAGTACAATAGTATTTGTAAATAAGGCTCTTAATGACTCAGTATCACTTTCTACTCTGGAAAGCAATTGCCCCACAGGATTACTGTCATAAAAACGCTGGTTCATCCCTGTAAGATGTGAAAAAACATCAATTCTTATCTGCTTTATAATTTTCTGTCCTGCTATTTCTATATTTACTCTCTGAAAATAGCTGATTACAAAGGAAACAACCAGAATCAGAAAATAAATTACTGATATTTTATACAGGCCGTAAAGATCTTTTTTTACAAATTCCACATCTATGGCATGACGTATCAGAAGAGGGCCTGCCAGAGATAACATGGAAGAACAGAGAAGCATTACTGCACAGAAGAAAAGTGTACCCCTGTAAGGATATACTCTTGGAAGGAGCTTTCTTAATACGTTCCAGTCTATTTTATTTTTTCTGTGATCCTGTTCATCATAATGTTTCATAGCTTATATTATAATATATCTTATGTTATTTTTTAACAGTTAGCTTTAATACTTATTTATGCCGCAGGTGATACTAAATTACCATTTTTATGGTGTAAAGTCCAGTTTTATAGTTATTAATATTTAATGGTTATGGGTTACGGGTGCCGGGTTAGGAATCTTAAAAACCCAAAACCTGAAACCCTGATTTATAAAAGAAGGGAAAAGATGAGAATTAAAGAAATTAAAATTATGAAAAAAATAGTTTTTTTTATTCTTTTTTTATCTATAACATCTGCTATTTTTGCAGGTTATATTTCATCTGAATGTTATAATATGGTGTGGGGATATGTCTTAAACAAAGAGGGAAAACCTTCTGCCGGCATAAAAGTCAGATTCGAACAGGCAAAAACTGTTCTTGAAGTCTTTAGCGATGAATGTGGATTATATTCATTTAATTTCTTTAAAAAATCTTCTGGATATGCTAAAATATCTATTAATAATGAAGCAACCGTTTATCTGGAAAAATGGAAAGCAGTAAGACAGGATTTTAGAGAAATAAAAAAAGATGTTTATTTTCCTACCAGAACCGGTTATGCTTCAAAGATTGTTTATATAACTAATATAGATAATAAATATCATAAATATATCTGTCAGTATCTGTCCAACGGGTCTAAAGCAGTACCTCTTGAATATATATTGACAAAAGATTATAAATCATGTGATGTGTGTAAGCCTGACCGGGATTCACAGGATTTATAGGGATTACAGGATGATAGATGATTGCGTTTAACAATGACAGGTGATTTTATATTAAGATGGAAAAAGAAATTTATTATAGAATATTTTGTAACTTATTAGAGTGAATAGTGAATAGTGAATAGAACAGGGCATTACTTACTATTCACTATTCACTACTCACTATTCACTCCTTCTATAGTTCATTGTGAGATCAATACAGGGAGGTAATAATTTGTATAAACTGAATAAGGAAGAATTCGATGCCATACGTAAAGAAGCAATGGGATTTGCCGGTATTGGCATTTATAGATACACCTTTGACGGGACAGTACTTTTTATGGACAGAGGCACTTTAAAGATTCTTGATCTTGAAGATAAATTTTCAGAAACGTCAGATGTAGCAGGAAAAAATATTTCCGAACTTCTTAATTATATAATACCAAGAGGTGCATTCCGTGAAAAAGTTCGTAAACACGGCCATGTGAAAGGACTTGAATATCCTTTTCAAACTCTTGGCGGTATGAAAAAATGGGTAATTCATGACAGTTATCTCGTTTATGATAAAAATTTGAATGAAGATGTTATACAGGTGATCATTCATGATATAACCGATCTTAAGGTTGCAGAGGAATTGCTTGAAGCAGAAAAAGAACGCCTTACTGTTACACTTCGTTCTATAGGAGAAGGAGTAATTACAACAGATATAGAAGGCAGAGTTCTGTTAGTCAATAAAGCAGGAGAAGAACTTACCGGATGGAAACAGGAAGAAACTGCCGGAAAACATCTTTCAGAGATTTTTAATATTATGAACTCCAATACAAGAGAAAAATCTGCTTTACCTTTAGACAGGGTTTTAAAAACAGGTAAAAATTTCTCTTTTCCTGCCCGTATATTCCTTGTATCCACAGATGGCACAGAGAGACTTATATCAGGCAGTATTTCTCCCATATTTGACAGAGATAATAAAATTATAGGCTTCGTAATTGTATTTCAGGATATAACTGAAAAGGTAGGTCTTGAAGAAGAGCTTCTTAAAGCCAGAAAACTTGAATCAGTAGGAGTTCTTGCCAGTGGTATAGCACATGATTTTAATAATATTCTTACAGGTGTTATTGGTAATATATCTCTTGCCAGAATGTATATAAATTCTGAAGAAAAGGCCTGTGAGATACTTTCAGAAGCAGAAAAAGCCGCTCTCAGAGCAAGAGCTTTAACCTACCAGTTACTTACCTTTGCAAAGGCCGGTTCCCCTTTGAAAACTCCTGCTTCTATTTCGGAATTATTAAAGCAAATTACAAATCTTGTATTGAGCGGCTCCAATGTAAAAGCTGAATTTTTTATAGAAAATAATCTCTGGTCTGCTGAAATTGATACAGGTCAGATAAGTAAGGTAATAAGTAATCTCATATTGAATGCCAGGCAGGCTATGCCTGAAGGTGGTACAGTTCAGATAACAGCTGAAAATATCTTTTCTGGTAAAGAGCAGCATTTGCCTTTGAAACCTGGAAAATATGTAAAAATTGCAATAAAAGATCACGGTATTGGTATATCAAAAAAGAATCTTGAAAAGATCTTTGATCCTTATTTTACCACCAAACAAGAAAACAGTGGACTTGGACTTTCAGAAACCTATTCCCTGATTAAAAAACATAATGGTTTTATAACTGCAGAATCAAAATTAAGAGCAGGGACAAACTTTTATATTTATCTGCCTGCCTGTCAGAAAGATGTTGCTATAAATAGTGAAAAACAAAAAGAGAATATAGTTACAGGAAAAGGGAAGATACTTTTACTTGATGATGAAGATACAGTAAGAACTGTGACAGGAAAAATTCTGAATAGACTTGGATATAATGTTGACTTTGCTAAAAATGGTACGGAAGCTATTGAGATTTACAAGAAGGCAAAAGAAAATGGGATACCTTTTGATACAGTCATAATGGATTTAACTATCCCGGGAGGGATCGGAGGAAAAGAAGCCATACAGGAACTTGTCATATTTGATCCTGAGATTAAAGCTATAGTTTCATCTGGCTATACAGCAGATTCTATAGTCTCAGATTACAGAAAATACGGATTTTCAGCTTTTATTGCCAAGCCCTATAAGCTTTCGGAATTGAGTGAAATATTGCATAAAGTAATAAGCAGTGGTTAGGGAATGGAAATTTATTAATAGTCTCTTTCCTCGCGTAACGCGTTACGATTTAATATATTTGAGACAGTTATTTAATTGTCATTCCTGGTCTTCAGCTTAGAGACTGTAAGAAAATAACCCTGGCAAATTGTTAGAACGGTTATCATCCTCGCGTCACGCGTTACGCGTTACGCGTCACGATAAATGGGGTTATTTCTCGACAACCCCTTAGTAAGATAATGTAAGAAAGGTGACGAATAAATGAATAGAACTCCTAAAATAATGGTTGTAGATGATGATATGACATGCAGGGATCTTGTTACAAGCTATCTGTCCAGAGAAGGATATGATGTGGTTCAGGCTGAAAATGGGAGACTCTGTCTTGAACTTTTAAAGGATTTTACTCCTGATTTACTGCTACTCGATGTAATGATGCCGGAACTCAGTGGTTTTGATGTGTGTAAAATCTTACGAAAAGATGAAGGCACTTTTCATTTGCCTGTAGTTATGTTAACGGCACTGAGCGAGAAAATGGATAGAGTCACTTCAATTGAAGTGGGAGCAGATGATTTCCTTACCAAGCCTTTTGATAAAACTGAACTTATTGCAAGAGTCAGATCGCTTCTCAGAATAAAATTTCAGCATCAACAGGTAATTCAGGCATCCAAAATGTCTGCTGTAGCCACACTTGCAAATGGTGTTTCCCATGAATTCAATAATATACTTGCAGGTATAGACGGATGGGCCCAGGTAGCTCTTTCTCAGAAAAAAGAAGAAGTCTATCTTAAAGCTATAGAATTTATAAGAAAGAGCTGTAAAAAAGGAGCAGAACTTGTAAAAGGCCTTCAGGATTATTCTACTGTACCTTATGACAGAGATCTCCATCCCTTACTTACAAATATAAATCACGTAATTGAAACACTGCTTGATATGTTCAGAGCACAGTTTGAGAGTAAAAAGATAGAACTGCAGGTAATTTATGGAAATATTCCTGAAATATATACAAATAAAAGGGGGATTCAGGAGGTATTTTTGAATATTATTACAAATGCAAGGGATAGTCTGGATAATAAACCGGGAAAAATAATCATAGAAACCTTTATAGAAGACGATTATGTAGCTGTAAAGTTTTCCGATACAGGTACAGGTATAGCTCCGGAAAATATAGATAAAATATTTGAGCCTTTTTATACTACCAAAGGAGCTCTTGGGATAAGTAAAGTCCCCGGGTCAGGTCTGGGGTTATATATATCTTACGGTATAATAAAAAGCCAGGGAGGACGTATAGAAGTTCACAGCCACCTCGGACGAGGCAGTGATTTTACCATATATCTGTTAAAGAAGGAAACTTTGTAGGGACAGAACACTGATTCTGTCCCTGACGGCGTATTATTCCTGTAACATTAAATGGGCAAACATTTTTGCTTCATCTATTATATTCTTGATTTTACAGTATTCATTCGGTTGATGTGCCAGTTCATCATGTTTTGAACAGCAGACAGCAGAAAAACCTGCTTTCCTGAACAATGCTGCCACAGTTCCTCCTCCTATGCCCATAGGGACAGGCTCTACTTTATAGACACTTCTTATAGACTCTGAAACTGCTTTTACTACAGGTGCATCTGCCTGTGTGGGAGGTGCTGCTTCTTCTTTATTCGGGAAATCCATTTCTATTTTTACATTGAATGTTTTTTCTATGTCATTACACATATTTTTTATTGTTTTTATAACATCTTCCAGAGGATATTCAGGCAGTATGCGGCAATCAAGACAGAAAATATCTTTCCCCGGTATGGTATTTATATTTGGCACATTCCCTTCTTTTTTTGTAGGTTCGAAGGTACTTATGGGAGGGGCAAAGAGGTTGTTAATGTTCGGAAAGATTTTATAAAGTTCATCAAGTTTTACTACCAGATGAGATGCTGCTCTGAAGCTGTTTATCCCTTTTGCCGGATGGCTTGCATGACACTGTTTCCCTTTTGTAGTAAACTGAACCCATAGAATTGATTTTTCCGCCACTTCAATCATTGAACCGTCAAAATTTCCCGAGTCAGGGACAAGTATATAATCTTCAGGTCTGAATTTTTTATATTCCTTCAATATATGACCAAGACCGAACTGGCTTCCTGTTTCTTCATCTGCAACGAAAACAAGGCCTACATCATATTCCGGTAAAAGTCCTTCGTCGATAAAACCTTTCAACCCGAATATTGATGATACAAGGCTCTGCTGGTTATCTTCCGTTCCTCTTCCGTAGATTTTACCGTCTTTTACTTCTATTTTATAAGGATCTGTTTCCCACATATTCAGATCTCCCGGGGGAACTATATCCATATGAGTCATAATCCATATGGTTTTTTTACTGCTTTTTCCTTTATATATTGCTATTATATTCGGCCTGTATCCGCATGGTGCCGACTCGTCAGGAGCGTTTAACTCCAGTATTTCCGAAAAATTCATTCCTTTAAGATATTCTATAATGGCTTCAGCCTTTTTTACCTCACCTTCACCTCCGTTGACAGGACTAAGTGCCGGTATGGCAGTTAAAATTCCCTGAAGTTCAATCATGTCTTTTTCATACGAGTCTATTCTTTTTGATATTTTTTCAAAATTAGTCATTTATTTCTCCTTTCTTATCTAATAAAATCTAATTCCTGCAAAGGAAACAGTTGAATTAATATTATAATCCATCCACTGATCATATGATATGAGTTTGCCTTTTTCTGCGTCTATTACAGACATAAGAGCATATACAGGAGGAAGTCCGCAGATTTTTCTGAAATCTTCATCTGCTTTTACAGATTTATAAAAACCTTCACTGTCCATTTGTTCAATATGTGAAATAGTTTTCAGATCTTTACGTTCTATTTCTTTAACTAAAGATCTGTTCAGAGGGAAATTATCTCCGAAATTAAATCCTACATGACTGAAATCTGCACCTGCAATGAAACAGATTTTTTTGTTACTTTCCTTCAAAAGACCTTTCAGGGATTTTATAAATATAGAAAAATGTTCATCTTCAGCGGGAAGATTTTTAATTTTTCCACTGAAATTTGTACATAATACAGGCAGTATTTCCACATTATTCCCGAAGAGATATTGAATAAAAGGCACCTGCAGTTCTATAGAATGTTCTCCTTTATGGAGTATTTCATCTTCAAATATATCAAAAGTGCAGCTTCTGGCTAAATTTCTTACCAGTTCTTTATCTGTTTTAATTCTGCCAAGAGGTGTTTCGAAATCCTTTTCCGTAAGAATAAAGAGGTTTTTCCCATCCCTGTGGGATGTGCCGAAGATTACAAATAGATCGACTTTCATATCTTTCAGAAATTTATAAGTTTTCCCGTAACAGGCTTCACCTCTGTCATAATCAATATGGGGAGCTATAAGACCTTTCACCGGTTCATAGCCATGCTCTTCATCACTTAAAGAGAATATCTCCCTCAGTCTTTCCATAAGTTTTTCTTTTTTATCAGGATAATTTCCAGTTGTGCTATGACGAACCTCCTGTTTTCTGAATTCTTCCTCTGTTTTTCTTTTTAACTCTGAAAATTTTTCGCTCTCCAGGAGAAAATGTTCATCCATCTGATTTATAAGCTCTTTTATCCTGTCACTTACAAGTATATCACCGAACTGTCTGGTATATTTAACCTGTATATCTCTTACAGAGTGTTTCCCGTCAAAGGAGGCTATGATAAAAAATGCTGCAGGAGAAACAATTACATTTGATTGGCAATAGCCGTAAGAATCTTTTATACATATCATTTTCCCCTGACCTGTTTCTACAGGAAAAGCTTCAATCTGTCTCAGTTTTGGATATTCCAATAGAGCCACCTTCTTATAAAAATTTGACAGAAAATTATTAATAGAATATCATTAAAGAAGAATAAAATCAAGAATTAAATCGTAATGCGTAACGCGTGATGCGTATGAAAAATCTTACGCATCACGCATCACGCATCACGATCCAATATATTTGAGATATATTTTCAGACATGCTATAATAAACATCAGACATGCTATAATAAACAGTCAACAACCCACGACTAAAGTCGTAGGCTTGCCTTCAAGCCTGGTTGACTAGCTAAAAGTCGAGTGACTAAGTTATCCTTGATGGAGACACCATAGGGTGAAGTGCTCTAGCTCTATGCCACTGTCGTGGCTCTGTAAACAGGACCAGGATTAAGAGGATTAATAAGATTGCCAGGATAAGGAATTTCAAGTAAATTAATCCTATTTATCATCATGGTAATCCCTAAAATCTCATAAATCCTGGTCAACATTGGCGAAGGGCAAATGACTCCAGCATACAGGAGGTCGTAAAGACAATGATGTATGCATGAGGAAGGGAGGGGTTAGTAATAGCCCTCCCCACGCCTCATCCCACGACTGAAGTCACGGGAATTACCCAGGAGTTAAAAATAGAAAGGGGAGTATCTATTGATAGACATAAAAATTGTTGATAAATATCTGGAAGACCTTGGAAATCCTGATCCGAAATACTGGCCGGCAGCAAGATATGAACTTGTAAAACTGGGAACTGATGTTACAGAATTTCTGATTAAGTTTTTAAAGCATAAAAATCCTGTTATGAGAGGCAGAGTGGCAAGAATCCTCGGGGAAATAGGAGATAAAGAAACTGTGCCATTCCTTATTGATTTACTTAAGACAGATAAAGACAGTTATGTTTGCAGCAGTGCTGCCAGTGCTCTCGGAGAAATAAATGACAGCAGATCTCTTGATATTTTAATTGAAAAACTTTCCGTAAAAGAACCGAAAGTAAGAAAAGAATCTGCCATGGCTCTTGGTAAACTGCAGGATACAATAGCACTGGAACCTTTAATGAAATATTATGAAAAAAGCTCCGGAGAAGAAAAAATCTGGGCTATCTATGCTTTAATAAAACTCGGTAAATCAGAACTTGTACATCTTTTGGAAGATAATTTAAAAGAAGATGTTTTACTTGCAGCTATTACTGTTGCAGGCCATTTGAATTTAACGGAAACTGTGCCTCTGCTGCTGGAATTACTCGGTATCTCTAAAGATGTTAAATTCAGAATAGAAATCATCAAATCACTTGCACAGACAGGTAATCCTCTGGTAAGGGAAAAACTGGAATATTACTATGGACAATGCAGGGGAGAAGAGAGAATATGGGTAATTTATGCACTCTGTAAACTGGGAGACAGGGATAAGGCAGGTGTGATATTAGATGTACTGGAAAGAGATGTACGTAAGGCTTCTGCCATGGCTCTCGGTGAAACAGGAAATAAAGATAGCTGCGGAGTTTTATTGAAAGCTCTTGTCAGTGATGAAGGAGAATTACGTTATAGAGCTGTTCAGGCTTTACAGAAACTTGGTGATATAAAAATACTCGAACATCTTGAACATGCTCTTTCAGTTGAAAGTGAAACTTACATAAAACTTGCCATAGAAGAAGCTATAGGTTCTTTTAAGAAAGGAGAAGTTTGAGATGAATATAGAAGAAAATAATAACATGGATAACGATAATTTGGACGAGGAAATTACAAGGAACACATCGGAACTTATTAACCTTGGTGAGAGGATTATCAGTTACAAGCCAAAAGGAGTAAGGCATGAGGCCATTGAGATCATACAGGGACTTGCATCAAAACTGAAACAGAATATGGAACATTCTAAAGGTCTGGAAAAAGACCTTGGTAAAGCCAGAGATGATGCGGAAAAATTTAAAAAACAGAATAAAACTCTTGAAGAAAAAAATAAATCCCTTGAGGGAGAATTAAGCAATAAAACAAAGGAATTAAATGATTATATAGGTAATCTTGAGAAAAACAAAGGAAGTCTCGAGGGAAATCTTTCTTCTATAAAAACAGATCTTTCTGATGCAATGAAGAAAATAAACTCTCTGGAAGATGAAAATAAATCTTTACATGAGGAAAATGCCTTACAGAAAGACATGATAGCAAATCTGGAGAGAAAACTCCTGGAAGAACTGGATAAAGAAAATACCAAAAGAGAACATGCTGAAAAGAGATTTGACGCCAAGGTTATTGAGTTGAGAACTTATATAAAATATTTGAATGAAGAAATAGAAGAACTGGCTGAAGCAAATAAACTCCTCAGCACGGAGCTTTCAACCTATGTTCAGGAAGTGGAAGCAAATGAACAGAGCTGGAGCGCCATTCAGGAGACTCTCAAAGCAAGTCTGAATGAGTAATGCAGGAGAGTAGTGAGTTAGATCACTACTCTCTGTTATTATATTTCACTCCATAGAATAGTTTTAAAGCCAATACCTGATGCTTTAGAAGATTCAAGAAGTTTCAGATATTTTTTAGAAGAAACAATAAAGAATTTTCCTTCTCCTATATTGATATGTATATTACCTGCTGAAGGATTATCAGGTGTTGCCTGGCTTGGAACAGGATTATTCGGATCAATTGCAACTATACCGCCTGTTATATGGAAATCAGGATCTATTTTAGTTCCGCTTCCAGTTGTTGTTGTACCTCCTCCGGAACCTCCTCCTGAAAACTCCTCGAATAATCGGGCTAAACCTGATGAAGCAGGATAGTTTCTTACAATAGACGTAATAAAAGGACCATTTTCTGCTTCATTCTGATTATCTCCAGCTTTACCGGCAAATACAGTAAATGAACCTATCTGGTTTGCTCCTGCACCTACATTTATGCTCAGGTTTAATGTATAAGAACCATCTGAGTTTCTCGTGAAGGTGCCTATGCCGTCAGTGCTGATACTCACATTGACACCATTGGCAGCTCCGCTGTAAGGTACAGCATACACAGTTCCTCCTCCACCTCCACCACCGCTGCTTGAAAGAACAATATCTTCCCAGTTTGAAGGCCACTGGCCTGCTGTAAAGTTATTGGCAGGATTTACGGGATCATTTGGATCCAGAATATTTACATTTATATTTCCATGGCTATAAACCAGACCAGTAATATTAAGGTTTAAAGCTTCGTCGGTTACAGAGGGTAGTTCCATATAAATATCTTTTTTACTCAATATGGCCACTCCCGTATCACCAGGTGCTACTATATTGGATTCTCCTATAAAACGGGATTCTCCTGAAACATAACATGAACCGTTACCTTTCAATGCACCTGCTACAAGTAAATTTCCCTGATCTACATATAATGACGGAGACTTTCCACTGAGAGTATCAAAATAAATACCTCCATCTGCTATGTTTACAGAAGGATCATAGGCACTGTTTGAAGGATCTGCATAGGAATAATCAAATTCAAATCTTACATTACCATTAAAAACAATATTATCTGTAATATGTAACTGACCGTTTGATACGGTGCAGGATGGAGGAAGGGGCGGTTCTACTTTATCTTTATAAATGACATAGGTATTGCCTGATATAATGGAACCTGAAGGAAGGGTATTTTTTGCCTGACTTATTGTTCCATCAATATCTATTGGTTTTATATTTTTACTCTGTTTTACATGATCTACACTGGAGTTATTCTCTATATCAAGATTATGGTCTGACTGTGTATCTTTAATATCTATAGTGCCCTGTGCACTGGCTATACCTCCGTGGAGATATACATATGTAGAAGTTCCATTAGTTGAGTCTATTGTTTTTATTGCAGGATCGTTATTACTGCTTTTTATGCTGTTTGAATGAATATTTCCTGCCTCACTGGGATTGTCTGCAGTGGATTCCTTTCTGATATCTATGGTATTTGCATCTACTGACGTCTGGCCGCTGGAAAAAGATCCTGGTGAATAAAAATCTCTCTGTAATATGACTCTTACCCTTTTTACTACCTTATTATCACCTCTGTCGAGTATACCTGTTACAATCAAGTCTACAGAGTAACCGGGTACTTTAGAACCTCCCCATGCACCGTCTCTGACTCCATGTTCCAGATTATTTACAGAATAAAATTCCTTTGCTGTATCAAAGGTTATTTCAAATCTCCCGGGGATTTCCATCATGGGAAGACCTCCACTGGGCGGCTGCCATGTGGGATCTTCCTTGAGACAGTAGATTGCATAGGCTACCCCTGCTTCTGCTACCTTGAGGGCTGATGCTTTATTTTCTACTATATTTGTAAAGCCAAGATTATAGTAATTAATGACCAGGAGAGAGCTGGCAAGCATTAACAGAACTACTGTTATCATGAGTATAGATATGATTACTATGCCTTTATTTGAGGATTTTTTCATATATACCATTCCTTTCTTTAAATATTACTGCCCTGTATTTTTTATTATTACAGTATTTTTTATTATCATTTTTTCTTTTCCTGCACTGTCGGAGAAATCCTTTTCATAAGCCAGTCTGTCTTCGATCATGGATTTTGATATAATAATATTTATGTCAATAGCATTTTGATTATCAGGATTAACCGAGAGATCCATTTCATATATATGAGGAGATAAAACCTTCGGTTTCCCTATATGTACTTCTCCCATAGGCGTATCTTTTATATCCTTAAAATATAGTTCGAAATCAGTTAATTTTTTATTGGTGAAAGGAGCATGTTTTATTATTTTTCTTATGAGTTTTTTTCTGATATTTTTGCTGGCAGGGTCATTTGGATCAATTGAAAGTTTTGCATCGGAATTATTTCTGGGAAAGGTATAATATAAAATATAGGCCTGCCATCCAGGATCTCCCGTGGCTCCGTCATATTCCAGAACACCTTTATCATTCATAGCACTCTGTAATATGGCATATTCATAGCCTTTCCCTCCTATATCAGCAGTGTTTCTGTCTGTCAGACTGAAATCTTTTCTAAAGAAATTAAGACAGAGGGATCCTTCCTGCTGTGTCTCAGTTTTATTTTGCACCAGATTCCAGGATTTGAGTCCTGTACTGAAAATAGCAGTAAGGGCAAGCAAAAATATAGAGAATATTATTATTGTTAACATTAACTCTATTACTGAATGACCTCTCATAATAAACCTCTATTGTTATTTTGATGTGTGATACGTCACAAAGATTCCTTACTGGTTTTTAAAACTTTCGAGTGTTGTAATAGTTTTCCCTTCTCCTCCTGCCCCTTCGCTTGTTACTGTTACACTGATACTTTTCAGGTTATTATTAGTTCCCGGAATATTATTTACTGTTACTTTATAAAAATAGACAGTCCCGCCTGTACTGCCGAGTGTTTCAGACGGATAGGGAGATGGAGGAAACATAATACCGTTTCCGTCATCATCTTTCTGTTGATCGAAAGGTTTTTTTGAACCGTCGAATGTGCCTGTATTTATATCACTGTAGTTCATAAACATAATCCTGTTTAACATTCCCTCTGCAAGACTGATGTTTGCGACTTTTTTACCTGCTTTTTTTGCTGCAGAAAGACCGCCTATAAATACCGAAGAAATTGTAACTATAACAATACCGAGTAGAAAAATACCAAGAACTACTTCTGCAAGAGTGAAAGCTTTTTTCCTCAATCTATTGCCTCTTTTTTAGAAAATTATACATTATTTATAAAAATAATAACATAAAAATTAAGCTAAAGTCAAATAATTTTTTACTATATAAAAAATAAAAAAATTAACAAAAATTTAACAGAAACCCCTTATATTTTTATGAAAATTGTTTATAATAGAAATAGATGGTAATGTTACCAGTCACGCGTCACGCGTTACGGGTCACGATAAATAGGAGGTGTAAAACTATGAAGATTCCAAAACCGCCGCCAATTGAAGAACCGGATTTCCCTGTATATGCATTCTAAACTTCTACAATATCACCTATAACTTCACCGCTGATAGCTCTTTTTTGCTGTGGTATAAGATAATCATTTATATCAGTCTGCTCTTTTATTGCTCTTTCAAGATGCATATCCAGGATTTTTTTTGCAGATATACCTGCTTCATTGCAATAAACCAGATCTGCATAGTATTTTGCAAGACTGACGACTCTGAGCCATTTATAACAGCTGTCATAATAGACCTGAGAGCGGGGAATGGAATCTGTTATGAGTACTCTGAGACCTGACCTGTAAAGTTTTTCTTCTGTCAGTATCTTACTGTTTGCATCTATATTAAAAAGACCGTGTGTCGCACAGGCATAAACCTGTGTTGCTCCATTGTCTTCCAGGAGTTTTGCTCCGTTTACAATGGAGCCTCCTGTACAGATCATATCATCTATCATAATGGCGATTTTACCGTCTACATCTCCAAGAAGGGCTTTAGATACTGCTTCTTTTCCTTTCTCACGTTTTTTATATATGACTGCCACATCTGCACCCAGGCAGTTTGCAAGTTTTTCTGCCCTTGTTGTTCCACCTGCATCAGGTGATACTACTACTACTTTTTTTTCTTTTAATTCTTCTTCCAGTTTTACCTTATAGTAGAGCACAAAGAGAGGGAATGCAGCAATTTTATCTACAGGCAGATCTGTAAAACCTTCACAGGCATTGTTATGCATATCTGACGTGGCAAAGCCTTTTAATACTCTGCCTCCTGAAACTTCAAGCCGGGAGAAGAGATTTTTAGCAGATATGGGTTCACGGTCTCCTGCCTTTTTATCCTGTCTCAGATATGGCATAAAAGGCATATATAGACTTACACTGTCTACTCTGGATCGTTTAAGTGTATCTAAAAGCAGTCCAAGTTCTGCTATATCTTCATGAATATTTATATACTGATTGTCATTATTTCCCCTGGAACCCTGGCGAAACTGGGAAAAAAGATGAACATTATGTCTTCTTACACAGGATTTTAATTGAATGGAAATCTCTCCGCTTGAAAAATTTGCAACTTCAAGCTCACCTGATGTTATAGACTTTTCTTGAAGTATTGAACCGGAACCGTTTACTTTACCTTCTTTTTCTTTTATTAACCTTTGAAATTTCTCATATCTTTCAACTACTCTTTCAGAAAATGTTCTGGAATGTCTGGAATGTAAGATTACTCCCACTTAAAATCACCTCTTTAAACAGTGATCAGTGATCAGTGATCAGTGATCAGTTTTATGGAATTTAGTATAATTCATATTTATATAAATTCTGTAAGCAATCCAACTCTTTTAGGAATGAAAATTTATTAATTGTCTCAAGTTTTAAATTTTGGGTTTTGGGTTTTGGGTTTTCACTTCTTAACCCAACACCTAACACCCAACACCCAACACCCTCACCTGCGACAGTTATTTTCAATTCATTCCTTAGATTTCATACAAACCGGCTGTTATAAAATGTTATTTAAACCTTTATAGATGCAAATCTGTCTTTCCCTTCCGTATGGCCTATTAGATTTAACATTTCCCACAGTAGAAATACCAGGTCAAGACCGAATTTCTGTCCGAGGAGTGTTTCGAGACCAAGTTCTCCCGACATTACGAGAGGTAAAAAAGTATGTTTTCTCTCAAGAGCCGATGTCCTTCTGAGATTATTTTCAGTGTTAAAATATCTGTAAATACAGTAAATAATATGTTCTGACATTTCTGATATGGATATTTCATCACCTTTTTTTATCCAGTTAGAAGGACTGTTATTTTTCAGATAGGCTATAGTCTGAACATTAAAGAATTTATTTGCTTTTTCGGAAAATTTCATCTCAATGTGGCTCCTCTGTTCACTTCTGAGCTTCTGCACCGTCTCTTCATCCACCCTTGCCTGTATCTTTGCTGCTTCCTTAAGAGGTTCTCCTTTTAATTCTTCCTGCCTGAGAGTTCCTCTATATTTATGAAATAATGTACTCTTATCAAATCTATCTATAACAGTTGAGTCTTTAATCCCCTCAAATAGATATTGAGTTTCTATCTGATCATATGTTGATGACATTAATATCCAGAGAGGCAGTAGATTGCTGTAACCCTTTAATAAATCAGTCCTCATGATTGAAAATGAAGGATTTTCAGGAGATTTATATATAGTAATTCTCACTTCTCTGTCTTCTGTTTCTATGGAATTATAAAATATATGGGCATTATGCCTTATATTTAACTCCTCTGAGCCCTTCTCTAAAAGTCTCGCAAATAAGAGTTTTATGCCTGTTTCTGCTATAGTGCTGAGATCTTTATATTCTTCACTTACATCTCCCTTTTGTATCCTGTCTATCCTTTTGTAAATTTTCTTTCCGTACTGGAAAAAAGTTTTACTGAACTGCAGTTCTTTCTTTTTTGAAAAACTTTCTATAAATTCTTCCTCACCTGTCTGTATTCTTTCTTCTCCTGAAAATTCATAGGTTTTTCTCAGAACTACAGATTCTCTTTCACTACTTCCTTCTCTCTTTCTGTAAGAAGTCTGTTCTTCTTCTTCACCTGTGAGATTGCCTGATTTATCATATATTTTATTTGTTCTTCTACAGACAGGATTTTTCTCTTCATCAAGGGTAAAGGAATATTCCTGTTCTATAAGTTCAAGCAGTGAACCTTCATCCCACATAGATAGAGAATCCTGGCATGAAATCTCCTGTTTTATTCTTGCAGTACTTATCCTGCCTTCTCTGAGATTTTTTGCAATCACTTCTATGGCTTCTCTTTCAGTGAAATTTAATTCTGTCAGTTCTTTTGTCTCTCTGTCAGAAAAAAAAGAAAGATTTTTTATCTTTTTTTCCTTATCCTGTAAGGTTTCTCTCAGTTCAATCCCTCCGTCTTCAAATTCTGTGAGGATTGTTTCATGAGTAATTTTTCCTCCGGATTTTTCAACTTCACAGGTCATAAGATCTCCATGAGAGGTTTTTAAAGTACCACTGTGTTTTTCATCTCTTCCTTTTGTTTCTATCTTATAGGTACTTTCATTGCCTGTTTTATTATTTTTTATATAAATAGTTTCTTTTTTATCTGTAAGGTTTTCTTTTATAAGTTCGGCATGTCCTTCGAATTCTCCGTTAATGCCTTTAGAGGTTATTTCTACGGTATTTTCTGTTTCTTTTCCTTCTGCCCTGTAGGCTGTTTTATCCTGATTTACTCCTTCCCATTTTGTAACAGGAGTACCATCTGATGAGAGTCCTCTGGAACAATTTTTTATAGTATGTCCCTTCTGTGTAGTTTCATATTTTTCAGAGGCTTTACCTGTGAAATTTGCCACCACTGCAAAGGTAAATTCATCTTCTTTAGCCCTGGGAATATCCTTCGGGACGAGAGAGGTTTCCTCTCTTATATCAGGTAATTTTTGTTTTACCGTTATTTCTCCATGTCTTACGGGAACAGGACTGAGATTTTCTCTGTCTCTGCCGAATAGAGAAGAAATTTCTGCTGTCAGTATTTTAATATCAGGTTTTGAATGAACTTCTCCTATAATATCTGTTTTAACATTCAGTCCAGTTATTTTACTTAAATTAAACATTTTTTCTTCTTTCAGTTAACTCTTCTCTGGCTTTAAGGAATAGATTGTTTCCTTCGAAAGAAAGCTGTCCTGCCAGAGTGAGATGTATATGGGAGTCATCGCGAAGATAAAATCTGAGTTCATTCAGAGATTGTAAAAACACATTAAAACCTCTGTCAATAAGGAATTTTATTTTTTCCTGAGAAGGATTTTTCAGGTTATATAAGCGATTTAATGATTTCTTTTTTTTCTCTATATAAATTTCTATTTCTTTTAGATAATCTTCCCTTTTTTCGAAAGGTATGAGTTTTTTTTCCAGAGCCGGAATAAGATGACAGAACTGTATGTGTAATGCAGAATCAGTTTCATAAGAAAGTCCGTCTTTTTCTTTTGAGGAATCTGAAAATATATCGTGTTCGTCAAATCTGATTTGTTCTGTACTTACAAGTATATCTTCTCCCGGAAGGTCAGGAGGTATATAATGTCTTTCCCATTTATCAACTTTATTCTTTTCTTCTTCTTTATTTTTTTCCTGAAAACTATCCAGTCCATCAGGATGTGAAACTAACATGGCAACACTCTGAAAATCATCCAGTCCATCTCTTTTTACTTCCTTGTTTTCTCCGTCTTTTGTTTCAAAAACATCACTCCCGTCACTTTTTGCCTCTTCTACTTCACTTTTCATCATCCTGTTTTTCATAAGATTCCAGGCACTTCCTGTAGAAGTAGTAAAAGTTTTAGGAGTGTTTAAAGCCTGTATAAAAGAAATACCGGCAGATTTTTTCTGTTCTTTATTTTCGTTGCTCATAGCCATGTCATTTTTCTGAAATGCTTTCTTTCTATGTAAGAAGCCAGATACCCTGCTCCAGTACCGAGAGCGATATTTATATACCAGCTTCCGCCAACGAGGAATAACATTATAAAACCTACTATTGCACCGATAGCGGCTGAATTCTGATAAAAACAGAGTGAACTTGTTGCCCCTGAAATTGCTCCTATAATAATACCTGCAATTAACCAGTAAATAAATACAATTATAAAGAGGCCTGCACCCAGTACTGCAGAACCGCTGAAAAGAGATCCAATAGCGGCAGTTAATATTCCCGCCACTAAAGCAATAATTGCTCCTGCTATAACACCGCTTCTTAATCCCTGGGTTATATTTGAGCTTCTATCCAGATTTATGAGTTCTGCACCGCATTTTTTACATTTTTTTGCTTCCGGCTGATTATTGGTACCACAGCA
>Ga0351886_10312_pt1 | contig 18495 bp, 16 predicted proteins | sample TotcelFGM3001L14_FD_206761 | JGI IMG/M metagenome (GOLD analysis project Ga0351886, IMG submission 206761) | Enriched cells from coal bed in the Powder River Basin, Montana, United States - Total cells FGM rep3 HSBNCT.FGM.300.1.L14 ... | reverse complement strand
GCTTTCAAAGACGCTGTTTTCAAATTCTCGCGCAATGAGATTATGCCATTGATGGAAGAGTACGAAATGAAAGGCGAATTTCCGTGGCCCGCGTGGAAGAAGATGGCGGAGTATGGGATGATGGGGCTGCCGTTTCCCGAGGAGTACGGCGGTTCGGGCGCGGACATTCTTACGACGCTAATCGGGATGGAGGCGCTGGGACACGGCGGTGCGGCGGCGGGGCTGTGTTTGTCCTGGGGCGCACATACGGTCCTTTGCGGCGTTCCAATATGGCTGGTCGGCACCGAAGAACAGAAAAAGAAATATCTGACAAAAATCGCATCAGCGGAATGGATTGGCGGATTCGGGCTTACGGAACCGGGCGCCGGGTCCGATGCCGCGGGCGTTCAGGCCACGGCCGTGAAAAAAGGCGACAAGTACATCCTTAACGGCACGAAGATGTTTATCACTAATGCGCCGATAGGGGATGTTTTCATTGTTATCGCCGTCACGAACAAAGAAATGAAACATCTGGGGATCAGCGCGTTCATCGTCGAGAAGGATTTCCCCGGATTTTCCATTGGCAAAGAATTGAACAAGATGGGGAATCGTACATCCACAACTTCAGAGTTGATTTTCGAGGACTGCGAGGTGCCCGCCGGAAACCTGCTCGGAGCCGAAGGTTATGGGTTTCTTCAGGTGGGAAAAACCATTCTCGAATGGGAGCGTTCCTGCCTTCTCGCCGCAGGCGTCGGAGGCATGGAGGCCGCGATAGAAACCTGCTCGCGGTACGCGAAAGACAGAAAACAGTTCGGGCGTTCCATTGCGGAATTTCAGGCCGTGCAAAGCAAGCTCGCTGAAATGAAAGTGATACAGGCGGCGGCCCGGCGCATCATGTACAAGGTTGCCTGGATGAAGAAGAATGAAATGCCCGCCATGCTGGAAGCTTCGATAGCAAAACTTTTCATAACCGAAATGGGACTGAAGCTGGCGGACCACGCCGTGCAGATTCATGGCGGATACGGTTATATGAAAGAGTATCCCGTGGAGTGGGGATATCGGGACGCAAAGCTCGGCACCATCGGCGGGGGCACGTCGGAAATCCAGCGAAACATTATCTCCAAACTGATACTCAATCTGAAAAAGGCGAAGAAGGAAGGGGGCGGGAACTGATATGGACCTGAATTTCACCGATCAGCAAAAGGGTATTCAGAAAGCGGCAAAAGAACTGTGTGAAAAAGAAATCTCTCCCTCGGCTGGAGCGGTTGACGTCCGCGGGATGATGGCGCACGAGCATCTGAAAAAAATCGCCGGGGCGGGACTGCTTTGCTGTATCGTTCCCAAGGAATACGGCGGAAGCGGCGCGGGATTAATCGCGCATTCACTTTACATTGAGGAGCTTGCCGCCGCCTGCGCATCCACGGCCCTTGCGGCCCACGCCTCCGGTCTGCTCGCGGCCGTCCCCATCCTTCTCGGTTCGGATGAACATAAAAAGAAATATCTTCCGGGGTTGGCGTCAGCGGAACTGATTGGTGGTTTCGCTCTTACCGAACCCGGCTGCGGTTCGGATGCCGCGGCCATTGAGACTACCGCGGAAAGCAAGAATGGCGGATATGTTCTCAACGGGAAAAAGACGTTCGTAACAAATGGGCCGGTGGCGGATGTATTCATTGTTTTTGCGCGAACGGGCGGGCCGCATGACGATGCGGCGATAAGCGCTTTTATTGTTGAAAGAGACATGGCGGGATTATCCTTCGACGGCCCGCTTGAGATGATGTGTGCACGAGGTGCGGCCATGTCGAGCCTTGTGTTTAAAGACTGTGAAATACCCGCGTCGAACCTTCTCGGAGAAGCGGGCAAGGGGCTGGACATCGCGAACCTGACACAGGAATATGCGCGGATAAGCATGGCGGCGATTGCGGCTGGCATTGCCCGGGCCGCCATGGAGGCGTCCATTGCCCGTGCGGAAACGCGGCAGGCTTTCGGAAAGCTCATCGGCAGCTTCCAGGAGATCAACCATAAAATCGCGACCATGCGAATGAACATCGAAGTCGCGCGGCAGTTGATATACTACGCGGCCTGGCTGAAGGACCGGGGCGAGAATTGCGAAACCGACATAGCTATTGCGAAATTGTTCGCCTCCGAAACTGCGGCGAGGAGCGCGTCGGACGCGCTCCAGATACATGGCGGCGCGGGGCTGACAGCGGGTTCGAAAGTCGAACGATTGTACCGTGATGTGAAAATGTGCGAGATAGCGGAAGGCACATCCGAAATTCAACGCATGGCCATAGCCCGGAGTGTGCTGGCTGAATGAATGGCGCATTGTGCAAATCGGAAAGATAAGGGCGGATAGCCCGGAAAGGAGTTTGTCATGCCGTTTCTGGAATACTTTGAGTTTCACGACAGGACGAAACTTGTATACGGGCCGGACACGATAAAACAGGCGGGGAGGGAAGCGCAGCTTCTCGGCGGCGCCAAAGCCGTGCTGATCACCGACAGCGTGATCCATGGCCTGGGCTTTCCGAATACAATCATAAAAAGTCTCGAGGAAGCGGGTATTGAGGTTGTGCTTGTGCGCGACGACGTGCCGCAGGACTCGAGCGTAAAGATCATCACGGAAACGAGCGCCGAGGCAAAAGTCAGGGGCGCGGACGTATGCATCGGAATCGGTGGCGGCAGTGTGCTGGATACCATGAAAATGGTAAACCTACTGTTGACGGAGGGCGGCGACCTTCTGAATGATCACCAGGGCACATACTTACAGGAACGGCCGTTGAAGCCGATGATTGCTATCCCGACCACGGCGGGCACGGGTAGCGAGGTCACCTTTGCCGCCATGGTTAAGGATCACGACTCCAGCATGAAGTTATCTTTCGTCAGCCACTTTTTCGCGCCCAACGTAAGCATTCTGGACCCGAATGTGACGCTGTCGATGCCGAAACAGATAACCGCTTCAACCGGAATTGATGCATTAACACATGCAATCGAATCCCTGACCAGCACACAGGCGACGCCCATCACTGATGGGCTTTCAGCGGGAGCCATAGGCGCGATCCACGAATACCTGCCCATTGCGGTGAAAAATGGCGGCGACGTGGAAGCGCGCGGCCGAATGCTGACGGCCTCATGCCAGGCCGGGCTGGCGATTGCCAACTCTTTTGTGGGCATCGTGCATGGCGTGGCGCATTCCATCGGAGGCATAGCGGGCGTGCCCCACGGGCTGGCGAACTCGCTCATGCTGCCCGTCTGCATGGAGTGGAATATGGAATACTGCTTGGATAAGTACGCGATTGCAGCATACGCCATGAGTGTGGCGCCAACTGGAGACATGAGAGCGGACGCCATAGCGGGAATTCAGAAAGTGCGGGATCTGATTTATAGTCTCGGTTTGCCGGCCAGACTCAGCGAGGTGGGCGTGACCGAAGATCAACTCGAATCCATTGCGGAACTTACAATGGGCGACGGCGCTGTTTATACAAACCCGAGGCCCGTGGAAGACCCCGGAGAAGTGTTGGAACTTCTGAAAAAAGCATTCTGACGGAGGCGTCCGGGCGGCGTTCAATGCCCGCGCGGCAGGCCGGTAAAAATATCAATGCGAAAGGAAAACGAAAAATGGAGCAGGTGTATACCGACACGGACCATCTCTACAGGGTGCTCGTCCCGTTTTTCAACATGCTGAAAAGCAACGACGACATTGGCCCGAAAATTCTGGCAAGTGGATTGATTATGCAGTTCAGGTATTCGGAGCCGGTCGGAGTAATATCAATCGACTGCCCCAAACAGGAAGTCATCCAGGGCGACGACGAGTCCATAATTCCCACGGTTACGATGACAATGAAGGCGAATGTCGCCCACAAGTTCTGGCTTGGGAAGCTCAGCCTCATGGTGGCATTGACAAAGAGAGACATCATCTCCAAGGGGCCGGTTGCCGCCACCATGAAGCTTCTCCCCATTATCAAAGGGGCATACGCGCTTTACAACGATTATCTCAAAGAGAACGGAATGGAAGAGATGATTGCTTTTGAGGGTTAGCAGAGAGCGCATGTAAACAAGTGAATTTGATAATAACGCAAATAATCCATGATGAAAGGAGTGCTGAAAATGGCAAAACGAGCCGCAATCTGCGCGGTGGCGCAGATACCGTTTGAATCCAACCTGTGGCAAAAACGCGTGCAGGGGATGGTTTTGGCCGTTGTGGAGTCGATCATCAAACAGACGGGCGTAACCTATGGCGCAAATGGAATCCAGAACGTTGTAACGTGCTCGGACGACGTTTTCGACGCGCGGACTATCTCCGACAACGCCATCACCGACGAGGTGGGAGCGCACTACCGGGGCGAGGAAAAGGTTCCCATGGACGGGGTCAACGCGATAGCCTACGCGCTCGCGTGCGTGCTGTCCGGGCATGATGAGGTCACTATGGTCGTGGCCCACTGCAAGGAATCACAGAGCGAGGACAGGAACATGTGCACGAACCTCGCTTTCGATCCGTTCTATTGCAGGCCGCTGGGGCTGGATTACCTGAACCTGGCGGCGATGCAGGCGCGGGCGTACATGGGCGGGTCGGGAATCACGGATGAACACCTCGCCAGGGTGGTGGAATATTCCCGGAAGAACGCCGCGAAAAACCCGCTTGCAGTCGCAAGGAACCTGGTCTTGGCGAAAGAAGTCATGAGATCCCCAATGGTATGCGATCCGATACGGGAAATGCACGTCTATCCCGTATCCGACGGCGCGGTCGCGCTGCTGATCGCGAACGAGGATCGATGCGGGGAGTTCACCGATAAACCGGTATGGATCACGGGGTTCGGGAACTGCATGGACAGTTATTTTCCCGGCGACAGGGATTTGGCGGGGAATTTCTCGCTGAAGCGCGCCGCGGAACGGGCATACAAAATGGCGGGCGTCACGAACCCGGAAAAGGAGTTTGATCTCGCCGAGGTGCACGCATCTTACGCCTACCAGTTGCCGATGTGGTGCGAGGGCCTTGGCCTTTGCGGCGATGAGCGGGGAGGCAAGTGGATCGACGACGGCGGCATGGAGAAGAAAAACGTGAATCCATCGGGCGGTCCGCTGGGCGGATTTCCTATTATGGTCGGCGGGCTTGCCGGGGCGGCGGAGGCCGTTCTGCAGCTTCGGGGCGAAGCCGGAGACCGGCAGGTTTCGGGCGCGAAAAAGGCGCTGACGCACGGAACGACCGGCGCGGCCGGACAGCACCACGCCGTGCTCATACTTGAAAAGGAATAGAGAGGAGGCTCGAACATGAATCAGAAACACGAAAAAAACAGAAATGTGGCAATAATCGGCATCGGGCAGACCGTCTACTCCAGCCACCGCGAAGACGTGAATCAGCCCGAGATGATCCACGAGGCGGTCACGCTTGCGCTCAAGGACGCCGGGCTGACCATGGCGGATATTGACTGCGTCGCGCACGGCAACATGGAGCTTTTCGAGATGGTGCACCAGCCGGATATGTGGCACGTGATCGGCGACGGCGCATACGGCAAGAGCGCGTTCAGGCTGACCACAGGCGGCACAACCGGCGCCACTCTCGTGAGCGCGGCGGACAACCTTGTGGCCTCGGGCATGTACGACATTGTCATGGCCATCGGCTTTGAGAAACTTCAGGAGGGCCACACAACCGGCGGCATCACGAATATGGCCGACCCGCTGTGGACGCGGCACCTTCAGACGGGCGCTCTCACGGGTGCGACGGCGGCCTACATGATACGCGAGTTCGGCGAGGAGCGCGCCAAGCGCGCGGCCATGAAACTACGCATCGACATGGACAAGCACGCCGTTCTCAACCCCAATTCACACCGCAGTTTCGGGCTCGATTACGATCAGATGGACGACCTCATCGCAAACTCGCCGCAGCTCGCCGGTGAACTTCGGCTCATTCACATGTGCTCGCAGAGCGACGGCGCGTGCGCCATGATCTTCGCGTCCGAGGAGAAAGCGAAAAAGCTCTGCAAAAAGCCGGTGTGGATACGAGACCATATCACCATCCACCGCGAGGAAAACTTCGCCACGATGTTCACTTATGACATCGAGGAACGCGACCCCACCACGCATCGTGTCGCCGCTGAAAGACTCTTCGAGCGCAACGGCATCAAAAACCCGGTCGAATACTTCGACGTGTTCGAGATGTACGATCCGTCTTCATGGTGGGGGCTCGACTGGGTGCGTGACTTTTTCCTGCTCAAGGACGACGAGCACCTCAAAATGGTGGAAAACGGCGATCTGAAGATTGGCGGCAAAATGCCCCTGAACCCATCAGGCGGCGTGGTCTCGGCCAATCCCATCGGCGCCACGGCCATGGTGCGTGTCGCGGAAGCCGCGCTCCAGGTTCGAGGAGACGCCGGCGGCCACCAGGTGCCGGGAGAAGTCAATCACGCGCTTGCTTCAGGCTTTGGCGGCACCTACTGGACCGTTCTGCTCATGCTCGAAAAGAATCTTGACTGGCGGGAGGGGGAAAAATGAGCAAATACTTCGGAACAACGGTGGATGATATTTTCAATTCCCAGGACAAACGATTCCGGGCCGAAGGCTCGGAAGGCATGAATGCGATTTTCGCCTACGACATCCAGGGCGAAGGCGGCGGCAGATGGAAGCTGACGATTAAAGACCGCGCCTGCGCCACGGAAAAACTGGACAGCGATGAATTCGGCGATTACTCGGTGAAGATCACGGCGGACGCGGAGACGTTCGTGGGGATTACCATAGGGAAAATCGACGGCACCGAGGCTTTCATGGGAGGCAAGCTCAAGGTGGACGGCCAAATCCCGCTCATGATGGAGCTGCCGAAACTCTTCACCAAATATACGCCGCCCCAAAAAGATGTGACCGCCGCGGATATACTGGCGACCGCCGAGGCGCGGTTCCGCCCGGAGAACGCCGAGGGGCTCGACATCACCGTGGGATACGACCTCGCGGGCGACGGCGGCGGCAAGTGGACGGCGGTCATCAAGGACGGCAAATGCGCTTTTGAACAAGGACTGAGGGACAATCTCACTGTGTGCAACATCGTCAAGGCACAGGATTATGTCGACCTCATGCTCGGCAAGCTGGACCCGATGGTCGCTTTCGGCGCGGGCAGGCTGAGGCTGATCGGAGACATGGAAATCGCCCAGCGGCTTCCGAAAATATTCGGCAAATACGAGGCCACGAACGCGGAGGCGGCCGAAGAGCTTATCATGCTCAAAAGGACGATCTCCGTGGACATGAAATACTCCACGGGGCCGGCCATGGGAAAATTTCTGGACGGCCTCAAGGAAAAGAAGATTCTTGCGAACGTGTGCCCCAAATGCGGGCGCAAGCAATTGCCCCCGCGCGAGTCCTGCGCCAAATGCCTTTGCGGCGTGGATGATTTCGTTGAAGTCGGTCCAGAGGGCATCGTCACCTTCTGCGACATCATTTACTACGCCAGTCCGGACCCGCTTACAGGGGAGATACGTGAAACTCCTTACGGAGCTCTTTTTGTACTCCTCGACGGATGCAAAGACCGTGAAGCGCTCTGGCACCTGCTCAAGGATGAAGATATCGTCGACATTGAGCGGGGCGACCGCGTTCGCGCCGTGTGGGCCGAGCATCCCACGGGCTCGGTGCACGATATTATTTACTTCGAGAAAGTGCGGTGAGGTTTTTGTATCTTTCAGGCGAACATTTTGTAACATTTTGCGAAGTGAAGAATTCCCTGGGGACACGATCTGGAATTTAAGTGCAAATTCCGGTCATGTCCCCGGAATTCCACTCAATAAGGAGAATCCGCTATGAATCAGGAAAATGATCATTGTTACGTCGTCGATGGAAAGCTGGCCCTTCCCTACCAGTATTTCGCGGGAAGAACGGGCAGCAGGTTCATTATCTCCCTGCGCGACAAGAAGAAAATCCTCGGAGTGAAATGCAAGAGTTGCAACAAAGTGTTCGTGCCGCCGCGGCAGACCTGCGAGCGCTGCTTCGAGAATATCAGCGAAAACCGGGTGGAACTCTCGGACACCGGCGAGATCGTCAACTTCGCCGTTGTGCGATACGAGGCAAAACATCTGCCGCGAAAGCCGCCGTTCACGCTCGCGCTTATCAAGCTCGGCGGCGCCGACACCCCAATGACTCACATTGTTGAGGGAATCGAGCCGGAGAGTATTCGCATTGGCATGATGGTTAAAGCGGTGTTTGCAAAGGAACCAACCAACACGATTCTCGACATTGATCATTTCGAGCCGGTGTGAATGCCGTATTTGATATTAATTGATTGAAAATTCCATAAGGTCGTTTAAATCGGCCGTGACGGTTGTTCGAATCTGCGGCGCTCTGTGATCAAAGGCGTTGCGCTTAGAGGTGTATAATGGGCTTTTCCTACTATTGGTCTCCTGAACGTCAGAGAAAATGGAGCGAAGAGAAACTGCTTCGCTATGTAAAAAGCCATATTCTCACATATCATCCCTTTTACAGAAACAAGTGTAGGGAAATGGGAATCGGCGCCGGGGATTTGAGGAGCTACGAGGATTTCCGGAAATTCCCTCTCGTAACCAAGGCGGATCTGGTACAGGACCACCTCGCGTTTATTCTGCAGCCGGCGTTTCCCGGCAGAAAACCACTATACGAAAACATCGCGCCCATCAGCAAAAAAGACCTGCTCAAATATGCGTGCCGTGCGATCCGGCGGCCGCTGCTTCCGGGCGCCACCGGAGAAGACCGAACATTGAAAAAACGGATCGAAGCCGAAGCGCGGAGGGAGTGGTTTCCCATCCACTTCCACGCGAGCGGCGGCACAACAGGCAATCCCAGCCCTGCGGTATACACCCATCACGACATATTCAACGTCACGCCGAAAATAGTCGTCATGTCCTCTTGGTGCGGCATAAAGTCCGATCAAAAAATGCTCAACCTTTTCCCCGCGGCGCCCCACCTGGCTTTTTTTCAGGTCGTGTTCAGCCAGCTCCTTATGGCCGGACACGTGTTCCATACATGCGGCGGCTCGGTAATTCCCACGGAACGCCAAATTCAAATCTGCGAAAATCTTGGTTTCGACAATCTTGTCGCCATTCCGTCGTATCTTACGTACTGGCTTGAAGTCGCGGAAAAAATGCGAAAAAAAGGCGACATAAAGAAAATAGACACAATCAAATTTGCCGTTGTTTCTGGAGAGCCCATGGTGCCCGCTTACCGAGACAGAATAAAAAGTCAGTTCGCCGCCATCGGATCAGATAACGTTAAAATAATCGAAGGTTACGGAATGACTGAATTGAAAGGCGCCTTTTATGAGTGCGCCGAAGGCTCCGGCATTCATCTGAACACGGAGCACTACTTCTGGGAAGTTCTTGACCCTGAAACGAAGAAACCTGTGCCAGAAGGGCATGAAGGCGTGTTGACATTTAGTCATATAGATTTTCGCGGAACTGTGTTGATACGATATTATACCGGCGACTTGATTAAGGGAGTGGTGTGGAATAAATGCGAACATTGCGGACATACGGGACCGAGGCTCCTCACCCCATTGTGCCGCGCCGTAAAAGATTTCACAAAAATAAAAGGCTCGCGCGTCAACCTGCTTGATCTCCAGACGGCAATCCGCAGCACAGCGGGCGTCGAATCCTTTCACGTGGTTATTACGAAGGAAAAAGCGGACGATCCGTTCTCAAGAGACTGGGTCAGAGTCCACGTAGTGAAAAAAGCTGATGCTACCGAGGAATCAATTGTCCCCGCCATGAAGAAAAACGTAAAACTCGATTGTGAAATATCGCCATCCGAAATAGTTTTCAACGCGCCGGAAGAAGTGGAGCGAATGCTGTTCGCGCGCACCAACCTGAAAGCCGACTGGATAGTGGATGAGCGACAAGTGCACGCATGACAAACAATGCCTCACAAGACATCAGAACATATTTAGAACATGGGGTTCTTACGACACAACAAGCCTGACAGGTCTTGTTCACATCGCTTCTGGCTAACATTTGTCGCGATGGTTGTGTTCGTAGACTGTACAGTTATTGTCGGAATCTACATGTTCCTGCGCCTGCGAAAAGTGGAGCCGGATGTCGAGTTCCCCAAACCAACGCTTGTAGCCAAGTCTAATTTCCCATTCCAGATTTCTGCTGTATTCTTCGCGCTGCTGTTGTGCAAATATCAGCCAATTGTCGCGTCGATATTCATGTGGACCACGATGCTTACCACTCCCGGCGCATATATAACTTACATGAAAAAAGGAAGTTTTGTATTCAAACGCGCATTCGCCGTCATCATGGGCGGATCATCCAGCAACAAGTCGTAATAACGAAACGTCTTATTACACGATACGCCAATATCACGTAATAACGATTTTCTGCAAATCACGCCGCTTTACGCTGATAATGATGGAACATCCCACCGAGAATACTGATGCTCTCGACCTCTCCGTCAGACGATGATTCTGTTATTCCGCTTATCGGTTTATTCCCCACCCCCTGATGCGGACGGTATCGGTTGTAGTAATCGACGTATGTCTCAACAATGTATTTCAGATGATGTTTGCCGAACACTGTGAAATAATTCAGGCATTCGTGCTTCACGCTCCATACCCAGCGTTCCGCATAAATGTTGCAGGATGGGTTCTGTGCCGGTGTCTTTCTTACGCTTATTCCATGCCGATCCATGATCGAATCAAACCCCTCCGAAAACTTCCCGTCCCGATCACGTATCAGATATTTCGGCTCGAAACCGGAATTTTTCATCGTATTAAACACCTCGGCGGCGCGCCTTTCGACCCACCGTCTTTTCGGATACCGGGTCATCCCCGCAAGATGGACACGGCGGGTGCCGAGTTCGATGAAGAAGAAGACATAGACTGTCACGCGGCCGCGCAGAGTCCATATCTCCTTTGTAAAGAAATCACATGCAATCAATGTCTCCATGTGGGTGCGGATAAAATCCGTCCATCTGGAGTCACGCCGCAGAGGGCTGGGTTCAATCCCAAGGCTTCTCAGAATGGTCTGGATCGTCGTCCGGCCAACTTTTATATGCAGCTTCATCAGCTCACCCCGAATCTTATGGTAACCCAGATGAGCGTTTTCCTTGGCGATGCGGATAATGAGTTCCCTTGTTTCCGCCGAAATCGCCGGGCGACCGGCTTTGCTCTTCTTGCCCTTGTAAATGTGTCCGTTGACCCAGCGCCGGAAGGTTTCGTATGTTACAATAGTGATGAGGCCTTTGAGGCGGGCGCCGAGCGGCTTGCCGAAACGAAGCAGCCGGTTTCTCTCGACATCCGTGGGGATAATCCGGCCTTTGATTCTGGATCGGAGGATTTGGTTTTCGACCTTGAGGTACTGAATCTCTTCAATGAGATGGGAATTGACCCAATGCGCGAGCATCAAGAAAAAAGGATGAAACATCATTTTCGACATCTCTCTTGCCTCCAGCCGTTCATTTCGTTTTTCAATATGCCCAATGGCGAGATATTTTTATCGAAAAAAGCCCATTTGCTCTGCGCGAGATTGCGTTTTTTGCCCCAAAGTGGCATTTCAAAAAAGCCAGCAATAAAGCCAGGTTTGAATTTTCGGCCACCAGGAAAGGGTGGTGGGATTCGCTCGGCAGGTTACGGCATGATGGTTCGCATGGGTTTTATGTTGAACTGTTGCATTTTTTGCAACAGTTGCGGCATCCAGAATCCAGTCGTGAGGAGTTGCCGTTACCTCATGTTATTCCCATGTTACCCCATGTTATACATTATATATAACGCCGTTACCCTGCCGTTATGTCAGCATGAAATGGATTGCAGTCGTCGTAATACTTGGGTGACCCGGGCGCGGGAAACATTCAGCCGCCGGGCGAGGTCTGCGCGAGTTTCTATTCCTTCGGACTCCATGATCTGGAGATATCGTTGCGCCGTCTCAATGCCCTGATTCCGTTTATCCTCTTTATTCTGTCGTAATTCCTCGTTTTCATATACGGAACCATCGTTGTGCTCATCAGCACATCGGTTTTCTTTCCTTATCTTGTATTTCTTTCCGTTTTTCTGGTATTGGGGGAGTTGTACTTCAACGACTTTCAGGAAATTCGGTTTGCCTACAGCGCCCGGCTCAGGGACTCACAGACGATATTTCCGGTTATCAGTCGATCAAAGAACTGAAAGACAAGTTCAGGGAGATTAAAAAAGAACATCCCAGTTGGACGCTCGACGGGGCAAGGCAGTTGTGGCAATTCGGAAAGCAAATCAAGCCGGGCGACACGATAATAGCGAACAGGGGCTTGTCTGAGGTTGTCGGCATTGGGACAGTAACCGGCGAATATGAATATGATGACACGCTGGACTATCAGCACATTATCCCGGTGAACTGGGATGACACTGAGCCGCGGGATTATGAGATGAAAGGCTGGAGAAGAACGGTAATCGAAACCGACGAAGAGACATATAAAGCAATCATAAAAACGAAAACTCCAGCGCCGGAATTGCCCGATGACGCTATGTTGAAAGATGTGGAGGATATTCTCAAAAGAAAAGGACAGGTGATTTTGTATGGGCCTCCGGGGACGGGAAAGACTTATACGGCGCGCCGGTTCGGGGTGTACTGGCTGCTGAAGGATGCTGGCCGCGAGGATATAAATGAAGCGCTGGCGGATTCCGACCTGTTTCTCCATGAAGAGCAGGCGCTGTCGTCGGCGCAGGTGTCGAGACGGGTGTGGTGGCTGGTGGCGAATCCCAAAGAATGGCAGTGGGAAACGTTGTTCGAGAAAAAGAAAGAGACGTTTCGGTACGGGCGATTGCAGCGGAATTACCCGCTGGTAAAGCGCGGCGATCTGGTCATTGGATACGAATCGACACCCGCCAAACAATTGAAAGCAATCGCGAGGATAACGAGAGAATTCGGGATTCTTGAAGGGGACGAACAACCGACCATCGGGATCGAACCGGTGGCGAGAATCACCAAGGGACTCACTTATGATGAACTTCAGTCCGATCCGGTGTTGAAGGAATCCGAGCCGATCCGGTTCAATAATCAGGGAACGCTGTTCGCGCTGACGGCGGATCAGGCGAGTTATTTGTTGTCGATGCTTTCCGACCGCGACCCGAGTTTATCACAATATATCGAATGGGATCAGGGCATCAGCTCTCTAACGCGGCTCACTTTTCACCCGTCGTACACATACGAGGATTTTATAGAGGGCTTCAAACCGGTGGATTCAACGAGCGGCAGTTTACAGTTGAGACTTGAAGACGGCGTTTTTAAGAAAATCTGCAGGCAGGCGCAGTCGCAACCGGAAAAGAAGTTTCTAGTCCTGATTGATGAGATCAACCGCGCGAATATTGCCAAGGTTTTCGGGGAACTGGTCACATTGCTTGAAAATGACAAGCGCGATATGGTGGTAACGCTGCCCCAGAGCAAGGAGAGTTTCTGTATTCCGTCGAATGTTTATATTCTGGGAACGATGAATACGGCTGACAGGAGCATAAAGCTTCTGGACGCTGCCTTACGGCGACGGTTCGCATTTGTCGAATTGATGCCGGATACCGGGCTTTTGAAAAACGCTGCGGTCGGATCGCTTCCTCTCGACAAATTCCTCGAAGAGTTGAATTATCGAATAGCCAAGAACATCGGTCGCGAAAAGCAGATCGGCCACTCTTTCTTCCTTGATGTAGAGGGACAGGCGCTAACCGATCCTGACGAATTCGCCAGAGTGTTCCGGCAGGAGATTCTACCGCTGCTCCAAGAATATTGCTATGAGGATTACGCCACACTCGCGACTTACATCGGAAACAGCCTTGTTCATAAAGACAAACAAATCATCGTCAAGGAATTGCTCATGGACTCCGATAAACTTATCAAAGCGCTCTCCGACGAGCTGATAAAGGATGACGTTTCGGCTGAATGAAAGTAATCGATTCCAAAAGACAGATATTCGAGATTTCCGAATGGGGGAGTATTCTTCTTGATGGGATTGAACTATCCCCCGCTGATTCAAAACTGGTGAAAGACGTTGAGAATCAAGTTTCAATCGTAGAACTGAAATCTGGATTGAAGATATCCGCTCAGTCTTGGATCGGCGTCCTTCGATTTGACAATTTCGAATTGAGGATTGTCCCGAAGCTGGCCGGTGAAAACATCGGCCTGATTGAAATGATAGAATTCACAACCGGCATCTCTGGACTTAAAGAAAATGTTGGAATGATAACCCTCGACACTCAGGGAAACAATCTTTTCGACCTGCTCTCACTTTTGTTCGCCAAGGCATGTGAGAAAGTATCGAGGATCGGAATGCTGAGCGATTACGTTGAGCGCGAGGATACCCTCAAAGTATTGCGCGGTCGGCTGCTGCCGGATAGACAGGCGCTCCGTCATTACGGGCAAGTGGACCAAATAGAATGCCGGTATGACGAATTCGAAAAAGACATCCCTGAAAATCAGGTTCTATCGGCTGTGCTGGCGATATGCGCGAGAAATGTCGGCGAGCAGTCGATCAAGCGCAACCTCCGGGTGATGCAGTCGGTATTCGATGAGATTTGCGATCCATCGGAATGCGACATCGCGTCTGCGCGGCATCAGATTATCTACAACCGAAGGAACGAGCACTACCGAGAGGCTCTCGATCTAGCATGGCTGCTGATTGATGGGCTGGGAATCAGAAACATTATGGAAGCAGGGAAAACTAGATGTTTCGCGTTCCTCATCGATATGAACACTCTCTTCGAAAACTTTGTGCATAAGGTCATCAACCACTTTATCGACAAGAAGGAATTCAGGGTTCAATATCAGAGGAAAGATCGTTCAATAATTTGGAACGCTATCACCAAGAGGCCATACTCAAGCATAATCCCGGACATAATGGTTGAAAGCCGGGGGCTCGATCCGGTTATAAGAATTCCAATCGACGCAAAGTACAAACTCTATGACGACCGTAAAATCAGTCCCAGTGATATTTACCAATGCTTTTTGTACGCATACGCCTACAAAGACGTTTCTACGGGTGTCGTGCCGATTTCGTTGCTGATCTATCCTTCATCACAGGATGCTTCCCAGCCGATACACCTGAACATTCGGGGGCGGGAAAAGAGTTCCGCTGCGGAGATAATCGCAATATCATTATCCATCCCGAAAGTCCTGAAAGATATCAAATCCGGGAGTCAGGGCGTTTCAATGAAGAGATTGTTTGAAATCATTCAGAAGGCAATGTGTGACGACTTGAGCGCCAAGGCATTGAGTAAAACGAACGTTTCCGGATGATTCAGGAGGCGTAGTGAAATTACCTGATTTCGACCACGATGGCGATATCAACATGAGGGATTACTACGACGACCTTGGCGGTGTGTATTATTTTGCCCCCGATGATGTTCGACCGGGAAAAACGCAATTAACGGGTTGCGAGCAAAACGCTGTCCGCATCATTTCTTTCATTATCGGAATTGCCGCAGTTATACTGCTATTTTGGATATTGTAAGGATCAGACGTGAACAAAGATGAGACAATAGCCAAGCTCGTGAATGGAGTCCGGGAAAAACCAGACGACCCGGAAGCGCATTTCAGCTTGGGGGTTTATTTGCTTGATTCAGGGAATTTTCAGGAATCTGTGGACGCTTTTATGCGTGTTCTGCGGCTTGCGCCAGAAAATGGAAGAGCATACGTCACGCTTGGTCGAGCATACATGAAAATGAAACGGGTGCAGGAAGCAATAAATGCTTACATGGGGGCATTGCGACTACTTCCCGATTCAATCGAATCATATCTTCTACTCGGTCAGGCTTATATGGATGATGGGTCACATGAAAAAGCCATTGAAACACTCAATATGGCAAAACGGCTGAAACCGGATGAGCCGATGATTCACTTCAGGCTTGGTATGTATCTTTATGAGGCTGAAAAAGTTGTCGAGGCACGCGAATCATACTTGGAAGCGATTCGTCTAAAGCCCGATTTTGCTCAGGCCCACAACAATCTGGGCATGTTATACCTAGATTGCGGTTACACCCTGATGGCTGGAAAATCGTTTGCAAAAGCCGTAGACGCTGATTCTGATAATCCAGTTTATTACGACAATTTCGGACGCGCCCAAGCTGGATTGCTCAATTATGACAAAGCGTTAGAACTGCAACTGAAGAGCATTAGAATAAACCCCAAAAGAGCCGCAACGCACCGGCATATTGCGGACACATATTTTAGAATGGAAGAAAAAGCCCTAGCGCTGAAAGCCAGCAGGCAGGCCGTGGCACTTGATGGCGACGATCCGGATAATTGCCTGTTCCTCGCGGAAATATGTGCATTTACCGATAACAGAGAAGAAAGTCTGAAGTTATGTAGGGAATACCTCAAAAGATGGCCGGATAATATCAACGTGTTGAGCCGTGTGGCAACGATTTATATGCATACAAGAGCAACATATGGCGGGAAATCAACTTTGTATTTCAACGGCTTGGAGAAAGCGGAAGAATTGCTAAAAAAAGCGTTGAAACTGTCGCCGAACAATGTTTCATTACACAAGAAGATGGTCACGGTAATTCAAAGTCAGGGATGGGGTGGTAAATATACAGAAAGAGCAATAAATCACCTTGCCGAGATTGTAAGGATAAGACCCGATGATCCGAAATCACACTTTGAATTGGGAAAACTCTATTGCGATGACTGGGACTACAGAGATTTAGGCCGACTGCCGGAAGCGGAGATATGTTTTAGAAAGGCAATCCGACTCAATCCAAAAATGATCGAAGCATACGAATATCTATCGAAAACATACGAAAAACTTGGTTGGGAACAACTCGCAAAAGATGCAATGAAAAAAGCTGAAGAACTTAGTGAAAACAAATAGTAGTCTGAATCATATGAAGTTGACACCAATTTTTCACGCATTCTCATGAAGCAGACATATATGCTGTGCTGAGCCGATAGCTGTTTTGCTTATCCGGTGGCTGTAGTCTTGACCCGATGGCTTCTATACCCCGGCGGCTGTATGCGGTTTCTCAGGTTGTTAAATTTTCGGACATTTTTTTCACGATTAGGCGTTGAGCGCGGGGTTCTCTGCGATTTCTCTCCAGAGGGGGTTTCAGAAAAAGAGAGGTTTTTGAAGTTCGAAGAGGGTTAGCCCCGGGGCCCCATAAGTCAAGGTACTGCCCTCGCCCAAAAATGTGTATATTTTCACATATTAGGTCTTGTTGATATATCGACTTTAATCATCGCCTGAATTTGAGCTTTTTTGCTTATTATCCAACTCCATCAGGAGATTAAAATAGCCAGCAACGTTCTCAATCATTTGCCTAGCATCCTCCCTCGTAAACTTCTTGTCTGTCCTTTTCTCCCAGAAGTCGATTGTTTCCTGGATAAAGTCCTCCTCTTTCGGCTGCTCTGGGGCTTGTTTTGGCTTCTCTTTTGTCTCCTCTGCCAGAATATTCTGCATTCCTCTGGATATGATTCTGGCTGCCATCCACGCTTTTCCCTGCGGATCGTCCGGGTCATCGAACTCAATCATAACTCGGCGTTTGGCTAGATCGAGGCGGGGCTTCAGCCTATTCACTCCAGCCTTTTCAGAACCTGTGTAACTCTTGCTCTGGACACTCCCAAGAGCTTGGCGAGATCCGCCCTTGAATTTATATCCGGCCTTTCGAGCATTTTCTGGTACTCCAGAGCCGTTTTTATTCCTCCTCGGTCTATCTTCTTCTGTTTTCTCTGTTTTTTGGCAGATATCTCTACTTTCTTCACAATTCTTCTTGATTTGACGTCTTGGGGGATTGTTCGAATCCGGCCCGGGGAGCGATATGTTTTTCTTTCCAGCCGCGCCTGAAGCTCGACAAGATTTCCCTCAAGGTCGCGTTCGTACTCAGCCACATTCGGGCGCATGCGCTTGCCCCGCCGCGCCTTTCGCGCCGCTTCCAGCAGGTTGTCCCAGGCGATTATCTTTTCGTACAGGTTACCGTATCTTTTCACGCGTCCCTGTCCTTTGCGTGCCTGCTCCAGCCGCCCACCTGGCGGCCCAGTTCGATCAGTTCCCTGCTGATATATTCGTACTGCCTGTTGGACAGCAGAGCGAAGTCTTTGCCGAGGCGGACGAGATACCGCATTTTATCGATATCGTGATTGACCTGTTGCAGAAGTCCCGCTTTCTGCTTGCTGTAATTTGCCTCCACAAGCCGCATGAGAATATCCAGCGCGATATCCTCCATGCGCGCGCCAAGCGAATACCTGCGGCTCTTCGGGAATTTAGCCGCCCGCTCCATGATCCATTTGACCACGTCATACGCTTTGGTCAGGGCAACAGCTTCTTGTGCCATATCAAATCCCGAAAATCCGCGTCGAACAGGGACTCCGTCCCTGCACCCTGTCAAAGGACAAAGGGCTAAAGATCAAAGGGCAAAAAATCAGTCCCGAGCACAACGGAAACCGATAACGAGGCCCGAGTGGGTCGGATTGACGCCGGAACGGTAGGAAACCCGCACGTGCCCCGCGACGAAGAACCAACCGCCGCCGCGCAAAACACGGCAATCACCTGAACCCGGCCCCTGGGGATCACTCCACGGCGGGCCGCCTGTCGTGTAATAATCGCTCGCGTACCAGTCGTTCACCC
>Ga0351886_10308_pt1 | contig 18830 bp, 15 predicted proteins | sample TotcelFGM3001L14_FD_206761 | JGI IMG/M metagenome (GOLD analysis project Ga0351886, IMG submission 206761) | Enriched cells from coal bed in the Powder River Basin, Montana, United States - Total cells FGM rep3 HSBNCT.FGM.300.1.L14 ... | reverse complement strand
CCGCTGGTATTGACGGAATAGGAATCGGTGGAAGTGATGAGCCAAATCTTAGCGGAAGGCTTGATGATTTGATTAACGCGAATGTTGGCACTTAGGACATTGGGCGCATACGTGATATCGCGGGCAGGCGGGGCCTTGTAGGCGGGGCATTGGAAAAGCTGGATGCCCGGACCGGCGATGGCCAACTGGCTCCCGGCTTTCATCTGCATATCGGCATAGGGCACGAGAGGCTGGTACCATGGGGGGGTATTAAATGGAGCATTTCCCGCCATGGGAAGAGCTCCCGCATTGTCATTGCAGTAAACCTGGGTCGCGAGTCCAAGCTGGCGAAGGTTACTCGTGCATTTGGCACCCTGGGCATTCTTTTTGAGTTGGGAAACACCGGCCGCAGTGACCGCTGCGAGGACCGCAACGATCACCACCACGGCCAGAATCTCCACCAGGGTAAAAGCTCGGGTCCCTGCATTAGTCATGTCGCACACCACGACGCTGGCGGAAGTAAAGCAGACCACACAAGCCCACGAAGATCATCCCCCATGTCGATGGCTCAGGCACAGCCGTCGTGTAACCCAAGGAGAAGTTGTCGATGGCAAGGTTGGCATCGTTTCCCCCGCCATCCAGATAAGTCCATCTTAGCATCATTTCCGTGCCAGGAGCCAAAGTGATGGCAAGAGAACCCAATGAGACAGCCACCTGATTGGCGGCGTTGTTGCCGTCCAGATTGGTGCCTGTGGGTGAGGTCACCGGACTGGTAAAGCCCAGTCCACTGAGAGACACGTAGCCGGTACCACTCAGGCTGGTGATGGGGGATGCCAAAAGCAAATAGGCAACGGAAACGGTCTGAGCGGTCCCTGATCCGGTGCGCCATTCCTCACCCGTGAAGCTAATTGTGTTGATCGTAATGGTTGTCGTGCCGGAGTTCTGCAGGCGCAGCCCCCACGCTTTGTTTGCCCCTCCGGGGTTGGCTCCCAGAGCACGGTCCGAGCTTGAGCTTGAGCCGAAACTGCCGAGAAAGTTTCCGTTCGCTCCCGTTGTCGCGACGATCATTCCGGTGAAAGTGCCGGTGGTCGCGGGTGTGCCATACCAACCCGAGAGAGTGGTATTGTCTGTCCAGGTCGGGTTGCCCGTTGAAGGGAGAGTGTTGAAGTTCTGGGTGTAGGTGTGTGACCCAATTGTGGGGTCGAGAACGATCTGCGCCTTCGCCAGCAGAGAGCTGCCGATGACCAAAACGGATAACAATCCGATGAATTTGCGTGGTTTCATGACGTTTTTAGAGGGCCTTTGTTTTTTGAGTGAGGGTGCTGCCACCGATGCTGAGGAAAAAAGGAAGACAGAGTCCCGGAGTGCTGAAGTCGGGTTGCTCGAGAAGGTCGAAGATCATCCTGGCGGCGCTGCGCCCGAATTCCGCATCGGGGCGAATCGCGCAGGTGATCGCGGGGACGTTGGCGAGATGAGATTGGCCATTGTCGAAGGAGGCGACCGCCAGATCCGACGGCAGAGAAAGCCCCATGCTCAATGCCGTCTGGCAGACTGCCTGAGCGCTGGTGAGGCTGTTGGCAATGATGGCGGAAGGCCGATGGCTCGACGGCAGCCAAGATCGAGCATGTTCCGAGCGTTCGGGCCGGGCGAGACGCTTCTGAATGATCGAAACAAAGGCACCAGCCTGATCTGCGGCATCGCGCATGCCGGAGAGACGCTCAGCAATAAGCGGTTCCTTAATCGAGCCGGAACTATAGTCGAGGAAGGCCAAATGCCGATGCCCCAGTTCCAAAAGATGCTCCGTCAGCATACGAGAAGCACCCCGCTCATCGACGCAAAGAGTATTGGAGGCCGTCTTCCGATTGAGCCAGACGACAGGCATGGGCAGACGGGCAACCTCCGCCTCGAAGGCGGGGGAAGGCTCTCTGGCATAGGAAACCAGGAGGGCATCAACACTGCGCTCCCTTAACAAAGGGCTTTTCAAATAATCCGCTTCAGAGTCACCGCAGGCGGAAAAGAGCGTTGTGGAATATCCGCGATCGCTGAGGGCTTTGACACACGCGACCATGGTGTCTGGTGAAAGAAGAAAGTCCTCTGATGAACCGACCAATATCCCGACGCTCATCATCTTGCCGGATCGCAGCGATCGGCCGGCAGTGGACGGGCGGTAACCCATATTTGCGGCGGTTTCCCGAATGAGAATCTCCAATTCCTTGCTCACGCCCACAGTGCTGCGGCCACCGTTTAAAGTCTTGCTCACTACCTGATGGGAGATCCCCAGACGCTCTCCGATATCTGATAGAGTGACATTCATGTGGGGGCACATTGCACGTGCAATTTCGCTAAACAAAGAATTTCAGTGTAACGATTTTGTCACAGGAAAATCCCATGACAGAAGGCCTCCTTCCCTGCATGGTGACTAGTCTCCAAGGGTGGTTCATTGGCTCTTTGCCTAGAAAAAAACTGTTCTAAATAAAGAGTTCGGCGATCACCTTTCTTCCTAAAATAATTAATACTATCATTTTACGTGCAATGCCCCACGCTGAGCATCCCTCATTCGCCATCACAGCCAACTGGCTCGCGTATTCAAACTCCCTGAAGAGCGCCGATATCGCGGAGGGAATACCTCAATGCGTGAGCAATCTGGCGGAGGATGAAATCCGGATGGTGGAACTCCCCATCGCGCACATGGACTCGGAAATCACCCAATTGGATGATGAGTTTTGGCTGCGCATGCGCCAGTCGTTCGACGAGAAAGGAATCGCCATAGCCAGCGTTCATGGTCCCATTTTCTCCTTTGATCGCTATTCTCGGGAAGAGGAGAGCGCTCGACTCAAAATTTACGCCAGAGTTGCGGTGCTACTGGGATCACGGGCCTTGGTGGTCCATCCCGTGCTGCATGCCAATCTGCATGTATGCAGCGTGGCACGCCAGGCTCTAGCCCGCGACATCGCACTGGCCTCCCGGCTCGGTGAGGAACTTGAGGGAACGTGTTGCCGACTGGCGATCGAAAATGTGCCGCACAACTCGTGGGCCTATTTGAGGGAATTGTTTGCTCACCTGCCACCCTCGGTGGGGATGTGCTTCGACACGGGGCATTACCAAGTACGGCCAGAGGGTAGGCTCGCTGAGGTGCTCCAGCATTTTGCGGGCAGGATTGCGTGTTGGCACCTCAACGACAATGACGGCCTTTGCGACGCCCATTTGCCTCCTGGAGAGGGGGCATTCGATTGGTCAATCTGGCAACAGGCTGCGAATTCTCATCCGGCTCCCCGTGTCATCGAGTTGTCCAATCCGGCCCGCTGGGAAAATCCTGAGGCTCGGGAAATTACCCGTCATTCCCAAAAGACCGCTCTCGTCGGAACCCAAAAGATGCTGGGCGCCGGAAGAATCTGAAACATCATTTTATGCCAAAAAAAAGCCGTTCACTATGAGCACGGAAACCTTTCGCGACCAAATCATGGGATGTTGGATCGGCAAGGGCCTGGGAGGAACCCTTGGCATGCCATTTGAGGGGTGTATGGGGCCTCTGGATGTGTCACTGGATGAAATGGCTGGGAGCATGCTTCCCAATGATGACTTGGACCTTCAGTTGCTTTGGATCCGGGTGTTGGAACAACATGGTCTGGCTACCCGTTCGTACCATCTGGCGCAGGCCGCCTCAACTTACTATGCCTGCTACCCGGACGAATATGGCGTCGCCCGCTGCAATACGCAACGTGGTCTGGTACCGCCCCTGACCGGCTCGCACAACAATCCCTTTGGAGACGGAATGGGAGCTGCGATCCGTTCGGAAATCTGGGCGTGCATTGCCCCCGGGAAGCCCGTGTTGGCGGCGGCCCTGGCCCGGGAGGACGCACTGATCGATCACCATGGCAATGGGGTATGGGCCGAAATGTTTTTGTCTGCGTTGGAGAGCAGCCTGTTTACGACTCGCGATCTGGGACGGTCCATCGACCGCGCGTTGGAAATCATTCCAGAGAGCAGACTTTCCAAGGCATTGCGAAAAGTCATCCAAAGGCACAAGGAAGGAATGTCCTGGAACGAGACGAGAGAGAAGACCCTTGGGGAATTTGGTTCGCATAATTTTACGGACGTCACGATGAACCTCAGTTTCATCCTGATGGGACTGCTTTTCGGAAACGGTGATCTCGAGCAATCCCTGAAGTTCAGTATCAATTGCGGGATGGATACCGACTGCACAGGAGCGACATGTGGCAGCATCCTCGGTATCCTGCATGGGGCTTCCGGACTTTCCCCCGCGCTGCGCGCATTGGCGGGAACCGATATCGCCTGTCATGAAAGCCTGTCCGGTCTGTCGCTTCCGCATACGCTGGAGGATCTCACGAATCGTACATTACGACTCGGGGATCAATGGGCTGGTGTATCGGATAGTGCATTGGTCCTCTCTACTCCCGAGTCTGCCCAGCCCCCTGACGATGCGCACGACTGGCTGATCATCCCCTCATCATCCGAGGAGAATATTGCTGGCGAACCCTCCGCAGTTCGAGAAGCGGAACTCAATCCGGCCGGTGCCACCGCTTATCACCGCAGATTTAATACGCTCCACATGGATCTCGGTCGATATGTCAAACGACCCGGCGACGTGCTCTATCTCATAACCTGGCTACGCGTGGAATCTTCCGATGCGACCAAGATAATGGGCTGCGCCGATGCGGGGATCACGGTATGGCTGAATGATCGGGAGATAATCAACTACCATGGTCGCCGCGCCGCCCTTCCCGCCTTTCATCGCACAGAAGGTGGCGCGACCGTCCCCGCTCATCTGCCACCAGGTCTGCTTCATAAAGTGAAGATCCGCCTGCTGACGGGAGCCGGTCCTTTGACCTGCTGTCTGGCAGTCGGCGACGATCAAGGCAGATTTGTTCCTTCCGTTTCGTTCCGAATCCCTGGAATTACTTAGAGCGTCTCCCGCCGCCACGGTGAAACGCTCATGCGGTGGCCTGAGCGATAGCTCTCGCGGACGGCGGAGGCGAGATCGTAGGTGCGGATGCCTTGCTCGATGGAGATAGGCATGGGGGCGGCGGAGAGGTAGGCGGCTATGAATTCGCCCATCTGGAGGCGATTCCGGTCTTTTTCGCCGCCATCGCCGACTTGATCGGAGCTGGACCATTCGAAAACCTCGTCGGCGGCGCGTGAGCGGGTCTTGTAGAGGCGGACGAAGGTGCGGTCGCCCCAGCGGTATTCCAGGCCGAGGTTCTCGGTATGGACGGAGCCGAACTGGACGTATTGATGGCTGTGTTGGGAAAGATTAAAGACGGCCATGCCACTCTGCGCGAAGTTGAAGCAGGCGGTGATTTCGCGCTCCTCGTGTGGGAGCGGGCCTTCGGTGACGTTGATCGCATTGGCCATGACCGAAGTCGTGGGGCCGCCTATCCACTCGAACCAGTCAAGGACATGGCAGCAGTGGTGGATGAGTTGGCCGCCGGATTGATCGAGCCGATGGCGCCAGCCGGAGACCTCGGGTTCCTCAACTTCGGGTGCCAGCCAGTGATGGTGAATGCCGATGATCTTGCCAGCCTCGGGGCGGCGCAGGATCTCCGCGATCTTGCGGAAGGGGGCGATATATCGATAGGAGAGACCAACATAACAACGAACGGGATAATCGCGGTGAACGGCCAGAATGGCATCGCGGTCGAGGTCGTTTACGCAAATCGGCTTCTCGAGATAGACGTCCTTGCCTGCCTTTGCGGTGTTAATGAAGGCCTGGGCGTGGAGGTAGGCCGGCAGGCTGATGAGAACGACATCGACTTCAGGGCAAGTGAGGAAGTCCTCTTCGCGATCAAACACGGTTCCGCCGTATTTCTCTGATGCTATGCGGGCTTTGTCGGGATCGAGATCGTAGCAGGCGGTGATCTTGACGACGTCACCTGCGGCGGCATTGGCGCCTTCAATCAAGTCACGCGTGCGGTACATATTGCAGCCATAGAGGCCGAATCTGATCTGCTTGTAAATGCTCATAAAAGGAGGGTCTAAAATGAAATAACTGTCGAAAGACGGATATTTATTGGAGTCATACTCACATATGTGAGTATGTAAATCACATTTTAGCCAAAATCCCTAAAGGGATCACCTCTTCCGGCCTCTTCCCGTGGTCGAACTCACCCACAATTCCACCTCGGGAAGAAGCGCTGGAAGAGGATCAAAGATCATTTCGCAAGTGCGAAAATGACATTGCTCAATACAATGGCACTAAATAGGCATTCGGCCGCCGGTGGCCCCGTAGGTTTCTCCCGAAACATAAGAGGCTTCCTTACTGGCCAGAAAAACAAACAAGGGGGCGATCTCCGCAGGTTGAGCTGCTCGTTCGAAGATGGTGTTCGCTCCGAAGTTCTTTACCTTTTCCGCCTTGAGGGTGGCGGGAATGAGCGGAGTCCAGACCGGACCCGGCGCGACGGCATTTACGCGCACCCCCTGTTCCATTGCCAACCCTGCCAAGGAGGAATTCAAACTGGCAATGGCGGCCTTCGTGGCGGCATAGGGAAGCAACTCAGGACCGGGATCGAAAGACTGGATGGAAGCCGTATTAATAATCAAACTTCCCGGCGGCATCTGAGGCAGGATGGCCTGACAAAGACGAAACATGGCAAACACATTTACCCGGAATGCCTCTTCAAACTCGTCATCGGGTATGTCGGTAAATTTAGAATATGATCGCTGGTAGGCGGCGTTGTTGACGAGGATATCGATGCTGCCGAAGGTCTTGATGGCCTCTTGGGCAACATCTTCGCAGACCTCCTTTTTCCCGATATCACCCGGGAGAAGAATGCCCCTGGCACCAGCTTCTGTAACCAAGCGAAGAGTTTCCTCGGCGTCGGCATCCTCGGACAAATAGGAAATGGCAACGTCGGCACCCTCGCGAGCGAAAGCCAGCGCCACCGCGCGACCAATGCCGCTGTCTGCTCCGGTGATGAGGGCCTTCCGTCCTTTGAGGCGATCATGGCCCACGTAGGAATCTTCGCCATGATCGGCAAGAGGGTCCATTTTTTCATCGGTGCCGGGAGGCTCCTGTTTTTTGTCCGAGTACGGGGGCGTTGGATAAATGGTCCGTGGATCGATCAGCGAGTTCATAACGTAAGAGCATCGCGACCCCGCTTACCGCCGGACGGGAAATATCCCAACCTGAGGGAAGAGTCGGGACATTGCCTAAGGTCCCCGCTCTGTTTGTGAAGACGTCAGAGGCGCAAAGCTCGCGCATCATTCATGCGAGGATAGGTATGCTGAGCCGCCCCGGCCCAAATTGTATCAAGCAATTCCGGCGGACAACTGGACAGGATGAATGAAGATTCCGGAGACTCTGTATCCCACCGAGGATGATTGCTGGAATAGATGAGATATTCATCAATGCCGACCGAGTGGAGGAGGCGCCAGAACTCGGACGGTGGATCTGCGGGTTCGGCTCCCTGCGTTCCGAAGCGGAAAAACCTGCGAGTGTAATCGCTGGGAAGTTCTTTGAGCCAGGGACACTCGGAGCGAAGTGCTTTGTAGTTCTTATCAAAGCGCCAGAGATAGGGCGGAAGCCAGGCGACTCCTGTCTCCAAAGCTATGACCCGTAAATCGGGAAACTTAACAAAAACTCCCTCCGTGATCAGACTGGTGAAGTGAGCGAGGAAGGTCGTACTGCGTGTGACGCGCATCTCGGCCACTGTCCCGGGCCAACCTGAGGGAGTCGGTGGGAAACTTGTGCCCATGCCCTCGGTGCCGGCGTGAATAGCCAAGGCCAGACCACAATCTGACGCGGCTTCATAGATGGGATAATAGTGGCGATGCCCGTAGGGAAAGCGGGTGCCATTTGGCAGCATGACCTGAACCATGCGGGGATGTGTGGCCGCCCGGCGAATCTCCGCAGCGGCGGCGACGGGGTCCTGACTGGCGATGACGATGGAGCCATAGAAGCGCTCATCGGCATCCAACCACTCCTCGGCCATCCAGGAGTTCACGGCGCGGGCAAGTTCGATGGGATAATCAATATCGCCGAAGGTCGAGATCAAGGGGGCGTCGTACACACTGAGCACCGCGGCATCGAGCGCATGCGGAGTGATCCAGTCGGAGATCAACTCCCCGGGTGACACCACTGCCTGCTCGCTGACCGTTCTCAGGCTGCTTGTGGGTTCGTAGGGGTTGTAGTATTTCGGATAAATCCTGAGGCCGGCCTGGGTATGGCCGGAACCGCCATGCCAGCGGTCCTGCCAGCTCAGGGGCAGGCGGGAAAGCAGGGTCGAGTCCGAGGGCCACCGGACATGGACGTCCGTATCAATACGCTGAAATTGCGACATAGGTTTTTAGATTTCCAAGAAGAGTGACCCTTCGCGTTCGATCACGGGGTAGGTGCGGACGCGGCAGGCGGAGTTCGCCAGATGACGGCCGGTTTCCAAATCGAATTCCCACTGATGCCAGGGACAGCGCAGGATGAGTCCTTCCCTACCCCATTCATAAGTGCTGGGCGTGTCGGTGGGGAGGTTCGTCCCGGTGAGCTTTCCTTTGCACAGTTCGGCGCCCTCGTGAGGGCAATAATTCCGTACGGCAAAGTAGCGGCCATCCGAGTAAAAGACGCCGATGGACTGTGAGCCCACCTGCAAGATCCGGCGCTCACCGTCTGCCAAGTCCGCTGCTCCGACGGGCACCAGGCGGGAGGTTTCCGTTGATGAATCCGTGATCATAGGGCGAGCCTCTTCCCGTAAAGCGCGAGGGCGCTATCCCGCAGGATGCGCTTTTTCAAGCTCGCTGCTGTTTGCCCCGGCAGGATGGTGAAGGGGTTGTCGAAGTCCCAGTGGGGATAATCACTGGAAAAGAGAATCTGGGTATCGCCGCTGATCTGCTCGTAGGTGGCGATCAAATCCCGCGGCGAACGCGGCTCCTCGATCGGCTGCGTGGTGTAAAACATCTGACGTTTCAGATACTCGCTGGGGAGTTCCTTTACCTGCGGCATTTCCTCGCGGAGACGCTTCCAGTCGGCGTCCAGGGCCCACATCAAGGGAAGGACCCAGGAAATGCCGCCCTCCAGCAAGACGAAGCGGAAATCGGGGAACTTCGCAAAGGCACCCTCACATACGAGACTGGCACAATGCGTGACGGCACTCGCGGCCAGACCTGTGTGAAACTCCAGATAGCGGGAGGGATATCCGGCGCTTGTCGGGGGGCCGGATATCCCCCGCCCTTCCACCGTGGTATGCGCGGCGACAGGCAGGCCATTGGCCGCGGCGGCTTCATAGATCGGATGGAACTGGCGATTGCCCAACGGAGCGAGGCCCGCCGTGGAGATAAAAACCTCAGCCACTCGCGGATGTCCCGCCCAGCGCTCGATCTCGGCGATGGCGAGCTGCGGGTCGCGCATCCCGATGCTGATCACTCCGTAGAAGGCGGGGTCCTGTTGGACGAATTCCTCCATGAGCCAGTCATTGAAGGCCGCGCCAATCGCCGCGGCGTAGTCTGTGTCGGAGAGGACATTCAGATTGTAATGCACTCCGGTGCAGATGGCCCACTCGATATCATAGGCATCGAGCAACTGACGTCGGATGAGGGCGGGATTGCTCGCCGGGGGGCCTTGATCCGAGACATCGACATCATGGCGGTTGTTGCCGCCGCGTTGATCGATATTTGGCTTCGGGTCACCCTGATAACCATCGAGGTAGCGCTGGCGGTACCGGGCAGGGAGATACTTCGCCATATCCTGCCGCGCGCGGGGCTGGCAGTGGATCTCGATATCGAAGATGGAATAACCCAGTTTCCGGGAGGTCTGCGGGGGAGAAACTTCCGACGTTACGATCATGCGCACAAGGTCGTGCCTTTCGCGCAGAAGTCATGTGCATTGACTTAAGGGTGATCCGCGAAGAGTTTTGTCTGGTGCGCATACCCCTGCATAATCAGGAACAGGCTTCAGCCGACAACGCGAGCTCTGGCCCCATCTCCTGTCGCTTGCTACAGTCTTATCGCGGCGAGCCGACGAACTTTCACGGTGAGTTTCATAGTGAAAACATGATCGTCTGGCGTGTGCTTCAGGGAAGTGTGCGGCAGCTCTATCTCGGAGAGGAATTCCAGGCCTCCCCTGGAGAATGGATGGTGAGTAATGCCTGCCGGAGACGACAGGATTTCTCCGATGATGCGCGGATCATCTCGATTCATCTGCATATCAATCCCGGTCGTGCGGAATGGCATGGGCCGCGCATCGTGGCCTTTGCTGATAACCGAGCGCTTCAAGCTGCGGCCCGGCTTCTGCTAAGGCTTCATGCCCAGTCACAGGCTTCCGGCATAACAGGGTATGCAGAGCTTCAGTCCGCTATGTGGGGATTTTTTGGTCGCCTGACTTCCCAGCTTTCGCAACAGGGGATGGAGCTACGCAATCCCCGCCTAACTGATGAGCGTGTGCGCCGAACGATGGAGATGATCGAGCGCACGCCCTTGTCACTCCCTTGGAATCGTGAGGGACTAGCCACGGCATCGGGGCTGAGTCCGAGCCAGTTGGATCGTCTCTGGCGGAGCGCCTGCGGGCACACACCCTATGCCCATTGGGACTTGCTGCGGATCCGGTTTGCCCGCGAAAAGCTGGAGAATACAGACTGGACCATCAAAGCCATCGCCTCGGAGCTCGGGTTTTCGCAACTCGCGCAGTTTTCCAATTGGTTCCGCGACCACCAGCGGATATCGCCGCGCATATACCGTGAGCGACTTGGCTGAGCATCCGCCACTTGCGAAAAAATCGAGAGCCGCTATATTTGAAGTATGCACATTTCTGCGACACCAATAAGACGGGCCTCACGCCCGGTTGGCTTGTCGTGCCCGGGCTTCATCGTGCGCTGACCAGGGCCTGCCCTGTCGGACTTCTCCTGCCATGAACCTGCTGTACATTTCCTCCTGCAAACGTCCCATGAGACGCGGACTGCTTTCCCATTGTCCGGTCTTCCATGGGAATCGCGGACGCTGCCCCGGTACTGACGTACCTTAGGGGATAGCGGCCGCAACATCATCCACTCCCTCCAACCCGACCACTTTTTGCAGGTGGGATGCACTTCGCTTTGGCGAGGCTTTGTCCTGCCTGCCTTCCCCGGTGTGACCCCTGTCACGCCCAACCCTAAAACCATGAGCAAAACACCAACCATCCAAATCACAAAATCCGATTACGACAAACTGCTGCTGATCCTCCAGGAACAGACCGCACTGAATCCCGATGGCCAGGATTCCCTGCAGGCTCTGCGCAAGGAACTGGAGCGTGCGGAGATCAAGGCCTCCGATGAGATCCCCAATGATGTGATCACCCTGCACAGCCGCGCGCAGTTGACCGATCTCGACAATGATGAAGTCTTGGACTTCACCATCGTTCCGCCCGAGGAAGCCGATGCCTCCGAGGGGAGGATCTCGATCCTTGCGCCGCTCGGCACCGCCATGCTCGGCTACCGCAAGGGAGACATCTTTGAGTGGGTCGTGCCGGCAGGCAAGAGCCGCTTCCGGGTCGAAGAGATCCTCTATCAGCCAGAGGCCATGCGAAAGACCGCATAACGGTGGTCTTTGGGAAAGGAGAGTGCTTTCTCAACCCAAGAGCAGAGGAGTCTGCTCTTGGGAATTACTCCGTCAAAGGTGGCTCTGGTAACTGCGGAGCGCGCTCAAAGGTGGCCGCCAGGCGTCGAGTCCACTGGTGGTTCTTCAAGAACTTGCCGCGTTCCTCCTTGGTCGCCTGGGAAAAGAGACCGGAGTAGAAAGCCGGCTTGGGGTCTTTGCCCAGCCGCGAGGCATGCTTTGCGGCCTCCACGGCTAGGGCACAGGCTTCCTTAAGGTTTTCCGGTCGGGTGGATTCGAGATGCTGCAAAAACAGCGCGGCATTCTGTGACAGATCTCCCCGTACGATCCATGTGCGATTGATTCGCCTGGCGTAATCCACGATACCCTCACTCTCAGTCATGCCAAAGTCTGCTTATTTTCGGAAAAGTTAATGATCTTGCAATGATTCGCTAAGATAGCAAAGCATTCCCAGAATGAAAGCCCTGCTCCTTCCGGTTTCTGCCGCGTGTGCTTTATTTGTCACTTCTCTGGTGGGGGTGGCTTCGCCTTCTGACGTGGTTTTTACGGCGACGCGTAAAAAGCTCAATGAGAACAAAACGAGGGAAACCACAGAGTCAAGTCACTCCAAGGAAATCGCCTACTCCGTCAAGGTGCTGAACAAAGGATTTCGCGCATACGAAAATGTTACAATCAAGTATAACATTTACTATGAGACTCCTCTGCTCGGCAGTGATGGCGATGCTGAAGTTCGCACATCCGGAGGGCAGCAAGCTTTCTCTATACTGCCGCCGAACAAGCCTCTGGAATTTGAGACGACTCCGATCACTCTGACATCCGAGAGTCTGAATGCAGACTTTGCGTTTCGAGACGGCAGCAAAAGAGAAGTCAAGGATCGCGTTGTCGGTGTTTGGTTCAAGGCATTTGACGCTGACGGGAAGCTCATCGGCGAATACTTCAATCCCTCCACCGTCCCTCGCAAATACAACTGGAAGGGGTGAGGCGACGGACGGTATCCGCCGCCTCACGGAAGACTTCTTAGGACAGCTCGAGTACGGAGACACCCATGGGAGCAAGCTCGACCTCCACCGGAGCCAGAGTGCGGCTATGACAATGGGCGGAGACTCTGGCCTTCATGGGAGCGGAGAAGAGATTCATGACGAAGAGTGAGGCCCTGTCGCCATCACTGCGCAGCGAGGTCCAGACAAAGGGATTGTCGCAGGAGGCGACTTTCTCGCTCATTCCCATCTCCCCGAGCAACCACGTGACCAAGGCCGAGTGGGTGTTCTTGCCGTGCTTCCAACTGGAGCCCAGCCAGAGGACCTCTCCCGAGCCGCGCTTGAGTCGCCATCCGACGGCGTCTCCACGGCGCTCGTCCTGCGCGAAAATCTCTGCACCTTCCGGTATCGTGGTGGCGTGGTAGAAAGGGCCATTCGCGTGGACGTTTTGGATCGGCCCCACATTGAGGCGTACGGCGGCCTCGTGACGCTCCATGCCAGGGGAGCCCAAGAAATCCGAGAGGATCGTGCAGGGCTGGAAGTTCTCATCCATCACGGGAATGAGAGGAGAGATGAACAGGCGTCCGCCCGAGGTAATGAAGTCCACCAGTCTCTGTTGACCCGTAGCCGATAGCGTCACACCACAAGCCACCAATAGAGGCTTTTCGGTGGGCAGGGGCTCTTCCCCCCGATCAACTTCAACCATATTTGGGGCCAGAGAAGCGCAGAGCGCGCTTGTCATGAGACCCTTGCGGAAAAACAGCCAGGCTTCCTTGTTGGAATATCCGAGCGCCGCATCGCTCTCGAAGTAATGCTGAGAGCGGCTGTGTTCCCATACGAGGCCGAGATTGAAATCCGCAACTTTGTCCGCAGCGGCCAGCCAGGAATGATCCTGGAGGAATTGGCCGAATTTTTTCATGGCTCCGTATGTCGGGCGGATGGTGCCATCCGCGGCTATGGGGGCCTGGAAATCGTATATATCGTCGAAGCAGCCTATATTCTCGGGATTCGGGCCACCGGTGAAGATGTAGTAGTTACAGCCCTTCATGCCGTAGGCCACATTCATCATGTACGAGCAATAGAGATCCTCCGGCGTGACCGGGGGCCAATCCGAGGCACTGCCTCCCGGCAGTTCGTAAATGGTGGGGGGCATTCCGAGTAAGCGGAGTTGCTCGGAGGAGTAGAAATTTTTGCAGGCGTATTTTGGCGTCGGGTTATTCTGATCCCAGTCCTGATCGAGATTGTAATAGTGATCCGAACCGAGGATGAAGGGAATCTGCTCCGTCTTCAGGCGATCAACGAGATCCAGGAAGTAGGAGTTCATGTAGGGATTTGCGGAGTTGTGCACGATGTCGCAATCGACACCGTCTTCGCGCAACCACGACACCAGCGTCGAGGCGTACTCGGCAATCGTACCGAAGTAAAAATCCTGATAGTCCTTCGCACGACGACGGTCGCCCACGGTCTGGGGCTTGCCGCCATCAAAGGGGACTGCAGCGGCGAAGCTCTCGAAGGAGGTGCCCCATGCTTCATTTAGTTTCGCGGGAGTTTCATATCGTGCCGCGAGGAACTTGGGAAAGCGGCCATCTTCACGGCCAAATCCCATGGTCTCCGGATGATAGTCCCAGGATCCGAACCACTCGTGGATGCCCATGAGCTCATTGTCGAACTGCGCAAAGACCACCGCTCCCCCCCGCGAGACCGTATGCTTCGCGATCACGGGAGCGACTTTGGAAAACCATGTCCGGGCTTTCTTTAAAAACAGGGGGTGCAGATACGAGACCGAGGATTTGCGGAAGGCCTCGCCCTTTACATTGCGAGCCAAGATTTCCGGGTAGTTCTCACACAGCCATCCCGGCAATCCGTCGAAGAGCATCTCCGAGTATTGATAAGGTCCGGGTCGAGCGGTGACGTAGATCTCCAGTTCCCGGCAGAGTGTCAGAAAGCCATCCAGATCCCGGTAGGGCTGGTCACCAAAACGAATGTCCCCCTCGGTGGGCTCATGCAAAATCCATGGAATATAGGTGGCGATGGAGTTTCCTCCCGCCTCCTTGAAAAGCTTCAGACGCCGCTCCCAATCGGACTTCGGAACCCGGAAATAATGGAACTCGCCGGAGACCAGAAATGTCGGCTTCCCCCCGACGGTATATCCCCGCTCATTCCACTGCACAGTAGGTAAATTCATAGAAACCTCGGCGATAACAGCCGGAACGGCAGCCCACAATCATTTTCAGAAAGAATGTGGGAATATTGCACATATATACTCTCTATTCCCCTGCCCTCATAAAGGACTCAGGCTGGATCCTTGTCTTTCAGCTCAGCCTTTGCGGCTGCTGCGTCGGGAGCTTTCAGGATTTGCGAGGAGCCCGCCGGAATGGTCACTTCCCAAGCATGCTGGAGCAGGCCATTCACGGGCAAAGTCTCGACGCGTGTCTTGATGGGCTTATTCGTCGGGTTGTTAACTTCCAGTGTAATGCCGTCGGCCTTCCATCGCAGCAAGCCGATCTTCAGGGCTGGGTCGCCTGCCACGATGGTGTTCCCGATGTAGAAGTCACCCGTCTTCGTCACGTCTAGACGCGCCCGGGCTTTTCCCTCAAAGACATCGACCTGTTTCATTTCCCCCTCCCGGATCAATGCTGCGGGCCAGTTGTAGTTCACTCCCTCCACGTAAACGGGCAGGCCGTACTCGGTGACTTCGGCCCCTTTTGCCTCGCCGTCCTTATTCACCTTGCCGCCGTACAAACCTTTCAGCAAAGCGGGATCGAGAACCTTGTCCACGGAGCCGCGGATACCCCGATTCTCCGCCTTGTACTCGGCTACGTAATTGAGGGATTCCAGTTTGCCCTGCTTCAGACTCAGCGTGTAGGGCAACTCCCCCTTCACGCCCATGAGTCGGCGCCACACGTCCGCCTTCTCCGGGTCCACGGCCACGAATTTCGCCTTCCATGTCGTTCCTCTTGGCAGAGGGCCAGCCACGTCCATCGGTGGGGTAAATCCCACCCTTCCATTCGCTCCGACACGCAAGCCGTCGGAGAGGGCGATAAACCCTCCCACGCGGCCTCCCTTTGGCAGATCGAGGTAGCCATTTTCCAGTTTGCCTGTGACCTCCTGACCTGTGGCCGGATCCACATAGGCGTAGGACATATCGCCCCTGACCTGGATGTGCTTCAGATCGAGATTTGTCAGGATCGGAAAGATCTCTCCCGTCACATCCAGCGGGCGCTTCAGCGAAAGTTCGGTTTCCAGCATGTGGGGCAGATAATCGTTTTTGCCCTCCGTCTTCGAGTCGCTGAGGAAGTACTGATGATAACGGATGCGACCGTCGTAAATCCGACCCGGAGCCGTTTGATTCGCGGGCTTTGCATCGAAGGCCGCATCATCGAAGGTCGCCATGGGATAGCGATTTCCCAGGGCCACATCCTGGATGTAAACCGCCGGGCTTGCGTATGAGAAGTCGAGCAACGCCGCCGTATTCTCACCCCGCAAAGGGCCTTTCCGATTTGGGAATAAGCCGAAGCCTTCCTGCGTGCCAAAGGTCGGGATCTCGATGTTGAGTTGGCTCAGATCCGTGCCGGTGTAGATATTCGGAAAGTTCCACCAGTTCTGCCGATCTGCGCACCGCCATGTGTGGGCGATTTGGCGCCCGAAGAGGACTCCTGGAGAGACGACGGTATTGCCCTTGGCGTCCGTCGCCACGATTTGGATCCAGTTTACGTGCTCCTCCGGCAGTTTGACATTCGTGACTTCAAATGTCTTCTCATTCGGAGTCCATCGCCGATACACGCCGAAGTTCTCCATCAGGCGCACCTCCTTGATCGGCTCATCGCTCTCGATTTTAAAGGACAAGGCGTCTTTCACCGATTCCTCTCCCGGTTGGGAAGTGCGTGCTCCGCCCAGGGCCGTGATGCGGGGCCCTGCCGTGATCTGTATGCGCACAGGCGACTCCCAGAAATGGCTGATCCCATGCTCGCCGAGATACCACATCAGCGAGTCCAGTTTGTCGGCCGACACGAGCATCTGGTGACCTGTCGAAGCTTCCTTATCCAAAGCTTCCGGCGAATACATCTCATGTACCACGAAGGGCAAAGGATTTGAAAAACGGAAGGTCTGCCACTCGTAAGCAGGGAAGCCGTTGTCGATGAGCTCGCCATCCTTGTAGGTGTAAACGCCGACGCCCTGGAAATGCTTGTGCAGTTCGTGAGGAACTGTCGAACTCCCCGGGCGATGCTGCACGGTAATGCCCATGGGGAAACAGAGGCAGAGATACTGGGGCTTCGCGATTGCCTTGCCGTCCTCGGAGAGCAAATTTGCCGCCGGGAAAACCGGTGAGCCCAGCAGGAGGTAGCGGTTGCCCGAGAGATCTGGCAGATCCAAGCCCGCCACCACCTTGATCTTGTCATCCGAAGCCTTGCGGCACGCCTCACGGAACTCCTCCCACCGTGCTGAGTCGAACTTTTCGAAAGTCTCCGTCATGTATAAGACCGAGACGCCCGCCTTCTTCGCCGCCTCGGCATACTCCGCGACAGTTCCCTTCCCATCGCTGAAATCACTCCGCGCGCCCACCATCACTTTGAACCATTGATTCCCATCATCCGGCTTCCAGGTGTAGAGCCAGTCCGGCGGAGGCACCGGATCCGGCACGGGTAATGCGGCGAAAGTCTCTGCCGTGTATCCGCCCATTCCTTTGTCTCGCCCTGTATCCGCCAACCAGCGCAGGAGTCCGATCAGCAATGGCTTCACATCGCTCTTTTTTTCGCCGTCGCCCTTTTCCAGCACCACGCCATCGATCTTGCCTGTATGGCTCTCCCAGATCCATCCGTCCTTCGGGCGGTCATACGGCTTCCAGAGTGTGTAAAACGGATTCACCGCAAACAAAGCCATCCTCCCCTTGCCTACATCGCGCACCGCCACCAGCGGTGGTTTCGTGCCGCCCTGAGGCAGCCAGTTGTAATAATCCACCGCCTTTGCCGCCACGCTGCTCGGCATCGCCCGCACCAATGTCTTCCACGCCTTATCCTCAAGTTTCATCACCGGCGTGGAATACATGTCATCCCAGCGCAACTGCGGCGTCGGGTAGAATACGGTCTTCACGCCCTGTGTCGCCGGATGATCCGCCACATTCGTCGTCCAGGAGTAGTCAAAGAACTCGCTCCGGTCCTCCGGCTTGAGATTGGAGTAAGCATGCTTGTCATCGCGTACCTGCGCGCTCTGGACCGCTGCCCCATAGGGCGCAAGAAACTGCGTCAACGCATGCGCGGCCATCTCCGAGCCATTTGACGGGGTGAAGAAAAAGCCTCCACCTGCTTTGACGAACTGATCAATCAGCTCCAGATTTCGCAGCATCGTCAGGTAATTCTGAGGGCCATTTCGTGGGAAGAAATGTGAGGTCCGGGGGCCTTCCCAATCCGCGATGAGCACCACATTAAACTGCCGCAGCATCTCGGCACTGAGCGGGTCCGAGATTTTTCTGACCACGAAGTGAATGTCCTGTGCGCCGAATTGCTTCGCCACCTCTGGATCAATCTCCAACCGCCAGGCGGAGAGCACCAGCACATTCACGGCCTGCGACTTGGACTCCGAGGCCACCGCTTTTTCCTCCGCGTGAGTGGGGAGAGAGAGCGCCTGCAAGGCGAGCACGAGATAACAAGCCAATGAGAATAAACTTTTCATAAATTCGGAATAGATGGAGAGACTAGCGATGAGAGATTTGCCGTTGCGGTGCGACCGAGAGGGTCCCGCCCACACGGATTTCCTCAACAGTTTTATGAGCGATAAAGCGTAAATCGGTGGCATCGGCCTCCGTCATGCCTTGAGGGAGGAAGGAGTTCGACTCCACGCTCTCCCCGAAGATCATTTCATAGAAAACCGAGCTCCCGAGATAGTTGCCAAAGCGATTCGCGTGATTCGCGTCCAGTACCAGCTTCGGCTCTCCGGTCACCTTATCCTTGGCCCAACGCCAGCCTACATTCAGACTGCCATTCTGCTCGGGTAACATCCCCGGTTGCGGTTTGGAGAAGTCAAATTTCGCATCCTTCACAAAGCGCCACCGTGCAGTCCCTCGCGCAGCCTGAAAGGCATCGCCTGTCGGAATGATCCTCAATCCATAATGCGCGGCCAGGTCGTCGTACGCCTTTTTCAGGCCGTCAAACATCATCTGCTGCGTAAAGGTCCCATCAGTAAATCGTGAGCTATCTTCGCGATATGCCCATGTCCGATGTACCAGGATCTCCGCTTGGGGAGCGTACTTCCGGATACAGGATATCAATTCCCCGGCATACGGCTCGTAGGTATCTTCACTAAAGCTGCTCGTGCTTACCTGCTGGATCGTGACAAAGTTCCACT
>Ga0351886_10307_pt1 | contig 18935 bp, 18 predicted proteins | sample TotcelFGM3001L14_FD_206761 | JGI IMG/M metagenome (GOLD analysis project Ga0351886, IMG submission 206761) | Enriched cells from coal bed in the Powder River Basin, Montana, United States - Total cells FGM rep3 HSBNCT.FGM.300.1.L14 ... | reverse complement strand
CTTTCCGGGAATTTCAGGTCAACCAGCAGCGAACCCTGCACCGGGCCGTGGAGGCATACCAGGCCTATCTCGAGGCCGTGGAGGCCGGCCGGCCCCTCAAGGGCGGTATGCACTGGAAGAGGATCAAGGGCAGGGAATATTTATATAAATACCGGGACCGGTATGGGCACGGCTCCTCCCTGGGACCCCGGTCGCCCCACACCGAGGGCCTCTGGGCCGAATTTGGGCGCCAGCGCCGGGAGCTAACCGCCCTCCTGAGCCTCCGGCGCCGGCAGTTGGCCGAAGCGGCCCGGTTCTGCCGGGCGGCCTTGATCCATCGGGTGCCTGATCCGGTCACCCGGATATTGCGGCGCCTGACCCCGGGCGACCTCACCGCCCCGCCGCTCTTGGTGATCGGCACCCACGCCCTGCACGCCTTTGAGTTTGCCGCCGGGGTCTTTATCAACGCGCCCCGGGATTCGGCCCTCATCAAAGGCGCCGCCCAACAGCTCACCTTGGCGGCGGCCGCACCGGTGTCGCCGGAGGCGTTCCTGCGCCTGCTGCGCCAAGCGGACCGCTCTTATGATACCCTCCCCGTTGACGGCCTCGCGGCCGTCAATAAGCTGGGCTTTCGAGTCAGATTGTTGCCACCCCCAACCGCCCCCTCCGGCTACCGGATGGTGGTCCGGGAGGCCCATGGCCTCCCGGCGCCGGCCGCATCCGGCGGCCTGGCCGCGCTTCTGGCCGCGCCAAAATTTTCCCAGGTGGTTATCGGCCGGCGCGGCGACCCGGTAACTATGGTGGTTCCCGATCCCCGGGCCCTGGCCCTGCACTGGCTCCGGCTGAGCCGGCGCCAGGACCGGGACCCCGCCGATAAAGCCCGGGACCGGGTCCAGGCCGCGGCCTTGGCCGAACTGATCTTGCGCTATCTGCCCCAATATCATTTCTTTTCGTCCGAACTGCAGATGTTCCCGCCCGAGGTGGCCCGTCTGGCTGAGAACCTGGTGGAAGGCTACGAGGTGCCTGCGGATTTGGAGACCGATTAACGCCAGGCGCCGGCCGCCAGGCGCGGCATGGCTGGCACGGGCCAAGTGGCCAATTCCCGGATAAGGCTCATTAATACAGGCCGATACCTTGCAATCCCTGCTCCCAGGTCTTAATTTTTCATTTAAAAATTGAATAATCTCCGGTGCGATAATCCCGGCTTATCGCCTGCAGGTTCAATGAGGAATATTTTTTTCAGGCAATTTTCTTCAGTTAACTTGATAGGTTTTGTATTAATTTCAAATAGATATGGAATTGACCCTCCTTTGGTCAAAAGAAGGTGCCGCGTCTGAATGTAAAGACCCTTGAGACATTGGGGGATAAATGAAGAGAAAGAAACATTTCGTTTTCGCCGGATTGTTATCCCTGGGTGCCGTAACCTTCCTCGGAGGTTGCAGCACGATACTCTTGTTCGACCCCAAAGGACCGATCGGCGAGTCCGAGCGGTACGTCATCATTGCGGCCATGGTACTCATGGCGATCGTCGTCATTCCCGTTTTCGTCATGGCTTTCTGGTTTCCCTTAAAGTACAGAGCTTCCAATACTGCATCGACTTATATGCCGAAATGGAGTTATTCCGCTAAAATCGATTTTTTCATGTGGGCGGTTCCCATTGCCATTGTCACGGTTCTGGCGATTCTGGCCTGGACCAGGACCCATTCTCTGGATCCCTATAAGCCCATCCAATCGGCCGGGAAGCCCATTACCATCGAAGCCGTATCCCTGGATTGGAAATGGCTCTTCATCTACCCGGAACAAAATATCGCCGTCGTCAATCAAATCACTTTTCCCGTCAATGTTCCGCTCAGCTTCAAAATCACCTCGGACACCGTAATGACTTCCTTCTTCATCCCGCAGCTGGGCAGCCAGATTTACGCCATGGGAGGCATGCAAACCAAACTGCACCTCCTGGCTGATAAACCAGGCACTTATACCGGTCAGAATAATCAAATCAGCGGTCGCGGTTACGCGGACATGCATTTCAAGGCGAATGCGGTTTCCGGGGAAGAGTTTCAATCATGGGTGGAAAAGATCAGACAATCGAAGGAATTGCTTGATCTGGACCGATATGAGAAGCTCGCCCAGCCGAGCGACGGCTACCACCCCGTGACCTATTTCTCTGCAGTCGAGCCTGGTCTGTTTGTGTATATCATGCGCAAATTCGATCCAAATTGGAGCGAACATATGGGTCATATGAGCCGCGGCTCCGTTCCTGCACCCGCAAGAACCGGCGTTTCAGGGGAAAATTGAGATGTTTGGCAAATTAGGCCTTGCCGCGATTCCATATCATAATCTGATCACGATGAGCGCCGTAGCTGGTGCGGCTCTCCTGGGATTGGTGATCCTGGGCTTGGTCACCTACTACAGGAAGTGGACCTACCTTTACAAAGAATGGCTTACCAGCTTCGATCACAAAAAGATCGGCATCATGTACATTGTCCTGGCATTGGTCATGCTGCTGCGCGGCTTTTCCGATGCCATTCTGATGCGCTCTCAGCAGGCCGTTGCTGCGGGCGGCTCCCTTGGCTATCTGTCCCCTGAGCACTTCAACCAGATATTCAGCGCCCACGGCTCGATCATGATCATCTTCATGGCCATGCCGTTTCTGGTCGGGTTGATGAATATCGTGGTGCCGCAGCAAATCGGGGCCCGCGATGTAGCCTTTCCCTTTTTGAATTCGCTCAGTCTCTGGCTAACCACAGCCGGGGCGCTGCTGATCATGGTGTCTTTAGGGGTGGGAGAGTTTTCCCAAGCCGGATGGTCGGGATATACCCCTTTGACCGAACAACAGTACAGCCCCGGCGTAGGGGTGGACTATTGGATATGGTCCTTCCAGATCGCCGGTATCGGCACGACCCTGAGCGGGACCAATTTTCTCGTCACCATCCTCAAAATGCGCGCTCCCGGCATGACGCCCATGCGGATGCCGCTGTTTGTTTGGACTAGTTTTTGTACCATGGTGCTCGTTGTTTGGGCCTTTCCGGTTCTGACGGCCGCTCTCGCCATGATAACTCTCGATCGCTACCTGGGTATGCATTTTTTCACCAACGACCTCGGCGGCAACATGATGATGTATGCCAACCTGTTCTGGACCTGGGGGCATCCCGAGGTTTATATCGTGATCCTGCCGGCTTTCGGGATCTTTTCGGAGGTCGTCGCCACCTTCTCCGGAAAACGGCTGTTCGGCTATGGATCCATGGTCTATGCCACCGCGGCCATCACGATTCTGTCCTTTTCCGTCTGGGTGCATCATTTTTTCACCATGGGCGCCAGTCCGAACGTCAATATCTTTTTCGGGATTGCGACCATGCTCATCGCCATCCCCACCGGGGTGAAGACCTTCAACTGGCTTTTCACCATGTATCGCGGCCGCATAAGGTTTACTACCCCGATGTACTGGGCCCTGGGGTTCATCGTGACTTTCGCCATCGGCGGGTCTGCCGGTGTACTGCTGGCTATGCCACCCGCCGATTACGTGCTCCACAACAGCCTGTTTCTGATCGCGCATTTCCACAATGTGCTGATCCCCGGTTCGCTGTTCGGTTTCATGGCCGGTTATTGTTATTGGTTCCCCAAGGCCACCGGCTTTCGTTTGCAGGAAAGTTGGGGCAAACGCGCCTTCTGGTGCTGGCAGATCGGGTTTATGCTGGCCTTTTTTCCCCTATATGTGCTGGGTTTCATGGGCATGCCGCGCCGCCTGGCGTATTATGCCACCCCGGCCTGGCATCCCCCTCTGCTCGTTGCCGCCTTGGGTACGGCCGTGATCGGGCTCGGCATCGTCTTTCTGATAATTCAACTGCTCGTCAGCATTAAGGAGCGCCAGGCCCTCAGCGACCGGACCGGCGATCCCTGGGACGGCCGCACCTTGGAGTGGATGACCTCATCTCCTCCCGCGGTCTATAACTTCGCGACAACACCCGTCGTCGATGACATCGATGCCTTTATGGAAATGAAGGAAAAGGGCGCCGCTCATCCGCGGCCGGATCAATATAACGACATCGAGATGCCGAAAAACGCCCCGCACGGCTTGATCATCGGCGCATTGGCTTTCGGGTTCGGATTTGCCATGATCTGGTATATCTGGTGGCTGGCCGGACTTGCCGCTCTGGGCATGCTGGTCACGGTTATTGCCCGCTCGATGGACGACGACATCCATTACATCATACCCGCCGCCGAGGTCGAGCGGATCGAAAATGAACGCTTTGCCAGTTGGCCTTGGTCGCGGAGAGAATCCACCTAGACGAAAAGAAGATCCCAGACCCGGAACCGGAGATGTAAATGATGCCATCTGACGCTTCGACCATCGCCACCGCTCATAACGAAGAAGTTGAACACCCCGATACCGCCGCGATGCAGACACTCGGTTTCTGGCTCTATCTTATGAGCGATCTCATCCTATTTGCGACGCTCTTTGCAACTTTTGCCGTCCTGGGCAAGAATTTTGCCGGTGGCCCGACGGGGAAGGAATTGTTTGATCTGCCTTACCTGTTGGGCGAAACCTTGCTCCTGCTGTTCAGCAGTGCAACCTATGGCCTGGTCATGCTGGCCGTGCATGACGGCAGGAAGAAGCGGGTTCTGATCGGACTCGCCATCACCTTTCTGCTGGGGCTCGGATTTGTCGCCATGGAAATCAAAGAGTTCCACGGCATGATTGCCGCGGGGCACGGACCGGACCGCAGCGCCTTCCTTTCGAGTTTTTTCACCCTGGTAGGGACTCACGGCGCCCATGTGACTTTCGGGCTGATCTGGATGGCGGTCATGATAGGTCAGGTCGCCGTCAAAGGGTTGACCTCTCCCGTTCAATCACGGCTGATGCGTCTAAGTATGTTCTGGCATTTTCTGGATATCATCTGGATCGGCATATTCAGTATCGTCTACCTGATGGGAGTTGGGTAAATGAGTCAAACGCCTATCGACAGCACCGGCGTAAGCCGGGGAAGTCTCAAATCGTACCTTACCGGCTTCGTTCTTGCCCTCATTCTGACCGCCATTGCGTTTGCATTGGTGATGAGCGGTTCCTTGTCCTCCCCGGCGGCCCTGGCCGGCATATTCTTTGCGGGAATCGTGCAGATTCTGGTGCACCTGCATTACTTCCTGCATCTGGACACTTCATCGGCGGCGCGTTGGAACGTCCTGGCCCTGGTGTTCACTTTATTGATCATGGTCCTTTTCGTCGGAGGAACCCTCTGGATCATGTCCAGCCTTAATTATCGAATGATGTGAGATGCCTCACAGAATCAAAAACTATGTGCTCGTTGCCAAACCGGGGATCGTTTTCGGCAACCTGATCTCCGCGGCGGCCGGCTTTTTTCTGGCCTCCAAAGGGCGGGTTGATGGCCTTGCTCTCTCGGCGACTCTCATCGGCATATCCCTGGTGGTCGCTTCCGGCTGCGTTTTCAACAACTGTGCCGATAGAGAAATAGACCGAAAAATGATCCGGACCCTTAACCGCACGCTTGCCAGGGGGCTCATCTCACCGAAGATCGCCGTATCCTACGCCACGATTTTGGGCCTTGCGGGCTTGAGCCTCCTCTGGGCGGCAACAAACCTGCTGGCCGTGGTCATCGTGCTGGGAGGCCTGGTGATTTATGTGGGCGTATATAGCCTGTACCTGAAGCGCCATTCTGTCTACGGCGCCTTGATCGGCAGTCTGGCGGGAGCAGCACCGCCCCTGGCGGGATATTGCGCCGTCACCGGCCGCTTCGACATGGGAGCAGTCATATTGCTGTCGATCTTCAGCCTCTGGCAGATGCCTCACTGCTACGCCATCGCGGTTTTTCGGTTCGATGATTACACTGCCGCGGCCATCCCGGTTCTGCCGGTCAAGCAGGGAATAGCCGCGGCAAAAAACCATATGGTTGGTTATATCTTGGCCTTTATGGCTGCCGCGCAGATGCTGACCTTCTGGGGGTACACCGGTTACAGCACCCTTGCAGTGGCGACCGTGTTGGGCCTGTCCTGGATGTATTTGGCCTGGTCGGGCTACAAGGCATCCGATGTACGGCTCTGGGGCAAGAAGCTTTTTATCTTCTCCATTCTGACCATATTCATTCTGAGCGTCATGATGTCAATCGATTTCACCGCGCCGGTCCCGCCAGAAATGCTTCTGAGCTATAGTCCGTAGTCCAAACCGCAGTATTTAGAAAATTGTGATCAGTAACCGCGGTATCGAAGTGCCAGGAATATATCTGATCAAGGATTTCGATAATACTCCCTCCCCCAATCCCTTACAGGTGGTTTGGGGAATTGGGAGCGAGGCGTGAGGCATTACTTAAAGGAAATCCCCCCGGCCCTCCCTTCAAAATATTTATCATGGAATCAAGACAATCTTCCCGTAGGCTCGCTTCTCCATGATGTCATGATGCGCCTTGACCGCCTCGGACAGAGGCAGTTCTCGGCCCACCACGGGCCGCAGGGTGCTGTTGGCCAGCCCCGCCCCCAGGGCGGCATGCAGGCTCCTGGTCTCCTTTTCCGTAGCGCCCCAGATGTACATCCCCAGAACGCTGGCCTCCCGGCCGATGGTCAGGCGGGGGTCGATGGTCACCGTACCCCGGCTGCCGATGACCACCACCCGGCCGCCCGGAGCCAGGGCCTCCAGGTCCCGGCCCAGGTTGACGTTGGCCAGCATTTCCAAGATGATATCCACCCCGCGATTCTCCGTAAGCCGCATGGCTTCCTGAAGGTGCCCCTCCAGGCGATGGTCCAGGACGTGGTGCGCCCCTTGCGCCACGGCCAGGCGTCGTCCCTCCTCAGTGCCGGCGGTGCCGATGACAGTCAGGCCCGCGGCCCGGGCCACCTGCACCGCAGCCACTCCCACGCCGCCGCTGGCCCCGTTGACCAGCACAACTTCGCCGGGCACTGCCATGGCTCGTTGGAACAGGGCCCGGTAGGCTGCGGAATAGGGCACGTTCAACCCGGCCCCCTGGGCAAAGGTGACCTGGGGCGGCAAAGAGTGGACCTGGGACTCCAGGCACAGAGCCTTTTCGGCGTAAGCGCCGCTTACGGTATACGAAGTGTAGACCCGGTCGCCCGGGGCCACCGCTTTGACCCCCGGCCCTATTGCTTCTACCACCCCGCCGGCGTCGGTGCCCGGGGTGTAGGGAAGGGGCAGGGCGGCGGCATAGGCGCCGGACCGGATGTAGGTCTCCACCGGGTTGACCCCGATAGCCTGGATTTTGACCAGGACCTGGCCGGGACCTACCTGAAGCTCCGGCACCTCTTCCAGTTTCATTACTTCGGGTTCGCCGAATTCGTGGACGCGAATGGCTTGCATGGCTTTCCCCTTTGCAAAGCTGAATTTTCTGAGGCAGGGTGGGGAAGGAGGTCGAGCGCGGTTAACAAAATATTTGAAAATTTGGTAATCCCCTGGCCCGTTTAAAAATGAATAGTCATTTTAGGGGCAATGTAAAGGGGATTTGCCACAGGAGATGGTCAGAAGAAAAGCTCGGCTAAAAGGGAAAGGAAAGCGGGCTGTGCCCGCCGGATTGCGTTGGCCACGGGCTGTACCATTGGCTCGTAGGGGCACCGCGCGTGTCCCCCGGGCGGGGGAACCACTTACGAAAAATACGAAAATTCCCCCGGCCCTCCTTCAAAAAACCTTATACCGTCACCCCAACTGGCGCCAGAGGCGGATCATGGGCGGGGTGGCCCGGGTTTCGTCTTCCGCCCCGGGGAGCGTCGCGAAGAAGGCCCGGGCAATGGCCCGGCCGCGGTCTTCCTGGGCCGCCGGCCAGTCGCCATAGGTCAGGGCCCCTACCTTGCAGGCCGTAACACAGGCCGGCGTCTTCCCGACTTTTTCCCGGTCCGGGCACTGGTCGCACTTCAGGGCCACCGCCAGCTTGTCCGGGGCCGCCGCCAGCGGGGCGTAGGTCAGGACCCCGAAGGGGCAGGCCATGGCGCACATAGCGCAACTGATGCAGCGCTGCGGGTCGATGTCCACCGTACCCCGGGAGGCATCCCGCTTGATGGCCCCGGCGATGCAGACCTCCTGGCAGGGGGCCGGGTCGCAGTGGCGGCACTTGTTGGGAAAGGCGAGATGCCGCCCCCCCGGATAGATGCGCAGCCGGGCCTGGGGCCGGGTGGCCTCGCTGATGGCGGCATAGAGATTTTTGGAGGCGGAGTGCTCCACCGCACAGGCCAGGCGGCACTGGAGGCAGCCGACGCACCGCTCCGGGCGGACAATGACGGTTTTCATAGCAGTCCCTTTTACCCTAACTTGAGGATAATAAAATTTTATCCGGGTTGATCCAAGGTTTTAAACCAAGTTGCCGTCATAGAGGTAATTCTGGCTTTATGGTCGCACCCGCCGTAGGGGCGGTTCGCGAACCGCCCCTACAATAGGATTATTACTTGTTTGACGGCAACTTGGTTTTACCGGTGCGATGGTTAAGACTTTCAGGTCTTTGTTGAACCCTCGCCCGCATCGCTTCGCCGATGTTAATGGCGCCTTATCAAGCTGTATAGGAAAAGAACTGGCCGCTATGGCCAAAGCCTTCCTCCAGTTTCAGGTTCTTGCCGCAAATTCTGCCGGCCTGAGCGATGCGCACCGCCTCTCCCTGTCCCCCTGGGATGACCAGGCCGATGTGTCCCGGGATGGAGACGACTACCACCGTCCCCTGGTTGGCCAGGCTCACGGCCTCGGCGCGGCCGACGCTCTCCCACTGGCCATCACCACCGCTATCAAGAAATCCATAGAGTGCTGTGGCGCTATAGGGTTTGGTTTTGCTCTTATCGTAGCCATAAATAGGGTGAGGCCGCACATAATCTCCGGCTTGATCCGCGGGTTTATAACGAGGCAGCGGGACACCCAAGGTATCCAATACATCGACCACAAACCAGTTGCAAAAAGTCTCGGGCGCATCATCGCCGGTGATATCGTGTTTTTGGTAATACCATTGTTCCGGGTTGACGTGATCCACCGCCGCCAGGATCCTCCGGGCCCCAGTGGGATAAGCCGCGCCTAAGGCGGGAGATGCAGCCGGCCCGGGCGCCACCACCCCCGCCCCAGGAGCGGCTGCCGGGACCTGGGTTCCAGCCCATTTTTCCATGATCCTGGCAATGTTGGCAATTTTAACCCCCCAGTGCGGGTCGGTGGCGTAGTGGACATTCATGCCGTAGGTCTTGTTTCCCAGGTAGGGTTTGTCCTCGAAGAACCGGCCGCCTTCGGTCAGATAGCTCTTATTGACCCTACCCATGACAAAATCGATGCATTCCTCCGGGCTGTCGAATTCCTTGGCTTCCCCGGCCGGGTTGATATCGAAGGCCCGCCAGCCATAGAGATTGTTCTTCTCCTGACAAATCCATGATTTGCCATAGCCGGATTCGTGAATCGCATGCGCGATGATATAGGTGGCGTTGATGCCGTATTTTTGGGCTGCCGCCATCACTGCGGCGCCGATGCCCGCCAGCGGGGAGTCATGCTCCTCCAGATACTGATCGATCAATGTTGCCGTGATCGGCGAGAGGCGTTGCTTGAGATCGCTGTCAATGCTGAAAGGCTCGGCGGGTTGGGCCGGGGCGGCCGCAGGGCCGGGGGTAACGACCGGCTCCTCAGGCTGGGATGGGGCCGCGGGATGAGGCCCGGCGGTTTCCGAATCCGAGGGCTGAGACGCGGGCGCCAGGAAGCTGCTGTTCACCCAGCCCAGGATATCCCCGCTAAAATTATCATCAGCCACGGTAATTATGACGAAAAACCAGGGGCCGCTCTCGCCTAATTTCTTCACCGCCGCCCCCTGCTTCAAGCGGCCCAAAGGCGGCATATCGGTGCTGGGCCGGGGGCGGACATTTAATTCCGGGGTGTTTACGCGAAAATGTGCCATGAGTGTCCTCCGCTTAAATCAGGGTAGATTTGGTTGCTTGGCAGACATGATAGCACATAATTTGTCGAAAGATTTCTTTTAACTAAATCAGTGTAGCTAACCCCACATCCGCCCCGGCTGGACGGGGCCGGCGGCGGGCAGTTGCTGGGCCATTAACTGAAAATAAATCCCGGCGTCTTCCACCGCGCCCACCAGGGTGAGGCCCACGAGTTTCCCCTCCCGGTAGATGAAGCTGCGGTATAGACACCGGCGCTCGTCCAGCTCGCTCACCGTCTCGCAGCCCACGGCGTCTTGGGGTCCCAGGCCCCCGGTGATGATATGAAAACCCCGCAGGGACAGGCTGTTCTGGGGCAAGAGCCCGTCGTAGGCCAGGCCCGCCCCGGCCAGGTTAGCCCCGGCCACCCGTCCCTGGGCTACCGCCGCGGGCCAGATGTGGTAACCGGCGCGCTTCCCGGTCAAGAGATGAAAGGGGTAAGCGCAGTCGCCGGCGGCATAGATGTGGGGGTCGGCGGTGCCCATCTGGTGGTCCACGGGTATGCCCTCCGCGGTAGCCAGATCGGTTCCCGCCAAAAACTCCACGTTAGGGGCCACCCCGATGGAAAAGAGCACCGCCTGACAGGGGATTTCCCGGCCGTCGTTGAGGGTAAGGGCGCGAACCTGGCCCTCCTCGCCCCAGATGGCCTCGGGCCAGGCATGGTAAATGATCTCGATCCCCATCCGGGTTAAGGCCGCATGGAGCAGGGCCGCGGCAGTGGGGTCCAGGACCCGGGACAGGGGCTGGGAGCCCCGAGCCACCAGGGTGACGGTTAGGCCCCGCCGGGCCAGGGCGTCCGCGGTCTTTAATCCCACGGCGCCGGCCCCCACCACCACTACCCGGCCTTCTCGGGGCAGCCCGGCCGCCAGGTGCCGCCAGTCGGCCAGGGTGCGCAGGGTGTAGACGCCGGAAAGCTCCTCCCCTTTAAGGCCCAAAAGGCGGGGCCGAGCCCCCGAGGCGATGAGCAGGCGGTCGTAGGGGAGGTGCCGCCCCCCCAGGAGGTGCACGGCGTGGGCGCCGGGGTCCACCCGCACCACCGGCTCCCCCAGGACCGCATCGAGGTTCCACTGCCGGAAATAGTCCTCGCCCTTGAGCCAGACCTTTTCCGGGGCGACTTCGCCGCTCAGGACATACGTCAGCAAGGGGCGGCTGTACAAGGGTCGGGCTTCGTCGCTGATGACGGTGATGGGGCTGTGGGGGGCGTAGCGCCGGAGCGTCTCCGCGGCCTTACACCCCGCGGCGCTGGCCCCGATAATCACGTAGCGCATGCTTCATCTTACCGCAGATGGCGCCATTCTGGAAAGAAAAATAGACGGGTCTTTCCGGCCTTGTCCGGTTAGAAAATGGCATGCGGGCGTTCTGCCCCCCTCACCCCAACCCTCTCCCCCCGAAGCGGGGGGGAGAGGGAGTAAGAGATGTCTCCAGGCTTGATAAGCATAACGCCTTAATTTGGTTTCACTTTTCCCCCTCTCCCCAATGGGGGAGAGGGTTGGGGTGAGGGGGAAGTAATCTTCTCGGAGCAGGAAGTGCGCTAAGTGAATTGATTATTTATTGAACTGCGTATAACAGCAGCCTTATTTTGCAAAAATCAACCCGGACACTGCTGAGAACTTTCCGGTCTTGCGGAAATTCGGTGTCTATAGTAGGTTTTCCGGTGTAGGGGCGGGTTTAAAACCCGCCCCTGCCAGACCATCCCCTGAAGAAAAATTGCCGAAACACCCTAAACGGAGGAACCCCATGAAACCCATATCCCGGGCCTTGATGAGCGTTACCGATAAGAGCGGCCTGGTGGAATTCGCCAAATTCCTGGCGGGCTACCAGATAGAAATCCTGTCCACCGGCGGCACCGCCAAGCTCCTGCGGGACAACGGCGTCCCCGTGGTGGAGGTCTCGGACTTCACCGGCTTCCCCGAGATGTTGGACGGCCGGGTCAAGACCCTGCACCCCAAGGTCCACGGCGGCATCCTGGGGCGGCGGGATCTTGTAAGCCACCAGGAGCAGATGGCGGCCCACGGCATCGTCCCCATCGACCTGGTGGTGGTCAACCTCTACCAGTTCGAAAAAGCCGTGGCCAAGCCCGGCTGCACCCTGGATGACGCCATCGAGAACATCGACATCGGCGGCCCCACGATGCTCAGGGCGGCGGCCAAGAACTACCAGGCCGTGACCGTGGTGGTGGACCCGGCGGACTATCCCCATCTCATGACCGAAATGAAGCTGGGCAAAGGGGCCACCAACGTTGCCACCCGCTTCAATCTGGCCAAAAAGGTCTTCAAACTGACCCACGAATACGACGGGGCCATTTACCGCTACCTGGCGGAGAAAGGCCCGGCCTGCTGAATGGGCCCGCCCCTCACCATCACCATGAGCCGGGGCCGCACGATTGACCTGAGCGGCCCCCAATACTATCAGGACCTGCTCACCGGCATTGCCATGGAAATCCTGGGCGAGCTGGGGGAATTGGAGAAGCTGGACCTGGCTACCCTGGGGGAGGACGCCTTCGAGCAGGTGGTGAGCATCACCCAGATCCGCCTGCTCAACGAGCTCTATTACGGCCTGGGGCAATTGCGGGCCGCGGGGATCGAGCCCGACGTGAAGCGGGCCATCCAGGACCTGCGGGATATCTGGAACCGTTACATCGACAGCACCAACCGCCCGGCCGGCCTGAAATTTCAGGTGGAGGCGGGGGAGGAGCAAGTGCAGTAGAAAAGCAGGGGTTAGGGGTTAGGGGTCAGGAAAAGCTTCTTACTGCCCGGCGGCCTTGCGCGTTCCATCATTTTGTCTAGTCTTCAGATTTCTTGAGTCGCTAAAACTCGCGTTTTAACTATAGTTGATATGGTAGCAGAGTTAATTGGAAGATGGCCCATGGCAATCAACGGCGGCCGCTTACACAGCGTTTGTTGGGGCCGTTTGTTATTCATCGATTTTCTTTGTCATCAGTTCGTAGTCAGATTCGTATGACTCAAACCGATGGACGGTTGAAATAGTCACGATACCATTTTCCATAACGACGACTTGAATGTCGCCACCAATTCCAACACGCTCAGAAACTGGGAGTGAAAGGTCTTTTCGACGTTGCTCACAAACAATGTTAATTAGGAACTGGGGAATCTGTATATTGCGGGTTGGCTGAACGTCTATGACTGGTTTTAAGCCCAAAGCATCTTGAAGACGGTCTGGCTCCCAATTCTTGGCTGAGCGATAGGCATAGCCAACATACCGCTTTTCCAATTTGGAATAACCGAAATGATACAACGTAGTTGTGGTGATATCTGCTCCTTGGCATCGCGGCGTTGCGTCGCGCAATAATCCTGGAGCGAGGTCTTTGAGATGATCAATGTCTCGGACCACCATGCTTCCGTTAACATAATGGAACCAGTCATTGATTAGCGACGCGAAACCCGTTCCCGCGATTACAAGGTTGAGATGAGGAAGGACTGTGAACTTGGTCTGATAATATAAAGGGATTTTGTCGTCATGGGTGACGACAAGCGTGTCCATGGCAAGATAAATCTTGTCCGGTTGGACTATGTAGACTAAAGCGGTCATGAGCTACGAATACGATGCATCCAACCCGCTAATCAAATTTCTCTGGCTAAACTTCTGCCCAGGTGGCGGTCGAATCAAGAACTGGTATCAAGGGCCAGTTGCATAAATGCCCTTACTGCAGAACCACAACGACTACAATTTGGGTTCCGTCAAACTGTGTGCCGCCCGGCGGAGCGCCGCAACGTCGGCCAAATCCTCCGGCCTGCCTGAAGCGAGTTTCGCGGTAATCAAACTATCCGCATCGATAAAGGGAATCTTCAAGCCTGCGTCGATCTCAACTTCAACCCGCTTTTCCCAGGCCTGGTTAAAATCGACGCCGCTTATTTGCGGCAAAATATCGATCATCAGAGGCGGGTGCCCCATACGGTAAAACTTGCCCGGCTCGATAAAATCCTCCGGCGTCAGGTCTTGCAGCGGGGCGCCAAACGCCGCCAGGGCCGAATAAACCGCCTCGGCATTGGCAACGTCCGCCTTGATGAGAATGTCCAGGTCTTTGGTTGCCCGCGGTTGGGCATGGAAGGAAACGGCATAGCCGCCAACCACAAGGTATTTAACCTTATGGCCGTTGAACCGCGACAAGAGTTCTTTGAAGTCTTGATACATTGATGGCGGGGTCTTTCAGCCGGTAAGCTGCGGTGGTTATCTCGGATACAGCGGCAATGCGTTCACGGGCGGGCCTGCCCTGCCAATATTGATATTCCTCGTCCTTCATGGCCTCAAGGCGCTCAAATTTCCTGATCGGGAAACGTGATTTTCTGTCCATAGGCTTGACCCTGATTCAATTAGTAAAGTTAATTATATCATTTTCAGCGCCGAAACGCGAGCCGGACGCGCACCAGGGTAGCTTAAAGCAGAACCATAGGGCAGACCGCTCCCTTAGGTAATGGCGGGATCGCAGCCTTTTCTTTTACTGGCCACTGGCCACTGACTACTGGCTACTGCTCCTCAGCGCTTCGGCCTTCTGGTAGTGCACCCCGATATCCCGGCGCAGGGCCAGGCGGTTGCCCTTCTCATCCTCCCGGGGGATCACCCGGATCTTGCCGTTGTCAAAGGCGTTGAGCAGTTTCTGGCGCAGGGGCTCGGCGGCCTGGGCCGCGGTTTGCCCGGCCTTGACGGTGGCATTGGCCAGCAGGTACGCCACCCGGGAGCCGTCGGACTTGAACACGCCCCCGGCATAATCCATGGCCGACGGGATGACCGTGAGCTTCTTTTTGTCAAAATAATCGAAGTCCATCTCCACCACTTCGCTCTTGGTCAGGGACCAGGGATAGCCTTTCTGCTGCTTGGGGCCACCGGGGCCGGTCACCAGGGCGACGCACAGGGAGACCTGGTCGGACCGCACTTCCGGGGCGACCTTATCCAGCGTGCCGTCCGCCATGGCAGAAACCAACGCCCCCAGGTTGCGGAGCCGTTTCACCACGGGCTGGAATTCCGGCTCCCCTGGACGGAGGTTGATTTCGCACACCCGGATGGCGGTGGGCTCGAAATTGCCGTCAAAGGAGACGAAGCAGCCCGGATAGAGCACGCAGGGGCGCAGAACGCCCTTCTCTTTCAGGCTTTGGATGAGGGGCCGGGCGATGGTCTCGTCGGCCAGCTCCATTAAGGCGGGGGATTCCAGGGGGTGGGGCGAAATGGAGCCCATGCCGCCGGTGATGGGATTGTCCAGGCCCGGGGGGCGGTCGAAGCGCTCCGGGTAGTCCATGGCGGTGGGGAGTATTTGATAATGGCCCAGCTTATCCACCAGGATGGTGAAACTGATCTCCACCCCGGACATGCGGGCCTCGATGAGCAGGGGCCAGGGGGATTTCTTCCCGCAGCCGCGGCTGTAGGCGTCCTTGTAGTCCTTCATCAAGCCGTCGTAAACGTCTTTGATGTCCCAGGTGTTGAGCATGATCCGGGCGCCCTTGCCGCCGGCGCTGTAGGGATATTTTAAGACCGCGCCACCGAATGCGTGGAGGTAGGCCAGGCAGGTCTTTAACACTGCGGGGTAGTCCCGGGCCTCCACCTCGGTCCAGGCCGGGGCCACCGGGATACCCGCCTGCTCACAGGCGCGCTTGCCGGCGATCTTGTCGGCCTCATACGAAACCCCGGCGGCGGCCACGCCGATGACGCGGTCCCCGAACCCGGCCTCGGCCACCCGGTCCACCAGGCCCTCGAACAGCAAGCCTTCCGGCATTACCAGGGCCACGTCCAGGTCCCCGGCCTCAAAGGCTCGGATCAGGGCCGCGGCATAGGATGGGGCCGAGTTGTCGGGTACCGGGATAAAATCGACGGGCCAGCCCATCTGTTGGGCAAACGGCTCCATGGCGCCGGTGCCTTTGACGACGACCCCGCGATAGGCCCCGGGATAAAGCTCGCTTTTGGAGCGGCTGGTCTCCAGGGCGGCCAGCAGGGTCCGGCCGTCGGTGCCCACAAAACCGATTTTCTTCTCTGTCATAGTGCGGCTCTCAGGTAAAAAAAGGCAATTTCTCTGCATCATATATTATCTCAGGCGGGCAAATCCATTAAAATCAACCGCCGCCGTTGCGGGCCGTAGCGGCGCCGCCTTCCCCGGCCTGACTCTCCCGGGGTCTTGTGGTATGATAAAAACCGGGTTGCGTTCAAAGAACTATCTTTTGTGGCCGCAGTCTTTAACGTGAAAACCCAAATCCCCCTAAATCCCCCTTTGCCAAAGGGGGACTTTAAAACCCCCCTTTGAAAAAGGGGGAGTAGGGGGGATTTTCATCCTCGGGGGTGAAACATTGGTGGTTCATGGACGTTTGGCCTGCCCCGGCACAGGCGAGACGCCTGTGCCACCGGGTAGATTGCGGCTTGGCGTCATATCGGGAAAAGGGCGGACACATAGGTCCGCCCCTACGACTTATCGGGTTTAAATTAGGGGATTTTTATGGAAGAAGAAGTCTCCATTCCGGGGCCGGGAATCACCCTGGAAGGGCGGTTATCGGCCGGTGCGGCGCCGGGCGGGGCGGTCATTACTCACCCCCATCCGCTGTTCGGGGGCGATATGGCCAACAACGTGGTGCTGACCGCGGTACACGCCCTGGCGGCCCGGGGGATGTCGGCGTTGCGCTTTAACTTCCGGGGGGTGGGGCGGAGCACCGGGACCTACGGCGGCGGGCTGGAAGAAGCCGCAGACGTGGCCGCGGCCCTGGAGTTCCTGAAGTCTCGCACTCCCGGGCCGCACTATGTGATCGGCTACTCCTTCGGGGCCGCAGTGGCGGGCCGGGCCCTCATCCAGGGGTTGAGCGCCGGCGGCGCCATCTTTATCGCGCCCCCCATCGCCTTCATGGACCTGAGTTTTCTCCCCCGGGTGCCGGGACTCAGACTCATCGTGATGGGGGACCGGGACGAACTCTGTCCGCTCCCGAGCTTAAAGGCGCTGATGGCGGAAAGGCAAGCGCTCCCCGGGGAGAAGCCGGCGGAGATCCGGGTCATCGGGGGCGCCGACCATTTCTTCATGGACGGCGAGGCAGAGCTGTTCCAGGTGTTGCGGGATTTTCCTTTGTAGAGCAACCCAGTTATCCTGTGGGCCACAAATTGTTTTTGGCGGCTGCCGAAATGTTCTTGGTGGCACCGGCATCCTGCCGTGCGGCGCACAGGCTGGAAGCCTGCGCCACCGATGCAAATGCGCCCCACCGGCGGGCGGGGACGCCCGCCCCACCGGCCTTTGCAGGCTTTACGGGTGGGCCGGTAGGCCCATGAGGAACTGCCCGGAAAGGCGCCAGTTTTTCCCTTAAGCCCGAAGCTTTTGGGCCACTTTGGCTACCCGGCGCCCCAAGGCCCTGGCGATTTCCAGGTCTTCCGGGGCCGGTTCGAGGTCGTTCTTGCCTCCGGCTACGGTGGTGGCGCCGTAGGGAGTCCCGCCCCGGCCCTCGGTGTGGAGCATGCCCGGGGTGGAATAGGGCACCCCGACGATGATGAAGCCCAGGTGCAGCAGAGGCGCCATCATGGTGAAGCAGGTGGTCTCCTGGCCGCCGTGGGTGGTGGCCGTGGAGACCATGACCCCGGCCGGCTTGCCTTCCAGGGCCCCCTGGGCCCAGAGATCCACGGCGGCGTCGAAGTACTGCTTCATCTGGGCGCACATGTTGCCGAATCGGGTGGGGGTGCCGAAGATGACGCCGTCGGCCGCCCGCAGATCATCCATGGTGGCGATGGGGATGTCCTGCTGCCGGGCCAGCACTTCCTGGGCGTGCTTGCTGGCCTGGACCTTGGGGAGGTTGGCCTCCAGTTCCTGGACCCGGCGCAGGACCACTTCCGCCCCGTCCACCGTTTTAGCCCCGTCGGCCGCAGCCCGGGCCAGCTTCAACACGTGGCCGTACATGGAGTAATACACTATCAGGATTTTCATGGGGTTCTGTCCTTTTTCATAAACATAATCAAGTAATTATAAGGCCCGAGGTTCACGGTCTGCTGCCGGACAAACCCGTAGGGGGCCACCAGCGCTTCCACTTCCGCCGGGTCCAGGCGGATGTGCCGGGGCGGCCCCGGAGGCCCGTCGATCTTATGGAATTCGACGATGGCGAGCCTGCCTCCGGCCTTGATAACCCGGCTCACTTCCGCCAGGGCGCCGGCCGCGGTCCCGGCCTCCACCAGGTCGTGGAGCACGGTGGCCATGAGCCCCACATCCACGCTGCCGCTCTCCAAGGGGACCTGGCTGGCCCCGGCCGCCAGGGGCTTGAGGTTGGCCCGGCCCTCCCGGGCCGCCCGCTCTTTGAGGGCGGCAATGCCCTCTTCCCAGAGGTCCACCGCATAAACGAGGCCGCCGGGGCCGATGCGGTCCGCCGCGGCCAGGGAGTAATTGCCCCGGCCGCATCCCAGGTCCAGAAAGGTTATTCCCTGGGGCAGATTCAGTGCAACCCACAGGGTGGCCGGGTCAATCAGGTCATAGCTGCTTTTCCCGGCGCCGGGGGGGGTGTGGTTTGATGGGTGATTCACTCCGTATGGCTTCCTTGAATTTCCTGAATAATGGAGGGCGGGCACTGCCCGCCTCCCATACTTCGGCGCCAAGTGGCCACAATTATCCCTGATTCCGGGCCGGGCTCCTGGTTATAGGGAAAAACCTAAGACCCCTTCTTACGCCTGTCAAGGTGGAGAGGCAAACCCCATGCCAGGGCCGTGCCGTGCTTGACAGGCCCCGGGTGGGCCTTATCTTTCTAAATGGTAGGTATCAACATAAATTTGCCCCGGCAGGCTGGGGGGTCATAGGGGGACCGCGCCCCGCCCGGCGGCCCCGAAGCGGGACTGGAGGCGCATGGCGGTTGTGCCTGAGCCTGGGGCTTGCCCACCACTATGAAAAGGTGGTACGGTGACTTTTGTGCCTGCCACGATCGTGAAGCAGTGCGCCGTGCGCACCCCACAACCATGGTCCATGGATCGCCACCGGGGCTGAAGCACCATGGCCGTTTGGGGCCACCCCCAATCATGAAATTCCTTGTAGGGGCGGTTCGCGAACCGCCCCTACGGGTGGACTTTCACGGTAAAGCAGCCCGCCAGGAGGAAGTGCGACATGC
>Ga0351886_10303_pt1 | contig 19312 bp, 15 predicted proteins | sample TotcelFGM3001L14_FD_206761 | JGI IMG/M metagenome (GOLD analysis project Ga0351886, IMG submission 206761) | Enriched cells from coal bed in the Powder River Basin, Montana, United States - Total cells FGM rep3 HSBNCT.FGM.300.1.L14 ... | reverse complement strand
GGGCGTAGAGGGAGCCGGAGATGATCCCTCCGGTGAGCAGGGGGAAGCCGGTGGTCAGACACCAGTAATTGAGGTTATCCAGTTGGGAGAGCGACGGCAGCCGGTGGTGGAAAAAGCCGAAGCGCTTGCTCTTGATCTGGCGTTCCTGGATCAGGTAGAGGATGCCCCCTAGGCCGGCCAGGGCCAGGGCGGCATAGCCCGACAGGGTCAGGCTGATGTGCACGGTGAGCCAGAAACCCTTGAGCAGGGGAGAGACGGCCTCCGGCCGCGCCGGCAGGATCAGCGCCCCCGACACCATCAGGGCCGCCAGCGGGGCCACCAGGGTCCCGAGGATCTTGATGGGATAGCGCCAGATCAGGACCAGGAAGGCCGCCACCAGGGCCCAGGCGAGCAACAACAGGGTCTCGCCGAAGGTGGCGGCGGGCAGAGAGCCCGCGGCCCAGGCCCGCTGGATGAGGGCCAGGGTGTGGCACCCCAGGCCCCCGGCCATGACCCAGGCGCCGGCGCGGTAGTAGCCCTGCCGCTGGGCCAGGAAGTATAACAGCCAGAGCCCGGTGGCGCCGAAATAGGCAAACAGGGTCAGATAGAGAAAAAAGTTGGTCATGGGTTTCCTGAGCCGCCTCGCCTCACCCCTCAGTCCCCTTCAAGGCCTGGGACACCAATTCGCCCAGGACCGGGGTGCTTAAGACCGACCCCAACACTTCGTGGAGCACCTTCAGCACCCGGGCCCGGTCCCCCTGGGCCACAGCCTCTTTGAGGGGGCTGCGCACCAGACGGTAAAAAAGGGGGCCATTATCGGGATGGGCCCGCCGCTCCGTTAAGAGCCGGGTGCGCACCCGTTGGAGCAGGTCCAGGTAAGGCCCGTATTCCGGACCGAGATGCTGCTGGAATTCCTCCCGCAACTGGCGGGCCAGGGCCGGGCTGGCCCCGCCGGTGCTGATGGCCAGGGTCAACTCGCCCCGGCGCACCTGGGCCGGGACAATGAAGGTGCAATGCTGGGGCTCGTCGGCCACGTTGACCCAAATGGCCCGGGCCTGGGCCGCGGCGCTCACGGCCGCGTTGACCTCCGGGTTGTCCGTGGCGGCCATGACCAGGGCCATGCCCTCCACCATGTCTTCGGTGAAGGCTTCCGGGAGATACCTGATCTCTCCCCGCTCGGCCAGGGCTGCCAACTCAGGGGTCAGGGTCCGGCTAACCACGGTCACCAGTGCCCCGGCGGCCATGAGGTCGGCAACCTTGCGTTCCCCCACGCCGCCGCCGCCCACCACCAGGCAGGGCTTATTTTCAATGATGGCGAAAATAGGATAGGTTTTCATAGAGCGCTATATAAGCCTGACTCCGGGGAGGAGAGATGGGCGCTATTCCGGATATTTATCTGCATGGCTAAATTTACCAAGCATGCCGGCGGTATGCAAGGGGAATGCCAGAGGCGCCGCTGCTAAATCTTCTGCGCGCCGTTAGGGAGTCGTATTGAGCTTTTTCTATTTTGTAGCTGAAGATTCTATCGCCATAAGGAGAGTGTTGCCGCTCTGATAAACTCTCGCAATATTTTTTTTGACTTCTTCATTTGCATTTATAAACATAATATGAATATGAGGGTTTTTCTGTTGAAAGACACGAAAAATTTCATCAGCAAACGCTTGACCAATGCTTTCTACCCCAACAAAATCTAAAACAACCTCCCTAAACTTCTCAAATCTTGCTAACAATCTTTTTGCTTGAGAACGTGATATCAGATTTTCATCTCCATATTTCGCCAACGATACCGGGACAATCGTCTTAGTAAAGCCATATTCATCATCGCTGGAAGAATATTTATCAAACACCTCCTTAAGTGTACGGAGGGAATTAAAATTAATTTTCATCTTAACAAGAGTCCCTTCAGTTCCGTCTTCTTCTTCCCCCACTAACCAATCGTGTCCAGATTCTATATGATGAAAGCCTATCCCTCCAGAATATATAGCGAATTTATCAAAAGACCTCGAAGAGAAAAAAATTCCTTCTCCAGTATGATGTGCGGGATCGGTAGTTAATTTTCCTTTAGCCAATTCCAGAATAGCATGACGCCGATCATCTAAGCCAAACTCTGTCTGAATTTTCTTAAATATACCTATACCATTATCAAAAACAGTCATCTCAATATTGATTGCTGTAATAATCAGTTTTATTATAAGTGATGTAGCTGCACTGTGGTCAATGACATTATTTACTATTTCAGTAAACCCATAATGACAGATATCTAAAATATTTTTAGGGATATCATCCAATAAAGACCTGATATCACGTCGCCAAAGCACATCTTCCCGTAGTCCCTCGGATAAGGGAATAGTAAACTGCTTTTCAGCAATAGGTTTTAATTTATAAATTCTACGGCGGTTACTGCCTTCGGCAATCATCAGGCCTTCGCTCACAATCCTGAGGATGTGGCGATTAACCGCCTGCCGAGAGATATTAAACTCTCTTTCTGTCAGACGGGCGATATCACGGGGATGGTCGCCAACCTGCTCTAGAATAAACTGCCGAACTACCTTGCCCTTCGTCTTTTCCATCACAGCACCAATTGTCAACGATTCATGTACTTATTGTCAACTTTTAAAAGTTTATTGTCAACATATATATATTAAATTTCTTTCCGCTCTGAACCATTAATGCGGCCCAGGGTGAAATGACCCCTTACCCTCGGACCAGGGCAATCGCATGTAAAAATCACGTTGTAAGAACTTTTAGCAGATAGGCATGGTCCCATGCGGCTTTGAGACGTTTGGTTTGAATGCCGCCTTTGAGGGAAATTTCCCGTTTCAGCATGTTGGCCGCCATGTGGCGCAGGATTGCCAGATTTTCCGGGGCATGGTCTTTGCGGACGCGGCAAAGGTCTTCTCGGAAAGATATATCCAGGCGCCAGTGCAGGCCGTTTTCGATACCCCAGTGTCGATGCGGCCATGCCCCCCATCAACGGTTTCGAAGCTTGACTGGTTTAAGGAATTCCTGAAACTGGCTTGGACTGGCCGTATTCCGCCACCTGAATCCAGGAGTCGGCGCCGCTGATGATGGCGCAAAGAGCAATCAGCAGGATATCGTGGAGCAGGTGCCGGGTGTTGTGCCGTCGGGGCTCCTTGATGCAGTCGAGATGTTTGCGGGAGGGTGAATCAGGAGAAGGCGGCATGGCGTAACCTCCTAAAAGTTATAGTTTTTTAGGTGGTTACCGTAAAATCTAGCAAAAGTCTAGAATTAATAAACTATTTCAATAACTTAATTTTATCGGACTTAATTGCTGTAATCTCAGCCGGTTGGACCGGATCATATTAAGCGATGCAACCGACTATGACAGCATATTGCATACCAAGTCTACATGCGATTGCCCTGTGGACAGGGGGCCTTGCGGAACCCTAATTAATGGTTATAATTATATCAAAGGGGGCGTAACGGCTTCGACGTGAATAGAGAACTGTAAGGTGCATGCCGAGGTCCTGTCCGCTCGTTAAACGGGTAGGAAAACCATAAGTGCCGACAACTACGGCTACGCTCTAGCCGCTTAAGGCTAGCATCTGGGGTTCGACGCCGGGAGAGGGCCCTGAGATGACGATATCCTGGCAAAGCTGCCAATAGCGCCTGCGGGTTGGCGGACGAAAACTAAGCGGGATAGCCTCTAAGAATTCTGCCAGCGGAAGTCTTCAGGGGCGAAACTAAAACGCCGGCTAAGCATGTAGAAGCTTCCAGGGACTATTGGCGGACGCGGGTTCGACTCCCGCCGCCTCCACCAAAATCAAATCCAATAACATCCAACGCTGTCTAAAATGGCCTGAAAATTCAGGCCATTTTCTTTTTCCGTTGTCCAATAGTATTCATGTTGATATAGTGAAATCCGAAGGATTTGGGGGTATGTATAGGGGTATATGCCCATGCTCCCAATAGAAATACCCCCAAAAAGGAGGGAAGCCTTATGCCTAAAAGGATTTCACCTCTTACTGACACTAAGGTCAGAACGACAAAACCGGCGGATAAGCCCCAAAAACTTTTTGACGGTGGGGGTCTTTTTCTTCTGGTGACTCCCTCTGGTGGCAAGCTTTGGCGGTTGAAGTATCGTTTTGGGGGTACCGAGAAGTCACTTAGTCTGGGTAGATACCCCGAGACATCGCTTGCTGAAGCCAGACAGAAGCGGGACCAGGCTAGTGCTCTGCTGGCTAAAGGTGTTGATCCTTGCGATACTAAGAAGGCCCAGAAGGCGACGGGCATGCAAGATACCGAGACCTTCGAAATCATGGCTCGTGAGTGGTATGCCAAATTTTCACGCTCCTGGGCGTCAAGTCACGCCAAAACAACCATCCGGCGGCTTGAGCTTTTCATCTTCCCCTGGTTGGGAGCAAGACCAATCAAGACCATTACAGCGTCAGAACTGCTATCGGCTCTCCGACGAATCGAGGCGAAAGGAGCCCTGGAAACGGCTCACAGAGTGAAACAGGTATGCGGCCAAGTTTTCCGCTACGCCATAGCCACCGGGCGGGCCGAGCGCGACCCGTCCGGGGACCTGCGCGGCGCTATCCCTCCGGCCTCTGGTAAGCATATGGCTACCATCACTGACCCGAAGGAAATCGCCGGATTACTGCGCTCTATGGACAGTTACCGGGGTAGTATCGTCACTCGTTGCGCCCTGCAATTGGCCCCCCTGGTTTTTGTCAGGCCGGGGGAGTTGCGACAGGCCGAGTGGTCTGAATTCAATCTTGAGACGGCAGAATGGAGAATCCCCGCAGATAAGATGAAAGCGGGCGCCGTGCACATCGTCCCATTATCCAGACAAGCCATAGACATCCTGCGGGAGATTCACCCTTTGACCGGTCATGGCAGGTATGTCTTTCCGAGCCCCAGGACTGATTCAAGGCCGATGAGCAGCAACGCTATTTTGGCAGCCCTGCGGCGAATGGGGTATGCCAAGGAGGAGATGAGCGGCCATGGTTTCCGGAGCATGGCCAGCACTTTGTTAAATGAACAAGGTTGGAACCGGGACGCCATCGAGCGACAATTAGCCCATGCCGAAAGAAACAGCGTGCGCGCGGCATACAACCATGCCGAATTTATTCCAGAACGGAAGAAGATGATGCAGGCCTGGGCCGACTACCTGGACGGAATCAAGTCAGGGGCCAAAGTCATACCGATAGGGGCAATGGGCTGAAGAAAACTCTTTTCGAAACTATTGCGGTCAGAGTGCCAGTTCATTGAGCTCAATAGGCTTCACTTCACGCGAAGTAAGGCACACACCAGGCGGCGGCATCGGTGGAGGCGGACCTGGTGGCGTCCACCCTGACGGAATTCATGCGGGAGCGTGAATGTTGGGAAGGCACCCCCACAGAACTCCATGAGGCCTTTTTTGGAAGTTGAGGTCATCCCTTATTTTTCCCAGCGCCGAGCCGTGCTCTCTAATCATGGCTCAATAATAGCTCAGGTACAGGGTGAAGCCTTGGATACAGAAAAGCTGGAGAACCTGGCACGGTATGAGATCTTCTTGGACCGGAAGCTGGAGCGCATCTTGTCAATCCTTCTCAAACTGCAAGCCCTCAGAAAGGAGCAGGAGCAAGACGCTGAATAAAATCCGTTCCGCAAAAAGTACCTGACAAAAATCCTTAATGATTTAGGAAAAAAGGGGGGGTCCATGGGAAGCTGGGGTAGTGGTTCATGGTCCAGGTGGAATAAAAAGGACACGGTAGATGACGGCCTCTCTCTGGATATAAACAAGCTGTTGCGGATCGGGCTGGTGCGGGATTATTCGGTAGGGTCCATGAGGTGGACAAACGCCCGGACCGGGGAGGAAACGGCCTCCATTGGATTCATACTCGAACCTCTGGTAGAGGATGGCCTAACAATGCACCTGTACTATACCAGGACAGGACGAAACCGCGATAAGGAAAATTTCAATTATCCCATTGTACTTCAGACGACCCGGCCCAACTATGGGGGACGGCGGTATTGGTTTACCTGTCCTCTGGTGGTCAATGGGCGGCCCTGTCACCGGCGGGTAGGCAAGCTTTACCTTCCCCCGGGTGGAAAATATTTCGGTTGCCGCCATTGCTACAACTTGACATACAAGAGTTGGCAAGAATCGGACAAGCGGATCAACTTCTTTTGGAAGAACCCCGCGGCCATGAAAGCGGCAATGGAGGGTGACCCTCAGAGCACGGACACTTTTCTGGCCATCAGGGCCTATTTTAGGCTTATGAGACGGTGCAGATGAAAATGAAAAACGGAGGCAAAGCGGCGGGGCCGACCACCAAAGAGCTCATATCGGTAAGATATCAAAGCCTCTTAGGAGTTTTGCAGGGTGCGGATAGAGGGCAGGTAGTGCGCTAATGTAAAATGGCAATGCTTTTCATTTTAGATCATTTCCTTCCAAAATAGAGTAGGCGTTCGTCACATATTGGGAAACCATGCGCTGGGTGTTGAAAAACGAGCCGTTCAAGGCGATGGCGGAGCGCCTGACTTTGGCGTAGGCCTCGGCTTTGCCGTAATAGAGGGGCAAAATTACCCGCTCCAGCTTATCGTACAAGGACGCGGCGTCCTGGGAGGCCTCTGCCGGGTTGGCGGAGTCATTACCGATAGCCCAGCCGGTGGCGTGTTCCACGTGGCCCTCAACCCACCAGCCGTCCAAGACGCTCAGGCTGGGTACGCCATTCAACGCCGCCTTCATGCCGCTGGTTCCCGAGGCTTCCTGGGGGCGCAGGGGGGTATTGAGCCACAGGTCGACGCCGGCGCAGAGTATCTTCCCCAGGGCCATGTCGTAGTTTTCCAGATAAACTATCCGCACTGATTCTCCCAGAACGCCGGCGGCCTGGAAGACGCGCCTGATCATGTCCTTGCCGCCCTCATCCTGGGGATGGGCCTTGCCGGCGTAAACCACCTGCAGCGGCCCCACCTGCCGGGCCAGGCCCGTGAGGCGCTCCAGGTCAGAGAACAGGAGGTCCTGACGCTTATAGGTGGTCGCCCGCCGGGCAAAGCCGATCGTAAAAACGTTTTCCGACAACTGCACCCCACTGCGTCTTTCCACCTCGGCCAGCATGGCCCGTTTGGCAAGGGCGTGGGTCGCGGCGATTTCATGGAGGGAGATGCCCACGGCATAGCGCAGGTAGAAATTGTCCTGGCGCCATTCAGGGATGCGCCGGTCAAAGAGGGCGGCAAAAGGCGGGGAGGTCCAGGTAACGGCGTGCACCCCGTTGGTAATGGCGTCGATGGGGTAATCGGGAAACATCCCGGTAGAGATTTCGCCGTGCCGCATGGCCACCCCATTGATATACCTGGCAAACCGGAGCGCCAGGTAGGTCATGTTGAGGCTGCCGTCGAAACAGCAGTTGGAGGCTTTCAGGAGGTCGGCCCGTTCCGGCCCCAGGACCTTGCTCACCAGATCCCAATGAAACTTGTCATGGCCCGCCGGCACCGGGGTGTGGGTGGTGAAGACGCACTGCCGCCGCACGGCCTCCACTTCGGCCTCGGTAGGGGCCCCGGCCCCACCGCCAATCCGGGACTCCAACAGGGACAGGGTCAGAAGGGCGGAATGTCCCTCATTCATGTGGTAGATTACCGGTTCCTCCGGGGCCAAAGCGGAAATCAGGGCCCTCCCGCCCATTCCCAGGACCATCTCCTGGCACAGGCGGTAATGGGAGTCGCCGCCATAGAGGTGACCGGTGAGGGTCTGGTCCCAGGGAGAGTTTTCCGGCAGAGCCGTGTCAAGAAAATATACCGGCACCTTGTGGCCGGAGAGGCCCTGAATCTCATAGCGCCAGGCCAGCACCTGCACCTGCCGGCCCTCGATGGTGACGGTTACCTGCGGCTCCATGGGCTCCAGGACCTCTTCCGGGGTCCAGGCGGCGGGGCTCTCGGTCTGGTTTCCCTGGGAGTCCAGGTGCTGGCGGAAATACCCCTGCCGGTAAACCAGGGTCACTCCGGCCACGGGAAGCCCCAAGTCGGCGGCGGAGCGCAGCGTATCTCCCGCAAGGACGCCCAGACCGCCGCTATAGGTGTAAAGGTTCGATTCAATCCCGATCTCCATCGAGAAATAAGCTATCCTGGGAAGCTGTTCGGATGACATGATTTTCATTGGGCCTCCTTACGGTGTGGGGGTTCCAGGACACGCCGATGGAACCGGCAGCCATTTATGACCGGGTCGGGGCGATTATTCTCCTGACCAGTTTATCAATTTCCACCGCGATGACGACCGTGACTGTGACTAAACCGATCCTGAGCCATTCCATGGGCATGATGGGCTCCATACGGAAGATCCATTGCATGAAGGGAAGATAGATGGCCGCCAGATGGGCCAAAAAGGCGGCGAGGCTCCCGAAAAAGAGAAAGGGGTTCCCCAGCGGATTCATCCGGAAGAGCGATTGCACCTCGGAGCGGCTGTTGAAGGCCTGGAAAAACTGGAAGAAGACCATGGTGGTCACTGCGATGGTCCTGGCCTTTTCCATGGACATTCCCTGGTTCAGGGCATGGATGAATTCATAGATAATTCCTACTGAAATCACCAGGGCCACCAGGATGGTGCGCTCCACCAGAAGGCGGTTGAAAATACCTTCCTGCGGGTGTCTGGGGGGCCGTTGGAGCACGTCCTTTTCTCCCGGTTCGAAGGCCAGGGCCATATCCTGCAGGCCATTGGTGACGATGTTGATCCACAAGAGCTGCGCCGGCAAATAGGGGAGCGGCAACCCCAGCATCACGGTGGCCAAAATCGTGATAATCGCCGCAATGCCGGTGGGAATCAGGAAAAAGATGACCTTGCGGATGTTGTCGAAGACGATCCGCCCCAATTCCACGGCTCGGTAGATGCTGGCGAAATTGTCGTCGGCAATGACCATGTCCGCGGCTTCTTTGGCCACATCGGTGCCGGTTTTGCCCATGGCGATGCCGATATGGGCCGCCTTCAGGGCCGGGGCGTCGTTCACCCCGTCCCCGGTCATGGCCACAATCTCCCCGTGTTTCATCAACTGTTGGGTGATGCGCAGCTTGTGTTGAGGCGCCACCCGGGCATAGACCGAGACCTTTTGGACCAGGTGGTACAGGTTGAGGTCGCTCAAGGTCTCGATTTCTTTGCCCGCCAGGACGGTGCGCACCGCCCCCTCGGGGCCGGCGCGTTTGACCAGCGCCGCCAGGACCTCTTTGATGAAGCCGAACAATTCCATGTCGCTCATGGCCAGAACGTGTTTTCCGGTCAGACTCAGGGACGACTCACCGGTCAGCCCCGAGCGATGGGCCAGGACATTGGCCACCTCTTTGGTAACCATGAAGAGTTCTTCATCCGTCATGGCCTCCATGGGCTTGGAAACCAGGTCCTCCACGGCCTCGGCGTTTTCCTCGATGCCCAATTGCCTGGCGATGGCCTCGGCGGTGACCGCGTGGTCGCCGGTGATCATCACTACCCGGATGCCCGCCTGCTTGCACCCGGCCACGGCTTCGATGGCTTCGGGCCGAGGCGGGTCAATCATCCCTTGCAGGCCGGCGAAAACCAGCCCGGTTTGCAGGTCGGCCATGGTGATTTCCGACTGGACGGCCGGGACCTCTTTGTAGGCCATGCCCAGAACCCGCAAGCCCTCCCGGGCAAAATGATCGGCCACCCGGGGAACGCTCTCCCAGGCATCCACACGGCACTCGGAGCAGATGTCCAGCAACTTCTCCGGCGCCCCTTTGACGAAGGCCAGGTTGCGGTCGCCGTGCCGGTGCAGGGTGGCCATATAGCCCCGTTCCGATTCAAAAGGAATGAGGAAGAGTTGCGGAAATTTTTCCCGCTCCGCATCCAGATTCAACCCCGCCTTCATGGCGGCGACGATAAGCGCCCCTTCGGTGGGGTCGCCGTCCACCTTGTAGCTCCCATCTTCTTCATAGACCTGCGACTCGTTGCACAGCAGGCCGATCCTGAAGAGCAGCGCCAGCTGGTGGTCGGCTTCTGCCTTGACGGGACGGCCTTCCTCCAAAATCTCTCCCTCCGGGTCGTAGCCGCTCCCTTCTAATTCGTAGATCTTCTCTCCGTCATAGACTAGTCTCACCGTCATTTCGTTCTTCGTCAGGGTGCCGGTCTTGTCGGAACAGATGACCGTGGTGCTGCCCAGGGTCTCTACTGCCGGGAGTTTCCGGATAATAGCGTTGCGCTGGGCCATGCGGGCCACGCCGATGGCCAGGGTGATGGTCACCACGATGGGCAGCCCTTCGGGGATGGCGGCCACCGCCGCCGCCACCGCGGTCATGAACATGTCCTGGGCGCTGATCCCCACCAGGATGCCGATGAGGAACAGCAGCGCCGAAGCCACCATGATGATGATGCCGATGTTGTTGGCGAACCGGTCAATCTTTTCCTGGAGGGGTGATTTGGTAACCCCGATCTCCTGGACATCTTGGGCAATGTGGCCCAGGACCGTTCGGGAGCCGGTGGCCACCACGACCCCTTTGGCCCGCCCATTGACCACCACCGTACCCATGAAGGCGATGTTGCGCTGATCGCCGGGGGTAAGGTTGTCCTCGGGGATGGCCGCGCTCGCCTTCTCCGCCGGGACGGATTCCCCGGTAAGCATGGACTCATCAGCCCTTAACTCGATGGTCTTGATAAGTCTGACGTCCGCCGGCACCCGCCCCCCGGAGGCCAGCACGACGATGTCTCCGGGCACCACTTCTTCGCCGTTGATCTCTATCTCTTTACCGTCCCGGAGTACCCGGGCCCTGGCCACCACCATACTTTTGAGGGCCCGGACGTTCTTCTCGGCCTTGTACTCCTGAATGTAGCCGACGATGGCGTTGATCAATAAAATCGCCAGGATCACCCCGGTGTCCTTGTACTCTTGCAGGAAGGCGGTCACCACCGCGGCGATGAGGAGGATATAGATCAAGGGGCTTTTGAACTGGTGGAGCAGAATTTGCAGACGGCTGATCCCCCGCCCTTCGGCCAGTTTGTTGGGTCCAAACCGCTGCAAGCGCTCCCCGGCCTCAGTTCCGGTGAGACCGTGCTCCGAGCTGTCAAGTTCTGCGAATATTTGATTTATCTCAAGCTGATACCAGTTCATGGTCCCTCCTTACGGCCGGATAATCGAAACCTTGCCGGCGGCCGCGAGCCGCAATCGCCATTCCAGTATAGAAACACTGCCAATCAGGTTTTCTTCAGGGTAAAGTTGGTCTCAAAGGCGTTGAACAGGTCCAGGTACTGTTCCAGGTTGCGGCTCAGCAGGAATTTTTGCCGCACGGATTCCCGGCCGGCCTCTCCCAGCCGCCGGCGCAAAGACTCATCCTTAACCAGTTGCACGATACGAGCCGCGGCCTCCTCAACCGTATTTACCAGGAATCCGTTGACGCCATCCTCGATCTGATACCGAATGCCCCCCACGTTGCCCCCGATGACCGGCGTCCCCTTCCACATGGCCTCGGCTACGGTCAGGCCGAAGCCCTCCCGGAGGGATTTCTGCAAGACCACCGCGGCCCGGCTCTGCAAGGCATTTACCAGGGCAGTATCCTGCACCGACAGGATGATGATGCGCTCCTCCTGGCATTCCAGGAGAGAATTATAAACTTCAGGGCCTTCCGGATCGTCAGTGGCGACGTTGCCCAGCAATACCAGGGTACAGTCCACTTCCTTCCGGGCAATTTTAAAGGCCTCTACCACCCCCTGGGGGTCTTTCCAGATGTCAAACCGGGAGACCTGCACCACCAGCGGCAGGTCGGTAGGGATGTTGTAGTGCTCAAGCCGTTCGTCGATTTCCGCCTCGCTCAAAGGATGGTTTTTGATGGAGAACGGATCAATGGCCGGCATGAAAAAGACTTGGGGCGTGCGGAGGTTCTGGCCGTATTCCTTAATACTGAGGACTACTGCGTCATAATGTTCAATAAAGGGAAGAAGATAATCCCACAATTCCCGGTTAGGATTGGTCAGGTCGATGTGGCACCGCCAGATCCAGGGGCCCCGCTTGCGGAAGTGCTTAATCATCGGCAAGGGCTGGGGGTCGTGGATAATCACCAGGTCGTGTTCCAGGTGAGTACGGATGGCATTTTCGTATACCACTTCCTCAAAAATTTCCTTTTTCCGGTCGGTAAGGTTGATCTCCCCGCCTTGCAGGGCATTGTGCATCTTCTTGGTGATGCTGAAAAAGTCCGGGGACCCCTGAATCACCCGCCAACCGGTCTTGATGCCCACGCTGTTCATCAGGATGGTCATGGACCCCAGCAGTTCCGCCACCCCGCCCCCGTAGTAGGTGGAGTTGATGTTGACCACATGAAGATCCCGCAGGGGTTTGGCCTTTTTAAGGATGCGCTCCACGGCCTCTGCGCCGATAAGCGGTTCGTAGTCCTCGATACTAACAATCCGGAGATGATTTATCATGATTAGCCTCATTGCATGAGTTGTTCATACAGCCTTTCCGCGTCTTCCCGGCGGCAGAGTTCGGTTCCCGGGGTCATGACCGCGGCCGCCCCCGCGGCGACGCCGTAGCGGACGGCCTCCCGCCAGGACTGCCCCCGGGCCAGGGCGAGGACCATGCCCGCTACGGTGCTGTCGCCGGCCCCGACCTTGCTTATTATGGGGACCAGAGGAGCCCGCACCCGCTCCGTGCCTTCGGCGGAAGCCACCAAAACCCCTGCGGCTCCCAGGGAAACCACTACCATCTCGCTCTTGTTGCTCAACACCAGGGCCCGGGCAAGGTGCTCCTCTTCTTGCTCGTCCACCCTTTCCCGGCCCGTAAGTTCGGCGAACTCCCGCAGGTTGGGTTTGATCAAGAACACCCCCTCCGCCACCGCCAGGCGCAGGGCCTCCCCGGAAGTGTCGACAATGAGCCGGGTCTTATTTTCCCTGGCCAATTTGGCCAACCGCCCGTAAAAATTCGCCGGCACTCCTGGAGGCAAGCGCCCGCTGGCCACCAGGTAATCAACCTGGGGCAGAAGACCGGACAGTTCCTCCAGGCACCGGCGCCACTCCGCTTCCGTAAGCGTTGGACCCGGCATGCCGAAACGATATTGCTGACCGGTGGATTTCTCCAGGATGGTGAAATTCTCCCGGGTCAGTCCGGCAATGGCCAGGGCCTGATGGCTTAAGCCTTCCTGGTCCAACAAATCGCTGAGCACCTGTCCCGAAAACCCGCCGGCCATGTAGAGAGCCAGGGAATCGCCGCCCAATTTACGAATAGCCCGAGAAACATTAATGCCTCCCCCGCCTGGCTCATACGTAGGAGGCTCGCATCGCAGTTTCCATTCGGCCACGACCTGATCCACCGCGGAACTCTTGTCAATGGCCGGGTTCATCGTCAGAGTGGCGATTTTTATGGTCATTTTTTTTCCTTTAAGCGGGACTCAGGGATAAATAATCCCGACAATGGACCGGGAGACCCGCTGCAAAACATCACTGGAGACACTGCCCAGGAGCAGTTGTTTCAACAAAGATAGCCCCCGGGCGCCCATCAGGATCAGGGAATAATGGCCTTCCTCCGCCTCCGCTTCTTCGGCAATAATTCGGGGAGGATCTCCAACCCGCAGTTTATCCTCTACCTCTCCCTGGAAACCTGCCGTCAGCAAAATGGAACGGCTGTCCGCCATGATTCCCACCCCCTCCAATACCAGACTGTCTGCCTTGCCCAGTGAGGCGGTTACTTTGGCAATATCTATTACGTGCAGCAACGTTAGATGGTGTTGACAGGTTTTCGCTCCTCGAGCCAGTGCCGCGCCTTGGCGGACTGCCGCCAGGCTCGGCTCCGAGCCGTCCACCGCCAACAGCAGCCGAGAAATGGGGCAGTCAGGGTCGAAGGTTGCTTCCTGGTCCACCACGAAAACGGTCATTTTCTGGGCCAGAGACAAGACCTGGCGGGTCACGCTTCCCAGGAGCAACCCTTTTATCGGGGACAATCCCCGCCGCCCCATGACGATGGTGGTGTAACCGCCCTCCCCGGCCACTCGGATGATCTCTTCCCCGACCTTACCTTCGGCAACCTGGGTATCGATGGGGGCCGCCACTCCTTTCTCCTGCAAGGATCGCTTGCCTTTCTCAAGGAGCGGCAAGACCTCATGATCCAGATGATGCTGCCGTACCCTGCGCCAGGCTGCCACCTGGTCCATGCGGGTCACGCGCAGGTCCACATTCTGGATGTGCCGGGCCAGGTAGGCGCCGCCAATAACCCGAAGCAGGGTGACCTGCTCCACGTCTTCTCCTCCGGCATGGGCCAGGTGCGCGGCCCACTCCAGACCCTTCTTCGCCGAGGGGCTGCCGTCATAGGGGATAAGAATGCGGGTAAAAGGATAAGGAAGCGTCATCATGATCAAACCCTCCTGGTGGTAATGCAAGGGAACGGTTTCACCCCGGTTAGTTACCAAGCCGCTAAATGATCAGATATTTTCTCGTAGACTCCAGGATTGCGCCAATCACCCCGGCAATAAGAGGATTCATGGTGCAACCTCCGGATTTTTAAATAACCAAGCCGAGTTGCTGAGATTACTGGGGGTCCCCATGACTATTAAGAGATCGCCGGCCACAAGCTGCATATCCGGCTCCGGGTTGGGCAGCATCTGGGAATCGCGCCGGACGGCCAGTACCGTTACCCCATATTTTTTGCGCAACTCGACCTGGGCCAGGGATTTGCCCGCCAGGGGCGCCTGCTGACTCAAGCGGAAGGTGTAGATCTCGAAGTACTCCATATCAATAAAAAAAAAACGGAAAGAATCCGACTCCCGGGAGATGCCTCGCAAAACCAGGTAGCCGTCGGCCCGCACTTCGGTGACAAACCTTTCAATCTCTTCTTTGGCAACCAGATATTTCCTCAAGACCAGGGTGAAGATCTCTACCGAGGTTTCAAACTCTTCAGGCACGACATCATCCGCCCCAAGATCAAACAAAGACTGCAATTCCTGGAGATAGCGGGTGCGCACGATGATATAGGCCCGGGGATTGAGGCTATGGGCCAGGCTGATAATACGCCGGGTGGCCGCCGGGTCATTGATCACCACCACCACTACCCTGGCTGCTTTGATGTTGGCGTGGTTGAGGATTTCTTCCTGGGTGGCGTCGCCATAGAAAATCGGTTCGCCGCTCTCCCTTTCCCGCCGGACCGTTTCCGGATTCATTTCAATGATGACATAGGGAATGCCCCCTGTTTTGGCGGCCCGGGCCAGATTGCGCCCGCTCACCCCAAAGCCGACGATGATCAGGTGGTCTCCGGGGATTGATTTCTCAATTTTTTCCGACAGATGCGCCCCAGTTTCAACCTTTGGGGCAGCGGCCAGCGCAAGATAAAATCTGCGGCCCGGGGCGCCAGGGCCATCATCAAAGGGGTGGCCACCATGGTAATGATGGTCACATCCAGGAAGAGTTGATAACTGTCACCGGAAAATAATCCCTGACTCTGCCCCACCTTGGAGAGGATGAAGGAGAATTCCCCCACCTGGCAGAGGGCCAGGCCAACAAGCACGGCGGTGCGCAGGGGAAATTTCAGGAACAGGGCGGCGGAGCCGGCCAGGATAGCCTTGACCAGTAACACCCCCAAAGTGAGCAGGGAGATGATTCCCGGATTCTTCAGGAGGAAGTCCACATCCAGCAACATGCCGATGGAGATGAAAAAGAAACTGGCAAAGATATCCCGGAACGGCAGGATATTGCCCAGGGCCTGGTGACTGTACTCGGTTTCGGAGACGATCAACCCCGCCAGAAAGGCCCCCAGGGCCAGGGAGAGGCCAGCCTGGGCTGTCAGCCAGGCTACCGAGATGCAGATCAGCACAATGGACAACAGGAAGAGTTCGCGGCTGCCGGTGCGGGCGATCTGGAAAAGGACACGAGGCACCACCCACTTGGCGCTGGCAATGACCAGCCCAATGATGACCACGCCTTTGGCCAACATTATCAGAAAAGAAACCCCGATGTTTTCCGAGGCCCCGGCCAGCAAAGGGACAAAGAGCATCATGGGCACGATGATGATGTCCTGAAAAATCAAGATGCCCAGGCTGGTGCGGCCGTGAGGGGTGTCAACTTCGGCCCTTTCCTGGAGGAGTTTGAGGACGATGGCGGTGCTGCTCAGGGACACCAGGAAGCCGATAAAAACCGCCTCCCCCATGGTCTTGCCGAACTGCAGGCCCAAAAACAGCCCGGCCAGACAGGTGGCCGCCACCTGGATGGGCCCGGCCACCAGAACCGATTGCCTGATCTGGAGAAGATTAGCGAAGGAAAATTCCACCCCGATGGTGAAGAGTAATAAAATGACCCCGATCTCCGCCAGCATTTCCACTTCGTGTATGGCCTTGACCAAACCCAGCAGATGGGGCCCGGCCAGAATCCCGGTAAGGATAAACCCCACCGTCGCCGGCACCCGTAACTTGTGGCAAGTAAACAGGACGGCAATGGAAAGGCCGAAGATAATGACCAGGTCAGTGAGAATTGGCACCCCCACGATCTCAGTCCCCTCTTATCATTCAAGTTCCGATAGTTGCTTCTCTGGGCAAAGTAATTCTGAAGGTGACTCCTTGGCTGGGATTGCGGTTGTCAAAGAATTCCACCGAGCCGTGGTGAGCGGAGACGATATTCTTCACCATCGACAGTCCCAATCCCACTCCCTCCTTCTTGGTAGTAAAGAAGGGCACAAAAATATTCACTTTCTGGTCCGGGGGAATCCCGCCGCCGCGATCGACTACTTCGATAGTGATATTTCTCTCTCCCAGGGCCGAACGCACCATTACGGTCTCTCCCGCCGGTGAGGCCTGAATGGCGTTGATTACCAGATTGATAAGAACTTGTTTCATTCTCCCGGCATCCAGGGGTGTTAAAGGGATATCAGCACCAAGTTGGGTTTCCATGGTCACCCCTTGTTCCCGGGCCAAATCCTGGGCTACCTCGAGACTCTCCCTGAGCAGTTGGTTCACATCTGCAGGGGCCAGCCGTAAATCCAGAGGCCGGGCGAAGTCCAGCATGTCTTTTACCATGTTTTCCAAACGTTGGGCTTCTCGATGGATAATTTCCAGCTTGTTGCGTTGTGGGTCGCCTTCTCTCAATTTCTTTAAGACTTGCCGGGCAAACCCGGCGATGGCGACCAGCGGGGTCTTCATATCATGGGCCACTCCAGAGACTGCCTTGCCAATCGCCGCCAGGTTTTCGGCTTTTTGGGCCCGCCGTCGCTGCTTATTTTCCCGCTCTCGGAGAGTTCCAAAAATTACGGCCGCAAGGTTCAAAAAGATAATCTCGATGAAGGTGTTAATCTTTTCAGCCGATATTCCCTGCCAATAAAAAACCAGGAAAACAATATAGAATAATGTGATACTTCCTGAGGTTAGTAGTGCCCCGCGCAAGCCAAACCAAAAAACCGCCAAGACCAAAGGGATAAAGTAAAATTCTCTAAACACAGAATGGTAGCGGTATTGAGTGTCTTTAGTTAAAAAAATGACCAAAGTTATTATTATCAGTAACGATAATACAATGCATATTTTTAAAGTTGGTTTATGAGCCATATCAAAATGCATTAAATCAATTAATGGTTAAATAATAACTTAATTTTATTATTTGAGTTGCGAATGAGAGAAATGGGTTAAAAATAAAGAAGCTATGCAGCGATTGAATCTCTAAAGAAGAAACTATGTAGCTTTAAAATATTTATCTCAATGCAGCCCAGCATACTGACCAGGTAAAAGCCTATCTTCCAAAAGGCCCCGGTCACGGCTAAGGAGTAGGGAGTTCCCTTACCTTATATCCTGATTACTGCACTAAAGTCAATAAGAATCGGCATTGGGTCCCGGCTTTGGCGTGCCCCCTATCTGTTCCTGATCCTTTACCCGGGGATTTCAATAGAGAAATGGTATTAAACCTGATTTTGGAACGGGGTTTTATCTTGCGGTTGCCCTATGCCTAAGAGAAATTAATAAAAATCCAAATATGCATATCCTCCATGGTGGTTGGAGCAAAGCATATCAGAGACTCACGTAAACATCAACTAATATTTACAATGTTAGTATTGTCAGAAATACAGCTATGGTAACCGTATCGACTATTTTTTTTTAAAGCGTAGATTGATAGCAGGTAAAGAAGCCGCCTCCATAAAATTTGCCATTGCGTTTCCAGCCGAAACCTTCCCTTTTCAAAAAATTCAGGGAGATTTTACTCCCGGTAATTTATTATGGCCTTAATGCTGACTACTAATATATTTTTACTCCTTGACGAACTATAAGCACCGGGATAGCTTGTTCATGGTGGATTACCGCGGCGCTCACACTGCCAAGTAAGGCCGACTGAAGAACCGTTCTGCCATGCGCGGCCATCACAATTAGATCTTGCTAATCATTTTTTCTGGTTCCCAAAATGGCGGTGAATTTAACCGACGGTTACCAATAAACCTTAATATGATAGATTCCCACAATTATAGCCGCAACCAGAATCAAGACAGGCAGGAAAGGTATGAACTGGAGGCCCATTTCTTTTAATTTTCCCATGTCATGCTGCTCCCTTAAACGTTAAAGGGTAATTTCCAGAAATAGTTAATGATATACAGCAGGCCCACCACTCCAGTAACCACTCCCAACATGGGTTTGAGATATTTTTCCGGAATGAACTTTTGGGTTTTTGACGCCTTCCAGGCGCCCAGGATGGCGCCGCTGGCGACAAACAGCCCGAAGCTCCAATCCGAAGGCGCTGAAACTCCCGTCAGCATGGGCAAAGTCACCGTGTAAGAAAACAGCCCGGTGATGGATAGGGTGATCACATAGGGTATGCTCGCAGCCACCAGCACGTACATGGGCAAACCAAAGAGCGATACCAGAATCGGCACCAATAAAAAGCCTCCCCCCGCTCCAATGGCTGAGCCGATCACCCCAACAATAAAACCAATAAACACCATGAGAGGTATATTTAAGGTTTGTTCTTCCCCCCAATATCCTATGGTTAAACGCCTCCATGACCTTTCCAGAGTGACGATGCGGAAATCCGCAGGCAATCCAGAAGGGGCTTTGCCAGCTTTGCGGCATTTTTTCATCAGATTATCAAACTTCTCTTTAAAAGATCTTTGGCGCGTAGTCTTATTTAAATACCAGGGCGTAACTTGTATACACAGGTCAATCGCCATGATCAATAAGGTAATGCCAATGACACATTTAAAAGGTACAGGATCGTTCAGGAGGAAAACGCGGATGAAGGGACCGATGGGGGAACCGAAAAAAGCGCCAATGCACAGCCATATCGCCAAATCAAAGTTCCATTGTTTCTCCCGCCAGAATCCGAGGAGGGCGCCGAAAGGGTTTAAAAAGGTGATAATTAAAGACGTAGGAGTAAGACTGACGTTGGTATATTGTAAGACTGACATGGCATAAGCCAAAAGGAAGATCCCTGCTGCCTGCCGCGCACGCC
>Ga0351886_10301_pt1 | contig 19405 bp, 14 predicted proteins | sample TotcelFGM3001L14_FD_206761 | JGI IMG/M metagenome (GOLD analysis project Ga0351886, IMG submission 206761) | Enriched cells from coal bed in the Powder River Basin, Montana, United States - Total cells FGM rep3 HSBNCT.FGM.300.1.L14 ... | reverse complement strand
AACTGTATTCTGTTGTTTCATCCGGCCCAAGTTCTTCCAAATAACTATCTTCATCGTATTTCTGTGGAATTTCTTCTCCGGAAAAATCGACAGTTTCTTTTTGTTCTGTCATTTCCAGGTCAGGATCGATACCTATATTTTTAAGGTTATTTCTGGCTTCTTCATTATCTGCTTCAAGGGAGAGAATTCTTTTTGATAAATCTATGTAAGAGGTTTCATCTTTTTTATTCAGAAATTGCTTTGCTCCTTTTAAATAAATGTTTATTGCTTCCCTTACATCACCTTTTTTTACAAGCAATTCCCCTAATTTTTCATAGGCTTCTTTATGGCATGGATCCAGACTTATAACTTTCCTGAATGCTATTAATGCCGTATCCAGAGACCCCTCTTCATAACTTATTATACCAAGTTGGAAGAGAGTATCTTTATGGGTAAGTTCAATTTTAAGAATATTTCTGAATTGGATTTTTGCCTCTTCTATTCTGCCAAGACTTTTACATAGAAAACCCAGAGAATATATATAGTTAATATTGGTAGGATCAAATTTGTTAAGTTTTTGATAAATTAAAAAAGCTTTTCCCAGTTCATCATTATATTTATATAAAAGAGCCGCTTTTTTAAAATGATTTATAGCTTTATCTTTCCATCCCAGTTCCAGTTCTTTGTCGCCTTTTTCTATAAGTTCATCAGGGTTTAATTGCTTATCTTCCTCTGAAAGTTCCAGATCTGTATCTATGATTTTAGGAGGACCGAGAGCTATAGTTGTATCTGTTCCTGATACAGTTATGTTTTCCTGATTCACTGAAGAAACTATATCAGCAAAGCGATTTTTTTTCTTTTTATCTTTGGACCTATCGGAACTGTCTTCTGATGTATCCAGTGTGCCAGATAAGGTTTTTTCTTCAACCTGCTCTGAAGAGGAGAAAAAATCATCATATTTACTCTCTCCCCATAAGGTTTTACCCTCTGTAGTAGACAATTTCTCTTCTTCAATGTCCTCTTTTTTTGTAGCAACCATATTTGTTGGTGAAAAACTAAATTGACCATAGTTATCATCCCATGTATCATCCTTCTTTGCAATTTCTTCATTACTACAGGATGATTTTGTATCATCTGTACCACCAGTTGTATGTTCCTGCATCTCTGTAAAAACCTTTTCAAAAGCACTGGCAGGTTCCGACCTTTCATCCTGTTCTGCCTCCTCCTCAGTTTCTTCACTGTCACTTTCCAGTTCTTTATCAAGATGGGAAAAGTCTTTGAAAGGGTATTTATGTTTTATGTGTTTTATATAAGCTATTTTGAGGCTTTTAATGAACTCATCCGATGGAGAGAGGATTTTGTTGATTTCTTTTTCTTCTAAAGCTATTTTTTCCTGACTTATTTTATCTGTACTGTCATCTTTTTCTTTTGTAAGAGGGCCTTCCTGTTTACTATATATTATTTCATCGTCCAGATAGTTTTCTTCCACTACTCTGGATTTTTCTTCATAATTTTCTTTTACGGCATTTTCTTCGATTTTTGTTTCCTTCGGCTCATTTTCTAAAAGTATATCTTCATTGACTTGTTCATTTACATCTATGGATTCCTTAACTTTTTCTTCTTCTTTTTCTTCATGTACTGGAAAGTATGCCCATACTGCTCCGTCATCATCTTCTTTTTCCCATATTTCTGTTTTTTTCTTTTCTTCTTCGTCTGCTTCGGAATCATCTGAGCCTTTTCCAAAAAGAGCCTTTAAGCTTTTTGTCCAGCTTTTTTTAGCCATTAAAAGTCCTCCTACATATCAGGAAATAAGCAATGTCTATCCTCAGACATAATTTTATCATTTTTTTATAAACAGGTCTGTAATAATTTATTCATTTTTGATTATTAATTATAAAATAGTTTACTTAAAATGTCTAGTTTAATTTAAGAAATCTAAAATTTAAAGGAATTATCTGTCTGTAAAATTTTTGAATGTAAAACTTGCAAATAATTATAGTGTCAATTATAATATTAAGGTTTTATAGGAAAATCGTGACACGTAACGCGTAACGCGTTACGAGAGAAGCGATTTTACCTTTTCTTCTTTAGGATAGTTATGAATAAAAAATTGAGAATTGCTTGTATTATGCTCTATATCACTTCAATTGGGGTCATTATTTTTGGACTTGTTTATTTATCTTCTTCCAAAATAATGCCCTATCATGAAAGATATCTCGGTATTACTCATGAAGAACTGCCGCCAAAAGTAGCATGGCTTTTTCTTTATATGCTTAAAGGAGCCGGAGGGATGGCTTTATCCATCGGTGTAACTCTTTTTATGATGGTCAGGCGTTATTTTAGTAAAGGCGATAAATTTATAAGCATCATAATTCTCATCATGATGCTTATTGCCCTTGTGCCATTGCTTTTTATAACAATCTCTATAGGACTTTATACACCATGGTGGCTCGTTTCCATCATAATTATACTTGTGGTTACAGCAATTTATTTATATGAGAATTGTGAAAAGTGAAAAGTGAAAAGTGAAAGGTGAAAAGTGAAACCATGCATCACGCATCACGCATTACGCACAATCGCGTTAAGTTAAGAAACCTATTGTAAATTGGCTGCCTGGTGCTCTGGAGAAAAAATATCACGGCGGCACAAGTGTATTTAATTGATATACAGTGTAAAGTAGCATGATGTAAGCTCTAACAGATATAAATGTTACAGTTTAGATTTTTTCGGAGGAGCGCCAGGCAGCCAATTTAGACGGGTTACAACGTTAACTTAATGACATTACGCATCACGCATTACGCGTTACGAATTTTAAAGGTGATTTTTTTGGAAAGATTTAGAGTGACAGGACAGACTGGTAAATGTGAAATTATACTTGGAACTTCTATAGATGAAGTAAATAATTTCTATAAAGATAAAAAAATGTTTATTATAACAGATAAAAATGTAAAGAATCTTTATGGAAATAACTTTCCTCCAGGTGAAATTATAGAAATAGGTACGGGAGAGGAAATCAAGACAGTTGAAACAGCATCAGATATATATGAAAAACTCCTTTATTTTGAAGCAGACAGGTCATGCTTTATTACAGGAATAGGAGGAGGAATAGTCTGTGATATAACGGGCTTTATTGCATCTACTTACATGCGCGGTATATCCTTTGGATTTATTCCCACTACATTGCTTGCCCAGGTAGATGCTTCCATAGGAGGGAAAAATGGCGTTAATTTTAAAAAATATAAAAATATTATAGGACTTTTCAAACAGCCGGAATTTGTTGTCTGTAATATTAATTTTTTGAAGACTCTTCCTCTTATAGAGCTTCTCTGTGGTTTTGCTGAAGTTATAAAACATGCAGCCATAAAGGATCTTTCCTATTTTGAATATCTGGAAGAAAATCTGGATAATATTCTTTCTCTCAGGGAGATTGAAATTCAGAAGGTAATTTCAAGGTCTATTTCTATAAAAACTGATATTGTTAATTCCGATGAAATTGAATCTTGCGAGAGAAAAAATTTAAATTTCGGTCATACCTTCGGACATGCCATAGAAAAATTTTCAGGTTTGCCCCATGGACAGGCAGTAAGTGCCGGTATGGTTTTTGCGAATAATCTTTCTCTATCTATGGGAATACTTCCCGTGAAAGAAGCAGAAAGATTTAAAAATCTTCTCACGAGATTTAATCTGCCTGTGGAACTTGAATTAAATAAAGAAATTATATTTGATGCCATAAAGAGGGATAAAAAACGTAATTCTGATACAATTGATTTTGTACTTTTAGAAAAGATCGGTTCTTCGAAGATTGTCACGATAAAAATAGAAGAACTGGAAAAATTTTGCAAATGGGTATTATAATGGTTATTTATATATCCATTAAGGGTCACGCATTACGAAGAAAGGCGGATTAAATCATGATAATAGTAATGAAAAAAGATGCAACGGAACAGCATATAGAAGATGTTGTGAGAACAGTTGAGGTAAAGGGATTTAAATCACATTTGTCAAAAGGAGTAGAAGTTACAATCATCGGAGTTATAGGTGATGAAAGAAAATTTACGGAAGGGGATTTTATTTTACTTGACGGTGTGGATAACGTCATTCGTATACTCAAACCTTATAAACTGGCAAGTAGAAACTTTCACCCGGAAAACACCGTAATAGATATAGAAGGGGTTAAAATAGGAGGAAAAGAGGTTGTACTTATTGCAGGGCCATGTGCTGTTGAAAATGAGGAACAGATTATGGTGTCAGCCAGGAGAATAAAGCAGGAAGGAGGTAAGATATTAAGGGGAGGAGCATTTAAACCGAGAACTTCACCCTATAGTTTTCAGGGACTTGGCCAGGAAGGTCTTGAATTACTCAAAAAAGCAAAGGAAGAAACAGGCCTCTTAATTATAACAGAGGTTATGGACACTAATGAAATAGATCTTATACAGAAATATGCCGATATCTTCCAGATTGGTGCAAGAAATTTTCAAAATTATAACCTTCTTAAAGCAATAGGAAGCACGAGAACCCCTGTTTTATTGAAAAGAGGCTTTTCAGGAACTATAAAAGAATTACTTATGTGTGCCGAATATATTCTTTCAGAGGGAAACGTGAATGTAATTCTCTGTGAAAGAGGTATAAGAACCTTTGAGGACAGCACAAGATTTACTCTGGATTTAAATGCAGTACCATTGCTTAAAAAACTTACCCATCTCCCTGTTTTTGTAGACCCGAGCCATGGCACAGGTGATCATGAACTGGTAATACCTATGTCAAGAGCTGCTGTTGCTGCCGGTGCAGACGGTCTCATTGTGGAAGTTCACCCGAACCCGAAAGAAGCTCTTTCCGATGGTTATCAGACTCTTACCTTTGAAAAATTTCATGTTTTAATGGAAGAAATAAAGAAAATAGCTATGGTTCTTAATAGAAGTGTTTAAATAAGGGTTAAGGGTGTTGGGTTAAGAAACTTAAAAACCCAGAACCTGAAAACCAAAACCTATTTTTAACTTTTTAATATAGTAAAAACTAATGACTGACGGAGATAGTAATAACCCTGTGAACATGTTTGAAATAATACCTGTGAAAAATATCGATAGTTCCATAGAAATTCCCGGCTCAAAAAGCTATACTGCGAGAGCACTTTTGATTGCTGCCCTTGCGGGAGGGAAGACTCTGTTGAAAAATGTACTTATCAGTGATGATACCAGATATATGGCTCATGGTTTAAGAGAATTTGGCATTAATATAACAGAGGAAGGCAATTCTTTTACTGTTTACGGCACAGATGGAACATTACAGGTTCCTGAAAAGGAAATTTTTCTCGGGAATTCCGGCACTGCCACCAGGTTTTTAACAGGATTTTCTTCTCTCTGCCCTGGCAGGGTTGTCCTTACAGGTGACAGTAGAATGAAGGAGAGACCGGTTGATGAATTACTGAATGCTTTAAAACAGTTAAATGTGAAAAGCCATTCTTTAACAGGATGTCCCCCTGTAGAGATACAGGGAGGTACCTTTAATGGAGGCACCTGTGAAATGAAAGGTTCTATTTCCAGCCAGTATTTTTCTTCCATAATGATGATTGCTCCTTTTGCCATGTCAGACACTGTGATTAAAGTGTCAGGTGAACTGACATCAACATCTTATATTGATATTACAATTGATATTATGAAATATTTCGGCGTTAATGTTGAAAACCATAATTACAGGGAATTTTTTATAAAATCAGGACAGAAATACAGAGCAGGAGAATATACAGTGGAAGGTGATGCCTCTTCTGCATCATATTTTTTTGCCGCTGCAGCAATTACAGGCGGTACGATACTGGTAAAAAATATAAATCCTTCTTCTTTTCAGGGTGATGTGAAATTTGTAGATTTACTGGAGGCTATGGGCTGTTACGTAATAAGAAGAGATAGAGAGATTTACATTCAGGGGCAAAAATTAAGAGGAATTGAAGTTGATATGAATAAAATGCCTGACTCTGTTCAAACCCTTGCCATTGTAGCAAGTTTTGCAGAAGGAGAAACACTTATAAAAAATGTTTCCAATTTGAGAATAAAAGAAACAGACAGATTGAAGGCGCTGGCTGTGGAGTTGAGCAAAACCGGCATATATGTGAGGGAAATGCAGGATGGATTGATTATAAAAGGAGGGCTTCATAAAGGTGCAGACATTGACACCTATGATGATCACAGAATGTCTATGAGTTTTGCTCTTATCGGGCTAAGGGTGCGTGGAATAAAAATAAAAAATCCTCTCTGTGTGAGTAAATCTTTTCCTGAATTCTGGGAGAAATTTAAGGATATTGGTGTTTCCACTGTGGTACATGACGTGTGATACCAAATTGCCATCAAGGTTAGAGTGAATAGAACAGGACATTACTTACTATTCACTCTCCATCATTCTTCGATGTTTTTGGCTTCGTCTTTGACTCAGTCTGCTGATTACTCTTTCTGAGATCTTCCCTTTGTCTCCACCTGAGATATTCCCTTTGTTTCCACTCACTCAGCCTGTTACTCCTTAAAACCTCTTTGTTCATCATAATTTTCACCACCTATTATTTGTTCTCTATTTCCTTTATATTATAGCATAGTTTTAATTAATCGTCAATGATTTGTTAAAAAATATATATTTATTTATAACGATTGGCGTATTGTTAAAGCAACATTAAAATAAGGGTCAAATTAAACTCCTGAAATGTAAAAAGCCGGTGCTGGTTACACCGGCTTTTTACGTATCTTCGGGTGTTTCATTGTTGTTATGCTGGTCTGCAATCCTCTATAATTATACCTTGCCGGCATTCTTTGAGGATTTCCTTCCTTTCTTCCATTCGTTCTTCCATTCTCTCTTCCATTCGTTCTTCCATTCTCTCTTCCATTCGTTCTTCCTTATGGGGCATATCAATCACCCCCTTCCGGGGCATTTTACCCATTCCCCCTTATAGTTAAGGCACAAAAATATAAATAAGTGAGCTACCTGCAAATCAATTCACAGGCTTCCTGCTTCATTGATCACGCTTGCCATCAGACCCACTGGTAGGTAGAGGCACAATCTCCACAGGCTTAAAATCCCTATACTCCATAGGTATTAATATAAGTATAACATTTCTTTTACTTCTTTACAATTATTATTTCAATGATTTTGCTTTTTACCCGCCACATGCCCTATCCCACAGATGAATCATTGGGCTTTTCCCAGGGATCGTAAATAAAGTGAATTTTCTTATAATTTTATTCCCCGTCCCGGGGGAAGTACAAAAACTATAGGCCCGTTAAAAATACTCATACCATTCCTTATAAATGTTTCGAAAGAAATATTTTCTTCGGTGCTGCATGTCTCATCTCCGCAGTCAACATTCAGAGTGGCACATCCTTCATGGTAATCGGTGTAGCTTCTCAATGTATCCCAGTATGTTCCTTCTTCTACATTATGTTTCAGAGTAAGAACACTGTAGGGATCAGATTCTCCATGTTCATCATAATACTGAACTTTTTTCAGAGATCCGTCTGGCCAGAAGGTTGCAAAGACATGGTCGTGAGGATTATTTATCTCTTCTTCTGTAGCAGGGCGGCAATTGCCGGGAAGAAATTTGATGCCTTTCGGAAAATTCATAAAGATTAACTCCCTTTATGGTATTTATAGTTTATATGAAATAAAGTGGATTTTTATAAATATTATATTTAAAAATTGCAGGAATTTCAATGATAGATGATTGAAGAATTTTTATTGGAGGGAATATTTTAAAATACTTTTCGACTGACTTATTGAAAGATAAATTTCAGGGGGTATAAATTTTATGTAACCTCGTGAGTTAAAAATTTCAATAAGGAGGCAGATTATGAAGAGTATAATGAAAAAAATTGTTTCTATCTCTGATGTTATTACAGCTGTCATAATTGTGCTTATAATAGCCCTGATTATTATCAAAATACCTGTTAATATAATGGACTCCCTTCTTGTTATAGTTACCTCTCTATCACTTATGGTCTTTATAATTTCAATATTTCTCAGAAATCCTCTTGATTTTTCAATTCTTCCTACTGTTATACTTTTAGTTACTCTTGTAAGAAGCGCTTTAAATATATCTTTATTGCGCAACATATTACTTGATGGTCACAGGGGATCTGCCGGTGTGGGATATATTATTGATATTTCAGGAAAAATGATAGTAGGAAGTAATCTGGCAGCAGGTTTTATAATCTTCTTTATTATCACTGTGGTGAATTTTCTTTTTATTTCAAATATTATAGAGGGAATTACTACGATAGGTGCCAGAGTTACCCTGGATGCCCATCCATGCAGGGATATGAGTATTGATGCCGACCTGAATACAGGTCTCATAGATCCAAAAAGAGCAAAATTACGAAGATGGCAGATAGAGAGAGAAGCAGATTTTTATGGAGCTATGGACGGAACAGGGAAGTTTATAAAAGCTGAAGCAGTCCTCCTTGTTATTATAACACTGACAGGTATTATAGGAGGAACTCTCATGGGTACACTCCGTTATGGTATGACTGTAACTGAAGCCATTAATCTTTATACATCACTTTCTGTTGGAAACGCTTTTATACTTGCTTTTTCTGCTTTTCTTATGTCAATAGCTACAGGTATTGTTACAGGCAGAGCGGCATCAGATTATAATACCAGTTTTTATAATACTAATATAATCAAACATATTGCGGGAAACCCCGAAACACTTCTTATTTTTGGAACAGTTATGTTTATTGTTTATGAACTTATGGTTACAAAAATTATTCATTTTCCTGCATTTCCCTTTTTATTTATTGCCATAACAAGCAAGATCGTCTGGTGGATACTCAGGAAATATCATAAGGAAATAGAAAATACCATAGAAGAAGCAGAAGAAAAAAGAGAAGAAAGAAAAGAAGAAAAAAGAGAGGAATTTTTAGTATGCCGGCCTTTTACAGAAATACTTACTGTAGAAATGGGGAGAAAACTTCTGCCCTTTATAGACCCGAACAATGGAGCTCTTTTACTTGATTCTGTTACTTCTATGAGAAGATTTATTCTTATGGAAACAGGCCTGATTGTTCCTGACATAAGGTTTCGAGATAATCTTGACATTCCCTCTGAAACATATGTGATTAAAATAAAAGGAGAAGAAGTGGCCAGGGGAGAAGTTCATATAGATAAATTCCTCTCTATGGGACAGGAAAAAAGTCTTTCCCTTCTTGAAGGTATAAGAGTTAAAGAGCCTGTTTATAATATGCCTTCTGTATGGATTTCTTATGAAGATAGAGTATGTGCATCTTCTCTTGGCTGTCTTGTTATTGATCCTGTGAAGGTCATAACATCACACCTGACAGATGTAATAAAAAAACATGCCTCATATATATTTAACAGGAATTCTGCAGAACTTCTTATTGAAGAGTTAAGGAAAAGCCATCCTGCCGTTGTAAAAGATATATACCCATCTGTTTTTACATTGAATGAAATAGAGAAAATCCTCAGAAATCTTTTAAATGAACATGTTTCCATAAGGGATCTTGTTACAATATTTGAGACAATGTTAGATTATGCTCATATTACAAAAAATCCTGACACTCTTACAGTCTATGTCCGTCAGGCTTTATGCAGGCAGATATGCAGGCAATATGCTGATAGTGAAGAAAAAATAAAGGTTTTGACTGTTGATCCTGATATGGAAAAGATGATAGAAGAAAGTTTAATAAATACAGAGAGAGCTTCTTTTCTGAATATTGATGTAGAAACAGGGATGAATTTCATATCCTCTGTAACTGAACAAGTCAATATATTAAGAGAAAGAGGAATTCAGCCGGTAATTCTCACTTCTCCTCTGGCAAGAACTTATGTGAGAAGAATGACTGAGAAAGTCTGTCCTGACATGGCTGTTCTTTCCTATAATGAAATAGGGCCGGGAGTGGAAGTTGTTGCTCTCGGTATGATTAAATTTTCGGAAAAAGTAAGTGGCTGAATTTTATTTTAAAAATTTTCATAATTTGTCAATAATTATTTTTATTTATTGACAAATTATTCAAACTATGCTATTATATAATTGAGGGAAAGAAAAAGAGGGAAAGAATAAAAGAGTAAATCAGTGAGTCCGTGAAATGTTAGTGAAGATGACGGACAAAGAGATTTCTATACACAGGTAAGGCATTTTGCCACTATATGTCCGGGATACCCTCCAGTGTTTCAATCAGAATAAAGGCCGCGAATAGCAGATTTACCAGTAAGAGACTCATTAAATGGAAAAACCTCTAATAATGTCAGACTGGTCTGCTATTGTCAGGAAATGAGTCACGTTACGTTGCAGATAAAAAAAATATAGAGGAGAGGAATTTTTATGGATGAAAAATGTGAAATCTATCAATATTAAAATTTAAAGAGGAGTTGATTATAATGAGAAAATTTATATTAATTACCATATTATTTATTCTATGTTTTCTACCGGCATGGGCTAATACGGTAGACGAAGCGATTGCCCGGGGAAATTATTCTATGACCCAGGGTAATTATCAGGAGGCAATAGGTTATTATAACCAGGCCCTGCAGATTGATCCTTATAACAGGAATGCCCTGTTTTATAAAGCGAGTGCCTATCAGTGTATGAGTGACTGGAAAAATGCACGTATTTCTTCTGATAAGCTTCTGGATATTAACTCCAATGATACAGGAGGGCTATTATTGAGAGGACTTATACAGGCCCTGGGATTTGGAGATTATAGCGGGGCAATTAACTCTTATGATAGATTGTTAGCTATTGACCCTTCCAATGCTTATGCCTGGAGTTACAGGGGAAATGCTTATGGAGGATTGAATGATGCCGATAGTGCCATTTTATCTTATAACAGAGCTTTAAATATTGACCCGGGTTTTACCTATACACAGTACTGGAAAGACATGACTTTAATGGCTAAAGGCAATCAACAGTGGGCTCATTATCATGAATGGATGAAAGATAGTCAGAAGAAGCAGGCTATTGAGTGGTACAGTAACAACCAGGTATATAATAACAACCAGTATAACAATGGATATCATAACAACCAGGGTAACCAGGGAAATTATAATAACCAGAATAACAATGGATATCATACCAATCAAAATAACCATGAATCTTATACCAATCAGAATAGCAGGGGATATTATACTACCCGGGATAACCAGGGAAATTATACTAACCAGTATAACAATGGTGGATATCGTACCAACCAGGATAACCAGGGAAATTATAGTAACCAGTATAACAATGGTGGATATCATACCAACCAGGGTAACCAGGGAAATAATAATCAGAATAACAATGGTGGATATCATACCAACCAGGATAACCAGGAAAATAATAATCAGAATAACAATGGTGGATATCATACCAACCAGTAACAATGAATATCATACCAGTCAGGGAAATTATGGAAAGGCGTCCCAATAAAAGGCAAAACTAAATTTCTCACTGGTATGGATGGGATGCCGGGGAGATGGCAGGGAGGGGAGAAAGGGAGAGTGAAAAAGTAAAATTCCCTTTTTCACCCTCCCTTTTCTTATTACTTATCTGCCATAAGTGTACTCCTGCCTCAATTCCTGCTTATGACAGTTTCTCAAAGTTCCCTCTTCTACTTATAGTTGTTTAAAAATAAATTAGTTCTCATACTTATTGTTGTGTTATTATAACAGTCGATATTTCTCCTGCATTACTGGAACAATTAATTGCCTGATTGAACGTATAACCCTGTTTCGTAGCAGAAAGGGTATATAGATTACTGCCAGAGTCTACCCGGTAAAACAAAGCATCCCCTGCAGATGTGGTATAGTTAGTATTCCAGTTAATGGTCGGAGGACTGTTGAAATCAGTCATATATCCCAGGCTATAATAGCTATTGGGATTACAGGTTACAGAAGCACCGTCAACATGATTTATTATGGTACCCAGATTGTTTTGAGAGAATCTTATGACTGATACCTTTATATAGCCGGACTGAGTAGAATATTGATGATCAGGGTAAGTTGAATTCCAATCATTAATAGTCCAGAGACTCCAGTTGAAATAGCTGGAACCACCCGTATTATCAGGTATGGCAGGTACTGTAACATAATTATTCATAGTTATATATCCATTTTGAGTAACCCTTATTAAATAATCGCCTCCCTGAAGATTGGTAAAAGTAAATTGTCCCTGCTGATTTGCGTTAGTTGTATTATAGTAACCATTGGGAGAGGTGATTGTAAGATAAGCATTGTTAATGGGCGACGAGTAGTAAGCACTGGTAATAGTTCCGTTGACAGTATAAGCTCCTATTGGTGTAGGAGTCGGATAATATGGAGTAGGAGTCGCATAAAATGGACTGGACGAATCACTGCCGCATCCGTTGCATGAAATAATCACCAGAGATAAAACGAATAATAAAATCAATCTATAGCTTTTCATAATTTTCCTCCTTATTTTTTTTGCATTATGGTGATACAATAGTAGAAGAGAGATTTTTTTATAAATCGTCACAGGTTTTTAACTTTTTACTTTAACCTCCTTTCAGTCTGAAAGATGACTGCTTATTTTATTTTTTGCCCGGACAGCCGGGAGATCTGACCTGTTTAATTCTAAATAATTTATATATGCAAAATATTTGCCACCAGGTTTATATATTGAGTAAAAAGGTTATAGAATAAGGAGAAAATTATTTTATAAAATAAAAATTAATAAAAAAAACCTGGTATATATAGAGAGTATAGGAATTTTCATTTTTTATGGCGTAAAGCCTGGTTTAAGGGTTATGGGTGTTGGGTGTTGGGTTAGGGAGATTAAAAACCCAGAACCTAAAACCTAAAACCCAAAACCTAATTTTAACTTGAAAAGTGGGGCATGTATTAAAAAAGCGGGGCACCACATATTTACTGTTGATCAATCTTTTTAAAATTAAAATTGTGTGATAGAATAATTATATATTTTGTTTCATAACTATTTATATTCCTGTTACCTGTTATGAAAAGAATTATTATTATAATTATGAAGGAGTTCTCTATTATGAAAGATAGCAAAATACTCATAATATTTCTTTTTATCTTTACAATAATTTTTTCATTTAATTGCAGCAGAGGAAAAACATCTGATAATTCTACTGGTAAGACAGACTTCAAGACCGGTTCAATTATACATGATGACATGGAAAGAACTTATTATTATTACATTCCCTCAGGATATGATAAAAGTAAATCTCTTCCTCTTGTCATAGCTCTTCATGGAGGCGGAGGAACAGGGAAAGGTATTAATAAAGCTACAGGAGGATTCAATGATATTGCAGAAAAGGAAACATTTATTATTGTCTATCCTGACGGTGTGGAAAAACACTGGAATGACGGCAGAGGCGTGTCTCAATATACTGCACAGAAAGAAAATATTGATGATACAGGTTTTATTTCCTCTTTTATAGATTATTTCATTGAAGAGTTTAATGCAGATAAAAATAGGGTTTATGTTACAGGCATTTCTAACGGAGGGCTTATGTCTTACCGTCTTGCCTTTGAATTGCCGCAGAAAATTGCAGCTTTTGCCCCTGTTATTGCCAATCTTCAGGAGGAACTTGTTAAAAATTATTCTCCGAATGGACCTGTTCCGATTCTTATAATGAACGGCACAGAAGACCCTCTTATGCCTTTTAACGGCGGAGATATTCACTTTTATAAAAAGAAACTCGGCAAAGTAATATCTACAGAGGAAACTGTAAAATTCTGGGTTAAGGAAAATAACTGTTCTCAAAAACCTGAAATTACCTGGCTTGAAGATAAAGATCCTTCCGATGGGACCAGGGTGAAAAGGGAAGTCTATTCAGGAGGAGACAATGGAACAGAAGTCATACTTTATACAATAGAAGGAGGAGGCCATACATGGCCTGGAGGGTCTCAGTATTTGCCTGAAAAAATTATCGGAAAAACCTGCAGGGATATTAACGGCTGTCAGATAATATGGGATTTTTTTAAGAAACACAGTAAAATAGTAAAGGGTGAAGAGTGAAGGGTAAAGAGAGTTTAGAGTTTAAGGTTTATATATGAAAAATAAATTATTATTTGATGGGAGTTGTATTTACTCTTGAAGAACAAAATCTGTCTTTCCATACAGGGTGATAATATTGAAGAAATTATTTTACATATGAAAAAAAGTGAACACCTGGGCGATTTAATTGAAATACGTGCCGATTATATTAAAGATTTTAATGAAGAAAATCTTTTCGAATTACTTCGCTTCAGAAGAAAACCTTTAATACTTACAATGAGAAAATCAGATGAAGGAGGTTTATTTAAAGGTTCTCTCCGGGAAAGACAGAAACTTTTTATAAAAGCTCTTGAACTTGGTATTGACTATATAGATATAGAATTTTCCTGTGGAGAAGATTTTGTCTATGAACTTATATCACTCAGAGGTAACAGTAAAATAATCTGTTCATATCATAATTTTCAAAAAACTCCTTCTTTAAGAGAAATGGAAGAACTTTACGGTAGAATAAATTCTCTGAAACCTGATATCGTGAAAATAGTTACTTATGGAAATTCCATAAATGATAATTTCATTCATTTTGAATTATTAAAAGATAAGGAAAATCTTGTATCTTTTTCTATGGGCCTCAGGGGGCAGATTTCACGCATACTTTCTCCGAAATATGGTTCTCTTTTTACCTATGGTTCTCTGTCTTCTGATAAAAAAACGGCAGAAGGTCAGATTACGGTGAAAGAACTGATAGAAACATATAATGTTCATTTTCTTGATAAAAATACAAAGATTCTCGGTGTAATCGGGGGCCATGCTGAAAATTCTCTTTCAAAATACATGCACAACAGAAATTTTAAAGAAGAGAATTTAAATTATATTTATGTCCCTTTTAAAACAGAACATGAAGAACTTCCTCTATTTATGGATAATTTCAGAAAATTTAATTTTGCCGGTAGTGCCGTAACAATTCCCCATAAGGTAGATATAATAAACTATCTGGATTGTGTTGAAGATACTGCCGGAAAAATAGGTGCAGTAAATACTGTTGTAAACAATCATGGTACATTAACCGGTTATAATACAGATTGCCCCGGTGCTATGAAAGCACTGGAAAAAAAGATAGACCTTCATGGTAAAATCTGTCTGGTTTTCGGTGCAGGAGGTGCGGCAAGAGCCATTTGTTACGGACTCAAACAGAAAGGGGCAAAGATTATTATTTCTAACAGAACTATGGAAAAAGCAGAAAATCTTGCAAAAGAACTGTCTGTAGAATTTTGTCCTTATAAGGATATAAATAAATATGACTGTAATATTATAATAAATACTACATCTGTCGGTATGTACCCGCATGTAGATGATACTATAGCAGAAAAAGATTTCCTGAGAGGTAAAACAGTATTTGATATTGTCTACAGGCCTATGATAACCAGAATGCTCAAAGATGCACAGGAAGTCAATTCTTTAATCATAGAAGGCTGTGAAATGCTTTTATACCAGGGAATTGAACAGTATAAACTATGGACAGGGAAGTATCCATCAGAAAAAATAATGAGACATATGCTGAAAAAACAGCTGGAAGGGGAATAAATTATGTTAGAACAATTGAAAAATTACAGAAAAAAAATTGATGAAATTGATTTTAAAATCATAAGTCTATTAAAAGAAAGAGAAGATATTGTAAAGGAAATAGCCAGGTGTAAACTTAAAGAAAATCTCCCTGTCCATCAACCTGATAGGGAAGAGGAGATTTATAACAGACCGGAAGATAAATATATAAAAAATATTTATAAAATAATCCTGGAGGAATCCAGAAGATTACAACATATTATAGTGAGTGGTGAGTAGTGAGTGAGAAGTAATAAAAAAACTGCAGGTATAATTGGCTTCGGACGTTTTGGCCACCTGGCAGGTAAATATTTAAAAGAAGATCTTAATGTTTATGTATATGATAGAATTGATAGAAGTAATGAAATAGGAAAATTGGGTTTAAGCAGAAGCTCTCTGGAAGATGTCTGTAAAAAAGATATTATTATTCTCTCTATGCCCATATCTTCACTGGAAGGTGTTTTACTGGACATTAAAGATTATGCCAGGGAAGACTCTATCATTATTGATGTCTGTTCCATAAAAGAAATACCATGTAATTTAATGAAGAAATATTTGCCTTCTTCTGTCCATATACTTGGAACCCATCCTTTATTCGGCCCTGACAGTGCCAGAACGACTCTGAAAAACAGAAAGATTGTACTCTGTCCCGTAAGAATAACAGAAGAAAAACTTGACTGTGTAAAAACATTTCTTGAAAGAAAAGAATTGAAAATAATAGAAATGACTCCGAAAGCTCATGATGAACAGATCTCTTATTCTCTTATATTGACTCATTTCATAGGCAGGGCTATGATTGATATGAATCTTGGCCCACAGGAGATAGAAACCCTGGGATATCAGCGTTTGCTTAAGATATTATCTACTGTTCAAAATGATACATGGGAATTATTTCAGGATATGAATAAATATAACAATTATTCCTCACAGGTGAGGGAGAAATTTATTGATTCTTTGATGAATATAGATAGAAAGGTCAAATGAAAATCGTGACGCGTAACACGTGACAGGAGGATTATTCCTCCCGTGCATTATTGATTTTCAAAATAAATCTTTCAATTCTCTCCATGCCTTTTTTTAATTCTTCATAAGCAGAGGCAAAACTGAGACGGACGAAATTATCATAACCGAAGGCAATACCCGGGATCAAAGCTACCAGTTCTTCTTCAAGGAGTCTTTTTGTAAATTTCTTTGAATCCATGCATGTTTTACTTATATCTATAAAGGCATAAAATGCACCTTTCGGAGGAGAACATTTTATCAGTGGGAGTTTATTCAGTCTATCTATTACGAAATCTCTTCTCTTTGAAAATTCATGGAACATATGTTTAACACATGACTGATCTCCTACTATTGCTTTCAGGGCTGCTATCTGTGATATGGAACTGGGATTTGATGTTATATGATCCTGAAGGGCCGTCATGGAAGATATTAATTCCTTCGGCCCTGCGGCATAACCTATACGCCATCCAGGCATAGAATAGGATTTTGATACGGAATTTACTATAACAGTCCTGTTTTTTAATTCAGGAAATACTCCTGTTAAGCTTATATGTTTACCTTCATATACAAAATACTCGTAAACTTCGTCTGAAATGATAAAGAGATCTTTATGTGTTAAAGCTATTTCACCTATTGCCTCCAGTTCTTTCTCTGTAAATACATGTCCTGTAGGATTACAGGGAGAATTGAGTAATAATACCTTTACTTTTTCAGTGACAGATTTGTTCAATTTATCAATATCCAGAGACATATCTTCTCTGGAATTGATAAGTAAAGGTTCCCCTTCTGCAAGTTTTACCTGTTCAATATAACTGTTCCAGCAGGGAAGTGATAAGATTACCTTATCTCCCGGACTTAAAAGACACTGTAAAGCCAGATAGATGGCATGTTTTGACCCGCAGTTTACCATTATCTCTTCCGATTTATAATTTAAACCGTTATCCCTGAGGAATTTTTTGCATATACCTTCTTTTAGTTCCGGAATACCTGCTGTTTCCGTATAGGTGGTGAAATTATTTTCTATTGCTTTTATTGCTCCGGTTTTTACATGGTCAGGACTGGGAAAATCAGGTTCTCCTGCTGCCAGCAGTACAACATCTTTACCCTGTCTTTTTAATTCCTTTGCTATTGTTGTTATCTCTATGGTAACACTGGGAGAGATTCTATTTATTTTTTCAGATTTCATGAATTTTACTCCTTGTTTTTATAGTGAGTAGTGAGTAGTGAGTAGTGACCGGTGTAATCTTACGCATCACGCACAATGTCATTAAGTTAACGTTATAACCCTCTAAATTGGCTGCCTGGCGCTCCTCCGAAAAAATCTAAACTGTAACATTTATATCTGTTAGAGCTTACATCATGCTACTTTACACTTTATATCAATTAAATACACTTGTGCCGCCGTGATATTTTTTCTCCAGAGCACCAGGCAGCCAATTTGCTATATGTTTCTTAACTTAACGCCATCACGCATCACGCATCACGTCTTCATAGGTATCTCTTTTTTTTATATATGTAATAGTTCCGTCTTCTTTTACCATTACCCTGTCAGGCCTTGGAAAAGAGTTTGCATTACTTTCCATAAATCCTGAGCAATAGGCACCTGTATCATGGATAATAATAATATCTCCTCTATGAGGTTTCCTCTGAAGTTTTATTTTATATCTGGCTATCATGTCGCCGGAGAAACAGAGATTCCCTCCAACAAAGGTTTCGAATGGTGCTTCATCTTTTTTATGGTAATCTGTTATTATGTCCCACCGTCTCAGAATATTTTCGAGTAATGCTTCCGAATGAGACGTGACACCCATTTCTATGGTAATTAAATTATGATCGCCTGCCACTTTTCTTACACTATTCACCTTTGCCAGAGTAACCCCTCCGTCATCTGCTATACTTCTTCCCGGTTCAATGACAAGAAGAGGTTCTCCAATAGATTTCAGAGATTCTACCGTATTTTTTCCATTTATGGAATTTTTCAGTATAGCTTCTAACATTTTCTCTTTTGGATAAAAAGAATAGAATTTCTCACCTCTCCATTCCTTAAGATCTTTTCTGAAACCTCCAGGGTTGTTATTCCATGCGAAAATCCCTGTGCTGTCTCCTTTCATTGCTTTTATATAACCTTCTCTCACCATGTCCGTTATATATTTCCATTCTTCTTTATTTACATAGGAAACAGGATAGCCTCCGCCAATATTTATAATTTTACATGTTCTCCCTGTTTCTTTTAATATGTAAGACATTTCTATCATTTTTCCAAGAACTTCCAGATATGGTTCCACATCTGCAATCTGAGATCCTATATGGGTATGAAACCCCAGAAATTCAATGGAGGGATAACTGTCAAGGGACTTTATAAAATCAGGCATCTCTTTCAGAGGAACACCGAATTTTGTCCAGACTCCTGCAGTAAAAACTCCTTCTGCCGTAACATCTGACAGTTCATAACCGCTTATTCTTATCAGGGTTTTTGCCTTTTTGCCTTTTTTTTCGGCTATATTTGAAATAACTTTGAATTCTTCAATACTGTCAGATACTATAAGCATATTTTTTTCTACAGCTTCTTCAATGAGAAAATCTTCCTTGCAGTTGCCATTTAACGCAATCATTTCAGGCGGTATACCCGAGTTCATTGCACATTTTGCCTCATTATATGAAGCTGCATCTGCACCGCATCCTTCTTCTCTTACTATTTCAAGTATGGCAGAACCGGTGCAGGCTTTGGCTGCATAACATACAAGTCCTTCAGGGTAACAGGTGTTAAAAACTCTTTTAAAAGATTTCAGATTTTCCCTTATAACAGGTTCATAACTTATATGAAGAGGTAATTCATAATTAGATAACCAGAAAGAAAGAGGATGACCTGCA